>Ga0209638_1000051_pt1 | contig 72905 bp, 70 predicted proteins | sample BarGraNGADG00211_FD_184490 | JGI IMG/M metagenome (GOLD analysis project Ga0209638, IMG submission 184490) | Arctic peat soil microbial communities from Barrow, Alaska - Barrow Graham LP Ref core NGADG0002-211 (SPAdes) (version 2) | ecosystem: Environmental > Terrestrial > Soil > Wetlands > Peat... | reverse complement strand
TTCCAAGAACCACCCTGGCTGCTTTGTGCGGCTTTGCCAGTCCGAAAATGTTAGCCGTGAGTTGTTAAAGTACCAGTTATTGCAGGAGAGTCATATATATAATGTGGGTAATCAAAAAACATAATATGGATAAGCATCCTATGCTACAATAGCAAGGAGGATTTTTTTTATCATGACCAGCAGGAAAGTGGATGGCATTATCGAGGCCGTCCGGTATACGCCGGGTGGGAAAATCGCCGTGGTACGTTTATATGAACGTCACGGGGTGGTGTGGTCCGATCACATATTGATTGGACGCCAGGAATTATCCGAACAACTTTCGCATGGTAAACGTATCGTTGTCGGGGAACGCAAAACCTATCTCGGCAGCATGTTTGATACCGGCTCCACCGTGCGCCAGCTGCAGGACTTTATCGTTACTGAAGGGCAGACAGGCGAGCGCGATCTTCTGAACGGAGTGCCTATTTTCTAACTGTTTTACCTGGAAGGTTGTCCCATGAAAATCATTGACCATACCCCGTACTTTAATATCGAGACCGGTGAGATCACGGTTACCGACCGCGTCAGGGCAATGATGAAATTCGGCTCAACCTGGATTAAAGAGGTTGAGGCGCAAAACCAGGTCATCCCTGTGTTAGCGAAAGTGCTCGATCGCAACTATACCCTCCTGCGCAATGCCACCCCCCCGGGTCTCGATGCCAGTCTCCCATTCATCCTGGTGGGACCCACCGGGATATTCGTCATGTACGTCACCCCCATAACGGGTATGTTCCGTGCCAAAGGGGACCAGTGGGGTACCATTTCAGGGAATGCCTTCAAGAATGAAAACCCGAATTTGATGACGCGTACCGAACACATGGCGCGTGCCATCCAGTTGTTCCTTCAGCGGCAAGGATATTTGTTGACCAGCGTAGAGGCCATCCTGCTCTGCTCTGACTTATCCGTCCATGTGGACACCATTCGACCCATTATTCGGGTGGTCATGCGCGATGCCCTCGAGCGATTTGCAATTTCCATTACCCAGGCTCGAGAAGTGCTCAGCCCGGAAGCCGTCCAGGATGTTATTGGGAAAATTCTTAATCCGCCCATACCAGCCCCATCTGAACCACCTGCCCAAGAGCCGCTACCTGCCGTCCCCGAAGATACTAGAGAACCAGACCCCTCTTTTGCCCGGGCATTTGCATTCCCCGAAACGCCAGCACCTTTAACTGAAAAAGCACATGATCCCAGCCCGGTTGCCGAAACCCCAGACCTTTCCCTGGCACCCATGTGGAGCAGCGACCCGACTCCCTTGCCTGCAGTGGGCGATATTGAAGGTTCCTTAACATCGAAGGGCGCACGGTTAAATCGAAACCAGTGGGTTTTATTAATTGCCATGTTTGTGATCTGGGCCATCCTGGTCGGTGTTTTCCTTTTCGTGGTGGTCAGAGACCAGGGGTCATTTATCCGCGGCCTGTTGCCTTGAAACTCCCGTTCCTTTCCATTATTATTCCCGCCCACAATGAAGAAACCCGCCTGCCCCGTGCCCTGGGACAGGCATTTGCGTTTCTTGAGAAACAAAACTATGCCTCCGAAGTGGTTGTTGTAGAAAATGCAAGCACTGACCGCACCCTGGAAGTGGCCCGCGGGCTCACCCGCAACTATCCCAGCCTGGTTGTCCTTCATGAGGATTTGCCTGGGAAGGGTCGCGCAGTCCATCGCGGGGTGATGGAGACTCATGGGGAGTATCGCTTCATCGCTGATGCGGATTTCTCCATGCCGGTTGAGGAAATTAACCGCTTCCTGCCGCCAGATTGTTCAAGCGATGTCTCAATCGCTTCGCGCGAAGCCACTGATGCTCATAGATACAATGAACCTGCTTATCGCCACCTTACCGGGCGGGCTTATAACTTTTTAATCCGCTCGCTCGTCCTGCCCGGGCTTCAGGATACCCAATGCGGGTTCAAATGCTTCCGGGCGGCTGTCGCCGAAGATGTGTTCCGTTACCAGACCCTGACCGGCTGGTCATTCGATGTGGAAATTCTTTTCCTCGCCCGCCGGCTCGGATATTCCCTGTGCGAAATTGGCATACCCTGGTATTACAATCCGGGCAGCAAGGTTAACGTCTTGCATGATTCCTGGCAAATGTTTTTTGACCTGTTAACAATCCGCCGCAACACCCGTCGAGGCGTTTATGACTCGCCTCGCTGAATTGCGTCCATTTCCCTCCCTGGAATTTGAGTTGAACCTTTGGAATGCCGGCTATACACAAATCGCCGGGATAGACGAGGCCGGACGCGGCGCCTGGGCGGGGCCGGTGGCCGCAGCCGCAGTCATCCTGCCTGCGAACCCTTCCATTCTCCACATCCTGGACCGTGTCCGGGATTCCAAGCTGATGACACCCCTGGCCCGTGAGACCTGGGCTCCGCGGATCAAAGAATCCGCTTTGAACTGGGGGGTGGGTTTTACTTCGGCAGATGAAATCGATAAACTGGGTATCCTCCCCGCAACCAAGCTGGCAGCCACCCGGGCGCTTAAGACTATGCACCCGGATTATCTGCTCACCGATTACCTGGTCTTCCGTGAAATTGACCTGCCACAGACAGCCCTGGTCAAAGGTGACCAGCGCTCGCTCAGCATTGCGGCGGCTTCCGTATTGGCCAAAACTGCCCGGGATGGTTTGATGCGCGTGCTGGATCGTGAATATCCCGGGTATGGGTTTTTCCAGCATAAAGGCTACGGGACCAGTCGTCACCAGGATGCAATCCATAAGTTGGGACGCTGTAAGATCCACCGCAAGTCGTTTTCAATTCCTTAAATGTCGGCTGGTTTTTTCGGGTCTAACAATTCCCCCTCCCCATCTGACAAATTAATTGGGAAGGCACGAATCAAATACGATTCGTGCCTTCTTTGAGTAAAACGAAATCAGCCTATGAATTACTAGACGATTTTCTCAAATTTCTCTGCAGGTGTGGCACAAACAGGGCATTTACCATCTACCGGGCCTTCGTGGGTAAATCCGCACACCGGGCAAACATAATATGTTTTTTCTTCGATATCTTTGCCTTTGCCCAACATTTCCTTGGCCTGCCGATAGAGTCTTTCGTGGACTTTTTCTGTTTCCAGGGCATATGCGAATGATTTTTCGGCGCGTTTGTCACCTTCCGCCTGGGCCTCACCATGCATGGTCGGATACATCGTAACCACCTCATAATTCTCTCCGGCGATGGCGACATCCAGGTTTTCTGCTGTGGACTTGACGTCGTCCATGGCTCTCAGGTGATTGAGGCCATGCACGGTCTCAGCAGCAGCTGCTGCCCGGAAAAGTCTGGCGATCTGGGGGAGGCCTTCCTGGTCTGCTTTTTTGGCGAAAGCCAGGTATCTCCGGTTAGCCATGGACTCTCCGGCAAAGGCCGTCTTCAAATTATCAACGGATTTCGTCATGGGATTCTCCTCTCAAAAAAAACTAATATCGTGATGACTAATTATACCCAATAGTCGCTGGTTGGATGATTGACGCTTGTTCCAAGAACAGGTATGATAAAAATGCTTCAGGTCGGCCGGACGGTCGCGGTTTTGCGCTTTGGCGCAGAGTCGAGGAAAGTCCGCACTCCATAGAGCACGGCACCGGGGAAACCCCGGGGTGAGGTAACTTACCGGACAGGGCCACAGAAATAGACAGCCGCCGCAAGGCGGTCATGGTGCAAAGGCGGTGTAAGAGACCACCGGCGTCTGCAGCAATGCAGGCGGCCAGGTAACCCCCGCTGGGAGCAAGGCCAAGCAGGGACAAGACGCTGCTCGCGTCGTTTGAGTTCCGGGTAGGCTGCACAGAGAGATGACCGTCCAGGTGGAGCGTCGGGAAGGAACTCTTCGGAGCGTAAACCGACCAGCCTTCATCGGACAAAATGCGGCTTATAGGCCGGCCTGAGGCAATGTTTTTCATTTCTGCTCCCTAAGAATCAAATGTTTCCCCCCTCTTTTGGATTGAATCCCTATACCTTCCTGCCTTAAGACACTTCATAATTTGTCTTTTGCAAACTAACACGATGGAACCGAAACCCGGATATAATTCCCCGCTGGATGGTTCATGCCGCGGAAATTCGCATCGAACTGGAAATGGCAGACGCCGCCCGTGCAGGCGGGAACGAAGGACGCGCCCGTGTTTGTGCGCGTCGGGGAGCAGGGTTGGCAGCCAGGGATTTTTTAAACCTGCACCAGGAGAGCCCTTTTGGAGGGGCTCAGGAGCGTTTGCGCAGTAACAGTGCCTACGCTGCGCTCAAGACACTGGCAACATTTCCCGGTCTCGCCCCCCATTTGAAAAAGGCTGCTGTAAACTTAACCACACGCGTTACACCCGATTTCCAACTCCCCAACGGGATCGACTTGATCGATGAGGCTCATAAGCTTATCGGAGGATTAAAATGAGCGAAAATGAAACAATCGTCATATACGGCACCACCTGGTGCGGTGGATCCCGTCGCTGCCGTCTCTTACTTGACAGGCACGGCATCGCATATAAATGGATCGATATTGACAAGGACGAATCTGCCGGGAAACTTGTCGAAAGCCTGAACGGAGGTCATCGCAGCGTCCCCACCCTTGTCTGGCCGGATGGCTCGAAGTTGACGGAACCATCCGAGTCGGACCTCGCGAATAAGCTGGGGTTGAAACTTTGATCAGCGATTATTGATCATCTTCTGCAGGAGTATTAAAAAACCGACCCGGAGATCATTCTCCGGGTCGTAACTTTCTTTATCATGTTTATACGGTGGGCTTTTTCTTGTGTAATGTCATCAGTGCCCGCCCCAATACTGCCAGGAATACAGCCATGGATATAAAACCCGCCGTGAGCATGGCAATGAGGTGCCATTCGGCAACTCGGTCCACAAAAGCCGTTTGCGTCCGCGTCTGGAAGCGCTGGGCAACTTCATGGACAAATTCTTTGCGCGGCTTGATTGGCCTGAGCACTCCTGACAGCCGGTTTTCCATGGAGGTGATTTTCTCCATGGAGGCATCGGCGAATTTTCTCATTTTCGTATTCATGTACTGCTCCTGCAAAATAAATAATTATTCAAAGTATCCCAACCCGGTTGCGGATCTATTCTTCCAGGTCCGAATCTTCCAATTCATCTCTGAGTGCCAGTAATGTGCGGTGGTAAAGGCTTTTTACCGCTCCTTCACTGCGTCCCATTGTCTGTCCAATTTCGGAATTCGACATATGCTCGACAAATTTCAAGATGAGCAAATGCTGGCGTTCCGAAGGCAGGTGCCGGATGAGCCGCAGCAGTGCATCTCTTTCCTGGGTCTGCATCAAGGCCATTTCAGGCGGCTCACCTTTATAATGAAGAGTCGGAGCGTCTGAGAGCGGGATCTCCTGGTGACGGCTGCGGTCTCGGTGCCAGTTGGCGACCAGGTTATGAGCAATCCGGTACAGCCATGCCGAGAACGGTACACCCCTGTCTGTATAAGTATGGATGTGATGCAGGGCACGGTAAAAAACCCGCGCGGTCAGGTCTTCGGCGTCATGAACATTGCCTGTACGATAGTAAACGTAGTTGAAAATGCGCTCCACGTATTTCCCGTACAGGATACCAAAGGCCTCGAGATCGCCTTGTGCAGCTAGTTGCAGGGTTTCTTGTTCCTCAGACTCCGGCACTCTTCTCACCTTACCGGTAGGGCCTGAATACAATAACCCCGCCGGGTTTCAGAAGTTTCAGACCGAGTATAACATGTTATAATTTTTACTCTTGGGACGGTTCCTTAGCCGTAAAAATGGCTGATTCCCTATGTGGGAATGTGTCCAATGGGGAAGGTCCCCGATTTATGGGGAAGGTCCCCGGTTTATGGGGATGACAGGCTTCGACGGAAGAGGCTGGTCCCGGAATGCGAGCCGAGAGGCGCCGACCTCGTAAACTCAGCGCAAACAATCAAGTGCCAACCGCACTTCCTATGCCGCTATGCCCCTCGCTGCGTAAGCAGTAGAGAGTAAACGGCCGGTCTCCTAGCGAGGCCGCGTCCACCCTTCCCGTTCTTCACCCGGTGAAGGGATTGGGCGTCACAATGGTGGAGTGCCGCGCACGACGCCGCTATCTGCGCGAAAGAGGGCCTTCGGGCCCGGGCGGCTGGTCGCAGGTCGATTTTGCCGGATGAGTGACCTGCGGCGACAGCCTCAACCGGCTACGCTCGTAGATTTTCGAGGGTCGAGTCTTTCGGACGCGGGTTCGATTCCCGCCATCTCCACACAACAAAACACGCCTAAAAAGGCGTGTTTTGTTTTCTGATCATCCTGCAACCCTGGGTGGCTTTTTCCATAACCTGTTTTTACATTGTCAATCAAGTTATTTTTGTCAGGGTTCGGTTTTTTTGGATTAGGAAATCTCCTAACGTTGATCACGAAACCAGTTTCTTGTTATCCCATTTTTTTTATAGGGCCTGGTGTAGGTCATTTGAAAGGCAAATTGAAAAACGAAGGGAGTACAATCAGTTATAGTTGATCAGAGGAGATTGTTATTCTTGTTTTTTCCCAAGGAGATTTTTATGAAACCTCGCCTTTTTCCCCCATTCGTTTTTCTCGCCGGCCTGGTTTTGTTGGTTGGCATGGCTTGTAGTCTGTCCACCACCACACCCATCCCACCCACCGTCACGGTCGTTGTACCCACCCAGGTGATAGCTCCACCCACCAAACCGCCCACTTTTCCGACCCAGGTGATTCCTCCCACAAATCCGCCGGCCATTCCCACCCACTTGCCCCCCACAGCAACCCCATTCCCCACATATTTCACCGAGACATTCCAGGGAAACCTCAGCCAGTGGCCCTATGATGTTTATCTGGGCGATGCGACCAAGTTTTCCGAATCTCAAACTTCTAATGGATTGCATGTCGAGCTGGACGATCCAAATTTATATGTTTACTATTACTATACCCCTGTAAATTACCAGGATGTGACCCTGGACCTGACGTACACAAACCTTGCCCACAATTCGAACAACATCAACCTGGTCTGCCGTAATTCCAAATCAGGCCGTTTCGAATTTACGGTTCAAAACGATGGGTTGTATCAAATTTGGGCGTACGATGGCACGGGCGGGAACGGTTATGTCGAACTAGCCGATGGCGGTTCAACTGCCATCCGTTCGGGCCAACAACAAAACCAGATCACTGCCGCCTGTGTTGGGAATAACCTGACCCTCTATATTAACGGCAGCCTGGTTAAAAGCATCACCGATACCCGTTTCTTCTTTTCCGAAGGCGAGGTTGGTTTCGGGGTAAATATTTCACCCAGTAATCAGGTCACCCCGGTGATTGTGGATTTTGAATCTCTTACGATTTCTCAACCATAATCATTCTCTCAAAATTATAAGAATTAAGAGGTTGGATTCTTGAAGAATCCAGCCTCTTAATGTTTTTCCTATAATCCGTTAACGTTCTTCTTGCACCCTTGATGTATTCTTACTCCAAATGCTAAATGGCGCGCGCGATCGCGTCCGTATCCTGCTTGAGGAGTAATATCATGGGAAAAATCATTGGAATTGACCTTGGAACCACCAACAGTGTTGTGGCTGTCATGGAAGGCGGTCAGCCAACCGTAATCACCACCGCCGAAGGTGGTCGGTTGTGCCCATCGGTTGTTTCGTTCAATAAGAACAACGAGCGCCTGGTTGGGCAGACCGCCAAGCGCCAGGCCATCATTAATTCAGAAAATACAATTTATTCAATCAAACGCTTTATGGGACGCCGCTTCGACGAAGTGGAAACAGAGCGTAAAATGGTTCCTTACGCCGTCGTGGCTGGTCCTTCGGATGAAGCCCGCGTAAAGATCCCCGTAACCAACCGGGAATACAGCCCCCAGGAAGTTTCCGCAATGATCCTGGCAAAACTCAAATCTGACGCGGAAGCTTATCTGGGCCAGCCGGTAACCGAGGCCGTCATTACTGTCCCGGCTTACTTCAACGACAGTCAGCGCCAGGCTACCAAGGATGCCGGCAAGATCGCCGGGCTGGACGTTAAACGCATCATCAACGAACCAACCGCCTCGGCTTTGGCATATGGTCTGGACAAGAAGAAAAACGAAACCATCCTGGTCTTCGATCTTGGTGGCGGTACATTTGATGTTTCCATCCTGGACGTAGGCGAAGGTGTCATTGAGGTGAAGTCCACCAACGGCGATACCCATCTGGGTGGCGATGACTGGGACCAGCGAGTCGTCAATTGGGCCGCGGACGAGTTCAAAAAGCAGGAAGGCATTGACCTGCGCCAGGATCGCCAGGCCCTCCAGCGCCTGCGCGAAGCCGCCGAAAAAGCAAAAATCGAACTCTCCTCAATGATGGAGACTGAACTCAACCTGCCCTACATCACCGCGGATGCCAATGGGCCCAAGCACCTGGTTCTCAAGTTGACACGTGCCAAGTTCGAGCAGATGACTGATGACCTGCTTAATCGCTGCCGCACTCCGTTTTTATCTGCCCTGAAGGATGCCAACTTAAAAGCCTCCGATCTGAATGAAGTCGTTCTGGTTGGCGGATCCAGCCGCATGCCCATGGTGCAGGACCTAGTACGCACCCTTACTGACGGCAAGGAACCCAATAAAGGCGTCAATCCCGATGAGGTGGTGGCGGTTGGAGCAGCCATCCAGGCTGGAGTACTGGGCGGCGAAGTCAAGGATATTCTCCTGCTCGATGTAACCCCGCTTTCACTGGGCGTGGAGACCATGGGCAGTGTTATGACCAAAATGATAGAACGCAACACCACCATACCGGTCCGAAAGACTGAGACCTACTCCACTGCCGCCGACAGTCAGACCGCTGTGGATATCCACATCCTGCAGGGAGAGCGTCCCATGGCCAGCGATAACATGTCCTTGGGCCGTTTCCGCCTCGATGGCATTCCCCCTGCGCCGCGCGGCATCCCGCAAGTTGAAGTCACCTTCGATATTGATGCCAACGGGATTCTTAACGTGACCGCACGGGATAAAGCCACCGGCAAAGAGCAAAAGATAACCGTGACCGCTTCCACAAACCTGAACAAAGATGAGATTGCCCGCAAGGTTGAAGAGGCGAAGCGTTACGAAGCGGACGATAAAAAACGACGCGAAGTCATCGACGCCCGAAATACCGCCGATAACCTGGTCTATCAGACGGAGAAAGCCTTGCGCGACCTGGGTGAAAAGGTGAACTCAGAGGAACGCGGCAAGATCGAAGGCAAGATCACCGATCTTAAAACCGTCGCTCAGGCTGACGATATTGGGCGCATCAAGAAAGCCACAGATGAACTGCAAAACATGTTCTATGCACTCAGCCAGCAGATGTACGCCCAGCAGCCAGGTCAAACTCCTCCTGAAGGTGGACCGCAAGCTGGAGGTCCCCAAACGCCTCCACCGGCTAACGATGGCGAAGTGATCGACGGGGAAGTCCGTGACGCCTGAAAAATAACAAACCGGGCGGCCAATTGGCCGCCCGGTTTGTTATTTTTCTCTCATAATTCGATTCCGCGTAAAGCAGTATAATCGCCCCCATGCGTAAACGAACCAAAAGAATCAACAAGGTCCTTATCGGATTGGCATTTTTGGTTATTGCCGCTGTGGGCCTTTATTTCGTTCCACCCATAAACTCGAAACTTGCCTGGCGCGTGGACCGCCTGAGATTAAGTATTATCGATTTCTTCAATCCACCACAAAATGTAACCTTCAACCCGGGCGGGCAGTCTTATCCGACGATAACCCCGGCTCAGCCTGTCCCGACAGCCACCATCGCACCTGCGTTAACAACTATACCGACCGAACTTGCCGTTGCAACCGCAACCGCAACTGCAGCTGCAACCTCCACACCTCCGCCTGCATCGGTCGTCCTGAACAATGTCCAGTTTGTGGACCAGATGGGTCGCTATAATTATTGCGGACCAGCCAACCTGACCATGGCGCTGGAATACTGGGGCTGGAAAGGGGATCCTACATCAAAACTATCCGACCATCGTGACCAAATTGCTTCAGTTGTTAAGCCTGGAGAAAATGATCCCACCAAGAACTTCATTGATCGCAGCAATACCGATGTCAATGTGATGCCGTACGAATTGGTGGATTATGTCAACGGACACACCACAAACAAGGCATTATTCCGCTATGGTGGCGACCTTGACCTGATAAAGCGGTTGATCGCCGCCGGTTTCCCTGTCATCACCGAGAAGGGGATCTACGAGCCGCTATTGCCCGATTATTCAGTTCAATGGGGTGGTCATTACTCTTTCACCACCGGGTATGATGACAACTTGCAGCAATTTGTCTGGCAGGATTCCTATCTGCCGGAGCCAACTTCCGTCGGCAAAGACAGCAAGGATACCTATACGATTTATCTTTCGAACTGGCGTGCCTTCGATTATGTTTTTATCGTGGTGTACCCGGCTGACCGGGAGCAGGATTTGAACCAGGTGCTCGGTCCCTGGGTTGACCAGTATTGGGCTGCCCAGCATGCGCTTGACATTGCCAACCAGGAGATTCAAAGCCAGACACTTACCGGCAATGATCTATTCTTTGCCATGTTTAACAAAGTCACCAGCATGGTCAACCTGCAAAACCCCGATTATGGACCAGCGGCTGCAGCATACGATCAGGCCAACAATTATTACAACACCACTCTCGTTCCCACTGGCGATAAGCGTATTCCCTGGCGTACCATGTGGTACCAGACCGCCCCATACTTTGCCTATTACTACTCCGGGCGCTACCAGGATGTAATCGACCTCGCCAATCGCAATTTGCAAATTATCGAACGGGGTGGAAGGGAACTTGAGGAAAGCTGGGTTTGGCTTGCACGTGCAGAATATGCCCTGGGTGCTTATGATACCGCTTATGCAGATATGCGCAAAGCGCTCTACTACCACCCTGGTTTCCAGGCTGCACTGGACATGTTCTCACTTTGGGGTGTGACCCCGTAATATTTAGCTCCCGTCAATTTACCCCACTGACGGGAGCTGATTTTACTTATGAAAATTCTACATTTTGCCGACGCCCATATTGACATGGCCAATTATGGCCGTCACGACCCCGAGACGGGTCTGCCACTGCGCGTTCTTGATTTTCTTAAATCCCTTGATACCATCATGGATGCTGCGATCACTGAAAAAGTGGACCTGGTCATTTTTGCCGGGGACGCTTACCGGGACCGCTCTCCGGCTCCCACATTCCAGCGCGAATGGGGGAAACGTATCATCCGGCTATCGAAGGCGGGCATCCGTACCCTCCTGCTGGTGGGCAATCACGACCTTTCCCCGGCGCTGGGTCGCGCCACATCGGTCCAGGAGTTTGAGACGCTCGATATTCCCTGCGTGACCGTGCTCGACAAGCCCCAATTTCTTTCAGCCAGCGACCTGGGTCTGCCCGCCCAGGTGATCGCCATCCCGTGGATCTCCCGCTCCGGGATGATGGCTGTCACGGATGCAACCTCCAGCGAAGTTTTCACGAACATCGAAGGGCATCTCACCGATCTGGTTGACCGGTGGCTTAAACAAGCAGACCCTGACCTGCCCATCATTCTCACCGCCCATGCCTCTGTCCAGGGGGCAAAATTAGGCTCGGAGCGAACCATCATGCTGGGAGCAGATATGCTCCTGCCCGGCTCGCTTGTGCGTGATTCACGACTGGATTACGTGGCACTCGGTCATATCCACAAACCGCAGGATCTCAACGAAAATGCCCATCCCCCGGTCATTTATCCCGGCTCCATCGAACGCGTGGACTTTGGAGAAGTTGACGATGACAAGTTTTATGTAATTGCCGACATCTCCCGCGGTAAGACCAGGGTGGATTGGCGCAGACTTGAGCATATCCGCCCATTCATTGACCGGCATATCACCCTCGAGTCTGCCGATAACGTGACAGATATTCTCATGGCTGCCTTGCCACCAGTCGAGGAATTGGATGGCGCCATCGTCCGCCTGACAGTGGACTACATCCGCGAATGGGATACATTAATTGATGAACCGGCATTGCGCCGACATGCCAAAGGCGCCTTTGAATTCCACCTGATCAAACATCCTAAAATTGAAGCCCGTATCCGCCTGCCTGCCAACCAGGCGGTAAGCAGCCTTGGGCCGATCGAACTTCTCAACCAGTATTGGGACGCCGGTCATATCGAAGAAATTGAGGCTGGCGCTCTCCGGAAAATGGCAAAAGAAATTATCGAAGAGGAGTAGGGCGAAGGTTAATCCCTTTGAAGAAGACCTTCTCCCAAGGGAATTTTCATTTGAACCGGGGTTGGTTAATAATATGCGATGGATTTATATTTCTCCACATTTTGATGATGCCGTTCTTTCTTGCGGCGGCTTGATCTGGGAACAGACGCAAAAAGGCTTCCCGGTAGAAATCTGGACGATCTGTGCCGGGGATGCCCCTCCCGGGCGCCTGTCGTCGCAAGCCGTGTCGTGTCACACCCAGTGGGGAATAAAATCCGCCAGGGAGGTAGTGGCTGCCCGCCGCCTTGAAAACCAGGCAGCTGCCCGGCTGGTGGGGGCTGAGACTGTGGACTTCAGCATCTCCGATTGCATTTACCGCCGTTCCCCCTCAGGGAAAATCCTGTATCCCGACGATGTATTTGTTTCCATGGATAGAATTGAAATTCATCTGGATGCTGATATCTCTGCCGCACTGGCTTCAGAACTGCAGCCGGGGGATAAGGTTGTCAGCCCCCTGGCAATCGGTGGTCATCTGGACCACGTACTTACCCGCCTCGCCGCTGAACGGCTGGACCGTCCTTTATGGTATTACGCTGATATTCCGTATCTAATTAATCACCTGGAAATGCTGGCTCCCGCCGTCAAGGGACTTCGCCGTACCCTTTACCCGGTTTCTGAAAATGGACTGGAAGTCTGGCAAAAGGGAATCGCTGCTTACGCTACCCAAATCCTAATGCTTTTCAGGAACTCTGCACGGATGCGGAGGGTAATCCGCCTGTATTGGGAATCCCTGCCCGGGTTACGGTTATGGCGCCGGGCCTAAATCCTATTTTTCACGAATGTATCATTGTCAAAAAGCTATTTTTCCGGAATTAACCACCAAAATATCCAATATGCTGATCATAAGGTCTATTCCTAGAAAAATGCTTGCTTTTCAAATAAAATCTAGTATAATATTGCCGGGTAGGGAATCCTACGCAAGCTGCATCTCTGTTTCAGAGATGCTTGTATTTTCCCGGGAAGACTAAGATGCCAACGACATTCTTGACCAAAGTGGGCTACCAAAAACTAGCCGACGAACTTGAATATCTGCGCACTACCAAGCGGTTGGAGGTTGCCAACCGTCTCCATGAGGCCATGGAAGGTGGTGAGTTGATCGAGAATGCCGAATATGAAGCCGCCAAAAATGAGCAGGCCTTCGTTGAAGGTCGTATCCAGGAATTGGAAATGATCCTGGCCTCGGCCCGGGTCATCGACGAAAAAGTGAAAAAGGATAAAGGGGACCTGGTACAGGTCGGTTCGCTCGTAACCATTAAAGAAGATGGAAGCAGTTCGGAGAAGTATTCCATCGTGGGCGCGGCGGAAGCCAACCCGCGCGAAGGGAAAATCTCGAACGAATCGCCGATAGGAAAAGCCATTTTGAATCATCGCGCCGGGGAAGAAGTGAACGTGGAAGCGCCCGGTGGCACATTCAAAGTCAAAATCGTCAAGGTCGAATAAGCCTGGGGCACGCCAATCAGACCCCGCGCATGCTTTTTGGTGCGCGGGGTTTTTATTGAAATAAATTTTATTTGAAAGGTTTTGCCATGACCGAATATACCTCCCTTGAAAAAATCCGGCTTGAGAAAATCGAAACACTCCGCAAGGAGGGTGTGGAGCCGTACCCAACCCGCGCCAAAAGGACACATACCTCCGCACAGGCGATTGTCGCCTTCGAAGAAGCCGAGACGATCCACCCAGTCGACCAGCCGCCGGCTGAAGTTCAGGTTATCCTGGCCGGGCGGATACGCGCTTCACGCGCCATGGGGAAGTTAACTTTCGCCCATATCGAAGACGGTGACGGGCGCATCCAATTGTTCCTGCGCATGAATGAACTCGGCCAGGAGCGTGTGGATTGGTTCAACAAGATGCTCGATATTGGTGATTTTATCCAGGCATCCGGAGTGATGTTCCGCACAAAGACGGGTGAGCCAACTCTCCACGTTCACGATTTCAAACTGCTCGCCAAGGCGGTCAGTCCTTTGCCCGCAGCCAAGGACGAAGTTACGGATAGTGGTGAAACTGTCAGGCATGCCGTTCTTGAAGATCCCGAATTACGCGCCCGCCAGCGCTATGCTGACCTGGCTGTTAACCCCGAGGTACGGGATACCTTCCGCAAGCGGGCCGGCATGATTCGTGCCCTGCGCGAGTTCCTTGATTACAATGGCTTTCTCGAAGTAGAAACCCCCATCCTGCAGCCAATTTATGGCGGTGCAGCGGCAAAACCTTTTACCACGCATCACAACCAGTTGAAACAGGATCTGTTTCTGCGTATTTCATTTGAACTCTATCTAAAGCGCTTGTTGGTTGGCAACCTTGAACGTGTCTATGAACTTGGACGCGATTTCCGAAACGAAGGCGTTTCATTCAAGCACAACCCGGAGTTCACCCAGTTGGAATTTTACTGGGCATATGCCGATTACTTGCAGGTAATGGAACTGACTGAACAGATGGTTGCTTATGCCTGCCAAAAAGTAACCGGTGGAATGGAAATCACCTATCAAGGGACTACATTAAATTTCACCCCACCATGGAGGAGACTGTCAATGGCTGACGGCATCCTGGAAACCAGCGGGATTGACATTGCCAAACACACCACTGCCAAATCCCTCTTCACTGCGATTGCCGCCAAGGGTAAAACTCCCAACCCCAAAGCAACTCGCGGCAAGCTGATCGATTTCTTGTTGAGCGAATACCTGGAACCAACCCTTGTACAGCCCACCTTCGTTTATGACTATCCACGCGATATTTCCCCCCTGGCAAAATCCATACCTGGTGATCCCCTCACCGTGGAACGCTTCGAGGGGTATGTGGCGGGGTTTGAGCTTTGCAATGCTTTTACCGAGCTCAACGACCCCCTCGACCAGGAACAGCGATTTATTGAAATGGGACGGGATTATGCCGCAAATGATGAAGAACGGCATCCCATGGATGAGGATTATCTGCGCGCCATGCGCTACGGCATGCCGCCTTGCGGAGGTTTCGGCATGGGAGTGGACCGGCTGGCGATGTTGCTGACCGATAACCACTCAATTCGCGAGGTGCTTTTATTCCCGCACTTGCGCGAACCTGAAGAATAGCGCCTTCAAAAAAGATATTGTCCCGGCAATTGCTCCGGGACAATTTTTTATCATTTTTATTCAACCTGTGCTGTTTTCAAGGACCGAGTTTCGTTCCACAAACATAATACTCTTTGTGGTGTAAAATTACCGCAATGGACGAACCCGCCCTCATCCGAAATGCCCAGCACGGCGACCTGGATGCTTTCAACATCCTTGTGCTCGCCTACCAGGATATCGTCTACAACACGGCATTGCGCATTTTGGGAGACGAAGATCTGGCTGCAGATGCGTCGCAGGAAGCTTTCATCCACGCATTTCGTGCCCTCAATTCCTATCGCGGTGGTTCTTTCCGGGCCTGGCTGCTTCGTACGGTCACAAATGCCTGCTATGACGAACTGCGCCGTAAGCAGCGGCACCCGTCCACTCCGCTCGAGCCAGAAACCGAAGATGGCGATGAAATGGAAACCCCCCGCTGGCTCGCCGATCCGGATGGATCCCCTGAAGAATTGCTGGACAAGGCAGAAATTGAACACGCCATCCAGCACTGCCTGGAGAACCTCCCTACCGACTTTCGAGCCGTGGTTGTCCTGGCTGACATCCAGGGCCTCGACTATTCTGAAGTCGCTTCAGCATTAAAGAAACCCGTTGGTACCATCAAGTCCCGCCTGGCGCGCGCCCGTCTCCGTTTACGGGAGTGTCTGCATTCTTTCGGGGAACTTTTACCATCAGCCTTTCGTCTGGAAGAAGAGCGAACACTATGAACACACCTTCTTTCCATGACGTGGAGCAACTTTCGGCCTACCTTGACGGGCAACTGTCACAGGCCGAGAAGACGCGCCTGGAGACCCGCATCCAGTCAGACCCGGCCCTTGCTGCAGCGCTCACAGATCTGCGCCAGGCTCGCGCAATTCTCCGCCGTACTCCCCGGCGGCGCAGTCCGCGCAACTTTACACTCACCCCAAAAATGGCCGGAATTAAGCCGCCCGTCCCGCGTCTCGTTCCCGCCCTCGGATGGGCATCTGCTGTGGCAATGGTTCTGTTCGTGTTCACCCTGGGGACGAACCTTCTTGGTCAAATCTCATTTGGGGCAAATGCCCCCATGTTATCCGCTGCAGCAACGAGCAGAGAAGGTTACGGTTTGGGTGGAGGCCCTCCTGCCACGGACAACTCCCAAGTTTTACCAACCCCGGAACCATATGCCTTGACGGTTCCCGAACCCACCCCCACGGGGGAGCCGCGGCTTGCCCAGCCCCCAGCCGCACCTTCGACGACCAAGGCATCCCAGCCTATCGATTTCCGGATATATGCCTGGCTGGGCCTGTCCGTCATCCTTATCCTGGCTGCACTGCTTGTACGGCTGACGAATGACCAGGCTTTCCGCCGTAAAGTGGGTTCAAAACGTAACCAATGACTTCACCGCCGGTTCAAATCACCCGGCGGTTTTCCCTTGTATTCTCCCCCACAACCAGAGATAATTAGGTGCCAAAGGAAAGGAGGATTTTTCCATGGACAATCCGCAGGGTAAAAGCGATCGTCTTGCAATTTGGATTGCCGTTCTGACCGCGCTGGTCTCATTGACCACGGCTTTAGCCGCCTGGAGAACTGCTGCGTTGGGATCTACAGCAGGCGACTTGATTTATCAGGGGATGCTGAACGCGGTCAAAAAGCAGGCCGGTGCCAATGAGGACTGGCGCCAGGCTTATCAGGAGGCAGGTTATGCCCGCGACTACCTGGTGTTCCTCAATGGTTTGCTTGTCCGGGAAAATAGTACTGATCCGGCCACCCAGGAGCAGGCTGCCCAGTTACGCACCTACCTTCTCCCCGGGATGAAATCGTTAGCCACCTCTCTTGGTACCAATCCATCTTATTACACTACGGGAGGCTTATTAAATGTCCAGAAGCGGTTTAACGATCTGGAAAAGCAATCCTCCGATCTAAGCAGCCTCGACCCGCAAGCCTTCTTTTCTCAATCAGATAACTATTATACGGAACAGCGCTGGCTTGTGGTGGGGACTATCCTGATCGCGGTCAGCCTGTTCTGGCTGGGGTTGTCCCAATTATCACACTTACGGCCAAGGGTGCTGATACTGGTCCTGGGGATCATCGTCTACGGGGTTGGACTCGTGTGGTGCCTGGGAGTGGAGGTTATCTTCTTCTTTCTTCGCGGAGGTGTGTTATGAACCCCTCCCGCAACTCCAACCCCGAACGCGGCAAGACCCTGGTACTCCTGCTGACTCTCCTAAACATGGTTTTGGTTGCAACCATCTCTGCGTTGCAGGTCGATGTCACCGTCCGATCCAACCAGGCCAACCGCGACTCGCAGTACTATGCCATCCAGGTTACCGGCAGCCTGGTTCAAACCGGCGCCCAGTCCGAATTTGATCTTAATACTTATTCCAAATGGTTGGCTGATACCCAGCAATCATTGGTGGCCGGTTACAGTGCTCTGCAGCGACACTCAGCCAACGACCAGGCGGGATACGAGCGGCTCACTTTCGAGTCGTTGATCTACCAGGCCCAGGCAGAGCAGGCGAAGACTCTCTCAGTATTATTGACAGATCCGGCCTATGCCCCGGCGTCTGATCAGGCTTCGCCAAATGTTTCAGCCTACTATTCTGATATAAATGCCGACAGCGTTGCACTGGTCCAAAAACAAAATGATGCTTCGGATGCCTACCATCGCTGGAACAATAAATCCGACTCGTACGTGGCTGTTCTAACTGTACTGGCAATTGCCTTCTTTCTGCTTGGTGTTGCTCAAATGTCACAACCCAATATCCGCTTGCTTTTTTCTGCATTCGCCACCGGGGTAATAAGCATCGGATTTATATGGGCGTTGATAATCCTGATATTCTGAGGCCGCAAAATAATCGGTGTCAATTTTGTCTGGCTCTCCGAAAAATTAGCCGTGAGTATAATAATCTGAAGCGAAAACAATTTCTGAAGCTGTTAGTGAATCCTCGTCCTGCAGCAATTCGAAATCGAGGTGAACATGACCACTATTTCCCCTGTTCGTCCATCACCGATCGCCGGGACGTGGTATGAAGGCAACCCCCGCACCCTTTCCCAGGTAGTGGATGGTTACCTTGACAAGGCCGAGATCCCCGCACTGACCGGTGAGGTGATCGCAGTCATTTCGCCGCATGCCGGGCACAAATATTCTGGTCCTGTGGCTGGATATGCGTTCGCAACTGTTCGAAACCAGAAATTCGACCTTGTTGCTGTCCTCTCGCCCATGCATCAACCTTACTACGATTCGTTGCTGACCACTGCTCATGAAGCCTATGCCACCCCGCTAGGCAACGTTCCGGTGGATAAGGATTCGACTTCTGACTTGGATACACGTCTGCGAAAAACCTTGGGTGAAGGGCTCGTGCCGGTGGCTTATGACCAGGAACATTCACTGGAAATCGAACTGCCCTTTTTACAGCGAGCCCTTGCCAGCGAGTTCAAGTTGCTGCCGGTCATGGTGCGCTCCCAGTCAGCCAGGGTATCCCAGGAGCTTGGTGAAGCTCTCGCTGAAACATTGCGCGGAAGGAATGCCCTCCTCGTTGCCAGCACTGACCTTTCTCATTTCTACACTCAAAAGCAAGCGGTGGCCTTCGACACGGAAATGTTACGCAGGGTCGAAGCATTTTCACCTGAGGAAGTTTTTTCGGCGGAAGAAGAAAAAGCAGGCTTTGCCTGCGGGTTGGGCGCGCTGACAGCCGTCCTGTGGGCTGCCAGGGGCCTGGGCGGGGATACGGTCAGGGTGCTGCGCCATGCCACCTCTGGCGATGTCACCGGGGATTATTCATCCGTGGTTGGATATGGCGCCGCAGTGATATTAAAACAAAAAACGGCATGATACCGGCAATGAAAATCTATGCCCGCGTAAACCCCTGATCTATTGTAGAAACCGTAAAAATGAATATTTGCGTAGACCCCGGGCACTCTTTGGCAATATGGCATAATTCTTAAAATAACTCCCCGGGTATAAGTGAAGTTCATTTAGTATAAAATTCAAATAATTTATATCCATGCGGCGGAATATAAGGTTATTAAGTTTCGGAAATTTATCTCCTTCCACTCTTCGTCCAATGAAGGTATCCTTAATAATTAACTGGGCCCGGCTTGCGCTCAGCAGGGTCCCTTTGTTTAAAAGGCTGGTCAAAATGCCTGAGAAGTTTTGGTTCGTTGATCCCAAGCTGGCTGATCAACTGCCTAATTGAACACCGAATCGTAAATCAAAACTATGTACGCTCGTCTGGCAGTAAATTTATCTTCAATATCCGGTCTCTTCGATTATTCCCTTCCGGAAAACCTGGAAGAGGAGATCAAGCCCGGCTGCCTGGTCACCGTCCCATTTGGAAAACAGTTGGTGCAGGGGATTGTGTTGGAACTTGTCAGTCAGCCTGCGGTTGCGGAGACAAAACCTGTTTTCGAACTGCTCGACTCCGTGCCCGTCCTCACCTCCCATCAGATATCCCTTGCCAAATGGCTGGCTTGGGAGACTCTCTCGCCGCTGGCAGCCTGCATTGGGTTAATGCTGCCTGCCGGACTGAGTAAGCAGGCAGACTCGATTTTCGCAATCAGGGATCCAGGGTTTAGTGAACCGGACTCGAGGGTGAACAGCAGGTCAAAAATATCGGGTACTGAATTACGCCTTGTGAAACTGCTCACCCAGCGTGGACCGCTGCGCGGGCGCCAGATCGACCGACATTTCAAGAACGTGGACTGGCGCAGGACCGCACAAGTCCTAATAAAAAACGGTTTGCTGACCAGGCACTCCTTCCTGCCTCCACCATCTGTGCGATCAAAGTTTGTTCGTACAGCGCAGCTTTCCGTGCCACCTGAAGCTGCAGAAGCGGCCATGCCAGAGCTTGGGAAGACCCCCGGAACCCTCTTACGCCGCCAGGCTGCCTTGCGCTGTTTGATCCGTGAACCGGCAGATGTGAATGTTGCCTGGGTTTTTGCGGAATCGGGTTGCAATTTGGCTGACCTTCAGGAATTGGCGGAGCGCGAATTGATTGTTCTGAGGGAAACCGAAATTTGGCGCGACCCATTGGAGAAGGTGGAACACCTGGCGGGAGAGATCGGTATCCCGCCGGAACTGACCTCCATGCAGCATATTGCCTGGGAAAAAATCCTTCTGGCTCTTCACTCCTCCACTTTGCATTCCCTCCCCTTTCTCCTTCACGGCGTTACCGGTTCAGGCAAAACAGAGCTTTACATTCGCGCTGCTGAGGAATGCATTCGCAGCGGAAAGCAAGCCATTATCCTCGTCCCGGAGATCGCAATTACCCCTCAAACGGTCCGTCGATTTTTACAGCGGTTCCCCGGGCAGGTGGGTTTGGTACATTCCAGGTTGTCCGAGGGGGAGCGGTATGATACCTGGCGGCGCGCAAGGTTGGGTCAGTTGAAGGTCATCATCGGGCCGCGCTCGGCGCTTTTTACCCCCCTGCCCCAGCTCGGTCTCATTGTTGTGGACGAATGCCACGATGGTTCCTATTCACAGTCCGATCCTCCATTTTATAATGCGGTCACTGCCGCCCGGGAATACGCCCGCATTTGCTCGGCCGTATGTATCCTCGGTTCAGCCACCCCCTCTATTGTCCAACGTTTCCAGGCTTCCTCCTCCCAGGCGGCTCGCGGAGGGGAAAGCATCCTGTTGGATTTACCCAAACGGATCGTAAATCCTGCGATGCCTCCTGTCCAGGTGGTGGACATGCGTGCCGAACTCAAGTCAGGCAGCCGCGGGATTTTCAGCCAAGCACTGATCGATGCCCTGGACAAGGTCCTTAAAAATGACCAACAGGCCATCCTTTTTTTGAACCGGCGTGGTACCGCCACTTACGTCTTTTGCCGGGATTGTGGAACGGCAGTACGCTGCCCGCGTTGCAACACCCCGCTCACATATCACATTAATGGTTTGCCATCAGAAGGCGAACGCCCAGGCTCCGACCTGCATTGCCACCATTGCGGCTATTCCCGCCAGATGCCCAGGAAATGCCCGGTTTGTGGAAGCGACCAGATCCGCCAATATGGCCTGGGCAGTGAAAAAGTAGAGACAGAGGTGGCAAAGCTATTTCCGTCTGCGCGCACACTGCGCTGGGATTGGGAGACCACTCGTCACAAGGATGCCCACGAGATCATCTTGGGCCATTTCAGTGCTCACCGGGCGGATGTGCTGGTCGGTACGCAGATGCTGGCCAAGGGTCTGGACCTTCCCCTTGTTACGCTGGTGGGGATCGTGCTCGCCGAGGTGGGCCTGCACCTCCCCGACCCCTTCGCGGCGGAGCGCACCTTTGATGTCCTGACCCAGGTTTCAGGTCGCGCCGGGCGTTCTTCCCTGGGTGGCCGCGTGGTGATGCAGACTTTCCAGCCTGAACATTACGTCATCCAGGCTGCAGCGGGTCATGATTACGCCGCTTTCTATGCCCACGAGCTGGACTATCGCAGACAATTGGGTTACCCCCCGTTCAGCCACTTGGTGCGAATGGAATGCCGGCACGTCCAGTCTGCCGCAGCGGAATCACAAGCCCGGGCAATGGCTGCGAAACTGGCCGGGTGGATTGACAGCCAAGACCGCCGCGAGACGACGATCATCGGACCAGTGCCCTGCTTCTTCTCCCGCTTGAATGGTCTCTATCGCTGGCAGATCATCCTGCGCGGTCCCAACCCCGCCGGTCTCCTGCGCGGAAAAAATCTCGGGGATTGGCGGGTGGAAGTGGACCCGTCTTCCCTGCTTTGATCGGGATGAATAATTAGGAGAACATTCGATGGATAAGCCTTTAATCCCCCAAAACCTCATGGATTACATCGACAGTCTTGTGCCTTCCCGCCCCCCGGAAATGCAGGCAATGGAAACCGAGGCGGAATGGACGAATTTTCCCATCATCGGTCCCACCTCTGGGTATCTGTGTTACCAGGTGGCACGCATGATTACTGCAAAGCGGGTATTTGAGCTCGGCTCAGGTTTCGGCTACTCAACTGCCTGGTTTGCCCGGGCTGTCACCGAGAATGGAGGCGGCGAGGTCTATCATGTGGTCTGGGATGAAGACCTTTCGCGCCAGGCGCACGCTCACCTGTCTGCGCTGGGATATGGCGACATTATCCACTACCATGTGGGCGAGGCTGTTCAAACTTTACGCGATGCTTCCGGTCTCTTCGACTTGATCTTCAACGACATCGACAAGGAGGACTATCCCAATTCGCTGCCCGTCATTGCAGAAAAACTTCGTCCAGGAGGCGTGCTCATAGTGGATAACATGCTCTGGCACGGTCGTATCTTCGATGGCAAGGATCATACTCCGGCAACGGACGGCATCCGCAGACTGACAGGATTGCTCACCAACAATCCTGATTGGGTCACTTCGCTTATTCCGGTACGTGATGGAGTGATGCTGGCATACAAAGCATAATGTCAGACAACTGCAAAAACGATATTCAGGAGGTGTTTCATGCAAAGTTTCAGCCGTGGTTGGTCTTTCCTTAAAGAAGCCTGGTCGATGGCCTTCAAGGACAAAGATCTTATCAAGCCATCCATTATGGCCCTGTTCGTGGGGTTAATCGTTTCGATCATCTTTATTCCCCTCATGATCGGAGCTGGATTCTTAAGTGGTGGAGATAACAGCCTGTTCGGGCGGGTCATTCTGTTCATCCTGGGCGCCCTGATGATTTTCATCCAATACTCGGTTGGGTATATCTTTTCCGCCATGACCATTTACCTCGTCTACGGCTACCTGGCCGAGGGTGACGGCGTCATGTCGAAAGCGTGGGACATCGTCAAGCGCGAGTGGTTGAATATCCTCAGCCTGGCAGCCGCTTCCTCTGCTGTCAACCTGGTTAAAAATCAGGTCAGGGGCAAGGGCAGGTCGATGGGCCGCAACTTTCTTTCCGGATTGATCGACACCGTCTGGACCGAAGCCGCCTTCCTCATCCTGCCTGCCATGGTAATCGAAGGTATCAACCTGAAAGACGCCCTCAAACGTTCCGGGAACATCATCAAGAACAATCTCCTGCTGGTAGGCATAAGCACGGTAGGTGTCAGGACGGTTAACGGGTTGATCGGTTTCCTTCTGGGCGCGCTCGGAATTGGTCTGGGCTTCGGTGTTGGGTTTGGCATCATTACAGTCACCAACACATCCACCTTCGGCCTGGTTTCCGGCATCAGCCTGGGTGTGATTATTGCCGCCGTCTTCATCATGGTCGCTACTGTTGGAACTTCCTACACCTCCACTACTTACCACACCTGTTTATACCTGTGGGCGCGCGACGTGGAAAAAGCGCAGGCTTCCGGCAGCAGCGCTCCGGTGCTGGCTCCTGGTCCGTTGGCAGCCGTTTTGAATAAATAGCTTTCCCCCCATTAAGCGAAAAACAAGGGCGACCTGATTGGGTCGCCCTTGTCCATTTTCCATGCTATGGCACCGGTGTTGGTACCGGGTTGAGGCTGTAGTACACGCCGGCTGTCAGCAGGGATGGGTCACCTGCCGCCTGGGATGCTTTCATCTGCGCTTGCCGCGCCAGGTCAGTCGCATTCCGCAGGATGCGCAAAGCTTCGTCGGGATTGTGAAAGCCCATGCTATTTGCCGATGAGATAAAGTCCCACATGTACTGGGCGTGCCGGTGAAGGGTCCGCGCTTCGTCGAGCAGAGCCGGGTCGGAAGCCGGGTTCGCGACAGCGCCTTTGATGGCAGTGATCGCGTCGATCAGGGCATCCTCGGTGCTGATCTTTGCCGTGTGAACGGTATCCTGGAGCACACTCACGCGCGCCAGGACGACGTCTACATTCGTGTGGCATTGTCCACACGCCAGCTGCGGGTCCAGCAGCGGACTCATGATATTGTGACTGGAATATTTCATCGCGCCCTCGCGCAAGTATGGCATGTGGCAATCAGCGCATGACACTCCTGCCCGGTAATGAGTGCTGTCAGCGGTGAACAGTTCATAATCCGGATGACGCGCCTTCATGATGGGTGTGCCTGTCCCCGGGTAAGTCCAATCTGCAAAATTGACGCTGTCTTCGGACTGGATGATATCCTCCACGCGTGTACCGTTGTTCCAGGGTACGGTCAGCACCTTATTTACTCCCGTGAAATAATAAGTAACGTGGCAGTTCGCACACACGGCTGAACGCATCTGTTGGCGGGTAAAGGTGCGCCAGTCCAGGCCTTCTGATTTGAGGGCAGCTTCCACTGCCGGGTTGGTGATCACCAGGCGCATGGTCCCGGCTTCATGGCAGTTGGCGCAGCCGATGGGGTTGTTGATACTGGGTGTCATATCCGAAAACAGTTTTGCATCGTAGGCTTCCATACCCATTTGCGCCCATAGCCCCGGGTTATCCGAGGACTTGCAGGAATAGCAGGTGGCATGGGTGGTGGCAGTCACCCGCTTCGTGGCTCGCACGTCGATCAGGGTATTCTCATGTCCGCGCGGCTGGTTGTAGTCGACGCTGAAGGGGTAGCCCATGAAGAGCAGTACCAGGCGCGGGTCTTCGAGCAGGTACGATTTTTGGGCCGACCCGCCGTAGGTGGTGGCAGTTTTATTATTTGCCGTCAGTAAAAGGGAAGAGAATTCATTGGGATAGTTCACCCCCCAAAGGGAGGAATCTGCTTCCAATGGTTGAATATTGGTGATCGGCTGAACCAACGCCCGCTCCTGTGCCGGCTGGTTCTTCATGAATATCAGCACCCCCACCAGGATGACAGATAATAGGACGATGATTCCAACCAATATTATATTGGTATTTAGTCGTTTCATTTGTTGTAGACCTCCGAATCCTGGTAAGGAGAAAGAGTCAGCCCGCGTTCGCCGTGTGCCACTGTGCGATGGCAGTCCCAGCAATAGCGGTCGAGTGGTTGCGGATCGGCGAGGATATTTTCGACGGTATCCTTGTGGCAGCGGATGCAATTTGCCTGGACAATTTCATCCGTTTGTTGCGTGGCACGGATGGCTGCCGGGTAGATCTTTAATGTGAATGAGACCACGTCCCGCATCCCGGAGTATCCCTTGTAAAGATAATAACTGGCGATGTTCTGGTGCGGGAGGTGGCAGTCGGTGCAGGCCGTGTAATTTTCATGTGCCGCATGGAACCAGCCCTCGTACTGGGCGTCCATCACGTGGCAGTTGTTGCACGTGGAAGGTTCGTGCTGCAGGTAGGATGGTGCGTTCGTCACCCACCCGAATACTCCGAGGGTGAGCAGGAAGACAGCTATCCCGGTTGTAAGAACCCATTTTGATTGCATGCTTTATTCTTTAGAATATACTAAAACAAAAATCAGGAATTTATTCAAGCACAATTGCAAGATATTTTTATTATGAATTGAATGCCCTTTTGCACCTATATGACGGTGACAGTTGAACCCGTCTCCGTCTTCTCAACCTCGATCCTGGTGGGGAAGGCATCTTTCAATTCGTCCAAATGGGTGATGACCAGTATTTTTGCAAAGTCGTTCCGTACGGCATTAATTGACTGGATCAACCTCTGGCGTCCTTGCGCATCCTGTGACCCGAAGCCTTCATCGATCACCAGCGTCTGCAGGCGCGCCCCCTTGCGCTGTGCCAATACTTCAGATAGCGCAAGCCGGATCGCAAAGTTAACCCGGAAGGCCTCCCCACCCGAGAACAATTCGTAATCGCGTTCCCCCGCCCCATCGCTCACCTGGATCTCGAGCGTTTCGCGCAAGTCCTTGCGCTTCTCATCCTTGTACTTGGCCTGCGTCTCGAAATGCAGCCGCATGCTGTCATCGCTCAGTCGCCCCAATATTTCATTGGCCTTCATTTCGATTTCCGGAAGCGCCTGCTCGATCAACAGCGCCGGGACTCCATCCTTACCGAAGGCTCGTTCCAGCGCTTTATACCGTCCGATCTGCAGCCCCAGTTCGCCGCGCTCAATCTCATATTTTTTCTTACGTTTGCGTTGGTCGTCCAAAACAGCAACCTTTTGGCGGGCTGCCCCCACTTCCATGTACAGCTTATTCTCGCGTTCCTGCGCATCGAACAGGCTGGTTTCAGCACTTTCCAGGTCCGGCGCCTGGGCTTCCAATAATACCAGGGCTGCCGCCTCTGAATTGTGGTTGGCTTGCTTTTCAGATATTTCCACCATCAGGGTTTTTATCTGGATATTGAGGTTTGCGATCTCATCATTTAGCGGTTTAAGTGCCGCTTTTGCAGACTCAAGCTCACGGTAGGTGATTTCGGCTGGGCGTAATTGGATTTCTGTCCTGTGCGCCTCTTCGTGAGTTGCCACGTCGTAACCAAGGGCTGCCAGTTCCTTATCCACAACGGCTAATTTCTTGCGAACCTCGACTGCGTATTTTTCGCCCGCTAACAGCTTGTTGACCTGTGCCAGCCGTTTCGCTCCGGTTTTCTCCCACTCTTTAGTTTCCTTTTTCAGCGTCTCCAGCCGTTCGCTTAACTGGGCAACACTGCTCGAAAGCCGCAGCCGGTTTGCATCCGTACTTCCATAATTTGCCAATTGCACTTCCAATTCCAACAGATGGTTTCCTAGGTTTTCCATTTCCGACTTATTCGCCCGCCAGGTATCCCCCTTCTGAGTACCCTCCACTTGTAATCGCTCCAGTGTGGATTGGCGGTGCTCAGCACTAAGCACCTGTCCGCATAACGGGCAGGTTGCACCCTCGGCTGCAGATAATTTTTTGATACGCAGATCGAGATCTTCCATTTCATCTTTCAGGTTGGTGTTTTCCGTGCGCAGTTCGGCCTGTCGTTCGCGCCCTGCCTGGATACCCCTTTCCAACCGGTTTAGCTCTTCCCGTCTTATCTCGGTTTCTGCAAGTTCAATTTTTGCTCTTTCCAACCCGCCTGCCAGTTCTGAAGCTCTGTCCAGTTGCTGGCTGACTTTTTCTTCCTCCCTTATTAGGGTCTCTTGCTCTTGCTCCAGCTTGGCTTTTTCAGCATTGATGTCGGTCAGAAATGGTAGACGTAATTTTTCCTGCTCGTGAAATTGGGAGGCACTTTCACCCCACTTCTCTACTTCTTTGCGGGCTTGCTGCCAGTCAAGGTAAGCTGCTTCGACTTCCCCGGCGCGTCCTACCAGTTCTGCATGTGGACCCCTTTCAGCTTCTCTCCCGGCGAGACGTTCCTGGAATCCATTAAGGTTTTTCTGTAACTGGTTCAAGGCCTGTTCCATTTTTTGAACCTGGTCACGCTGTTTTTCCAGGCCGGCGCGCACTTGCTTGATGGATGCTAGTGTCACCTCCTGTACCTTGCGGCTGGCCTCCAGCAGATTTAAGTGGGTTTCCAGTTCCACCAATCGCTTCTTGCGCGGTTCTTCCTCAGCCAATTCTGCCTCGATCTCGGCCACACGGCCATCCACCGAACCGAGAGCGCTTTCAGCCTCCTTGCGTTTCACGCCTGCCCGTTCTTTATAAACATCCCAAATTTCCAGGCCAAGAATGCTGCCCAGGATTTCTTTCCGCCGCGGTGGTGCTTGCTGTGCAAATTGGTCGGCGCGGCCCTGCAGGAAGAAGGACACGTTTATGAAGGTATCGTAATCCAGGCGCAGCACCTTCTCGATGCGCTCCTGGGTTCCGCGGTTGGTGTGCTCGGTGAGCGGTCGCCAGTGCCTTCCGTTAAAAATTTGGAATTCCAGGATGGTTGTTTTCCCCCGTGCCAGCGATCGGATCACCCGGTACTGGTTGTTCTCGTATTCGAATGTGAATGTCACTTCCGCTGTTTTTGACTGTAAATTGACCACGGACTCGTCGCGCTTGCGAGCCTGCCCAAACAGCGCCCAGGTCATTGCATCCAGCAGCGAACTTTTTCCCGCGCCGTTCTGGCCCGAAATACACGCCAGGGTGAAGCCGCTGAAATCCAATTCAACCGGGTCGCGGTAGGAGAGGAATCCGGATAGTTTCAGGCGCAGTGGGATCACATGTTGATTTTACCCGCAAAGAGTTGCACAATGCAAAGATTTATGGGCAATTGAACCCCGTTCTTTTTATATTATGGGGTCTCCTGGCGCGTTCACTTGCCCAACCCTCCGAGTGATGTTATCATACCGGAGTGTTTTCTTCATTATCCAAGCGCAACCGCTTGCAGGGTATCCTCGTGCTCATAATCCTGGCAACCATTCCTCTTTATTGTTTGGGGATCGTTGCCCGGCTGGTGGCACCCAACCCGAATTCCTTCACCCCTACATCCACCGCCACAATTACTACAACCTCCACTGCCTCAAAAACGTCAACACAGAAATTCACGTCGACTTCCGCTTCCACTCCCACCATCAGTCCCACCGCCTCATCCACCTGGACCCCGACCCCCACCGGTTCCCTCACACCCAGTCAAACACCAACGTCCACGCCTTCAGTGACTTATACGCCATCATTTACACAAACCCCCACCTCCACTTCTTCAGAAACTCCATTTCCATCCACACCCACCGAAACTCCCACCCCTTAGATCGATCAGGTTCTCACTAATCCCATGGATCCTCTCTTTCCTTTCCTAAAAGAATTGCTTACTGCCCCCGGCCTCTCAGGCTACGAAGATCCGGCAGCCGAAATCATCTCAAAAAAATGGAAGCCTCTCGTTCATGAGATCAGTCGTGGCAGGCTTGGTTCCCTGCATGGGTTGCGGCGCGGAAACGGTCCCAGCCCTCGTCCAACCGTCATGGTCGCCACGCACATGGACGCCATCGGCCTTATGGTCACCGGCATTATAGACGGTTTCCTGCGCCTCACTCAGGTTGGTGGAATCGATCCGCGCGTTTTGCCAGGTGCACTGGTCACGCTGCATGCCACCGGAGCGGGACTGTCCCAGTCCATTCCGGGCGTCGTCGTCCTGCCGCAAACACGCCTTCTGCCTCCTGACATCGGTTTGAATCCCGTTCCTTTGGAATACTTGTTCTTGGATACCGGTCTTCCCAGGGCAAAAGTGGAAAGTCTCGTACAGGTTGGTGATCTGGTCTCGTTTGCTCAGCCTCCGTTTGAATTGACCGGAGATACGATCGCCGGTCATTCCTTGGATAATCGCTTCTCGGTCGCTGCGTTGACCATCTGCCTGGAAGAATTGCAGAACCGTCCTCATCTGTGGGACGTTTGGGCTGTGGCTACCACGCAGGAAGAAATTGGCACCATCGGTGCCACCGGTTCCACTTATGAATTGCACCCCAACCTAGCAATTGTCATGGATGTAACCTTTGCCAAAGGTCCGGGGGCAAATGATTGGCAAACTAATCCGCTCGGGAAAGGTCCTACTCTCTGCATGGGACCCAATATTCACCCAGCCCTGCATAAGTCTATGAAGGAATTGGCTGACAAGTTGGAAATCCCCTACTCGCTGGAATATGCCCCCCGGCATACCGGGACGGACGGTTATAGCACTCAGGTGGTGGCAGAAGGCGTCCCTACCCTTGTGATGGGCATTCCATTGCGCTATATGCATACTCCGGTGGAAATGGGCGCCGTAAAGGATATCCAGCGCGCCGGACGTTTGGTGGCTGAATTCATCGCCGGTTTGGCACTGGATTTTGTTGAGAAAATTAATTGGGATGATTAGTATGCCGATTATCGGAAACGCTCAACTAAGGCTTCTCGAAAAACTGTGCAATGCCAGTGCAGTTTCAGGAGACGAGGGGGAGGTCCGTAAGATCGTCCTCGAAGATTTAAAGAACCATTCGGATCAGGTTCGCGTGGACGCTCTGGGGAACGTCCTAGTAACCTGTTCCGGCTCCGGCAGAAAACGCTTGAAAGTAATGGTCACCGCCCACATGGACGAAGTCGGCTTCATGCTGGTCGCCGATGAAGGCGAAGGTCTTTTTCGTTTCGAGATGGTCGGCGGCATGGATGTCCGCCAGTTGCCCGGCAAAGCCGTGCTGGTGGGAAAAGATCATTTGCCTGGAGTGATCGGTGCCCGCCCCATTCATCTGACCACCGCAGAGGAACGCAAACAAAAAATTCCGTTGGATGCCCTCCGTATCGATGTGGGTCCGGGCGGGAGCAAAATCAAGCCAGGCGATCGGGCGGTATTCGCCACCCGGTATCAGCGCAATAGTTCCGTCCTGATTGCCAAGGCTCTCGATGACCGCCTGGGTGTGGTCACCCTGCTCCAATTGGTCAAGAACGCCCCCCCAAATATTGACCTTCTGGCGGCTTTCACTGTCCAGGAGGAGATTGGCGGGCGCGGCGCGAAAGTGGCTGCATATGCCTTCAACCCCCAGCTCGCTGTGGTGTTGGATGCCACTCCGGCCAATGACCTGCCTTCCTGGGATGCCGAAGAGAATGTTTCCTACAATACCAAACTTGGCCTCGGCCCGGCAGTTTATATCGCCGACAGCGATACTTTCTCCGACCCGCGCCTGGTTCGTCATATAATTAAATCAGCCAGGGTCGCCGGTATTCCTTGCCAGGTCCGCCAGCCGGCCGGAGGCGGCACAGATGCGGGGACTATTCACAAAGCCCGCGCCGGCGTTCCCAGCGTCTCGGTTTCGGTACCCCACCGTTATAGTCACACCGCTGCCTCGATCGCCCTGCTCGACGACTGGAAAAATACGCTTGCCCTGCTCGATGCTGCTCTAAGACGCCTCCCACCGGGGCTCCTGGCAACTGATCGAAATTAAGTCATGTAGTGGTGACTTCAGTCGCCGTTCGTTCGGCGAAAACCATCGCACCAAAGGATCACTATGAAAGAACTCATCCAAAAATTAACCGAAACCTACTCACCCTCTGGATATGAAAGCGGCATTTGCGAAGTCATTCGCAAGGAGATCAAACCTTTCGTCAACGAAATTCGCGTGGATGCGCTCGGCAACCTGGTCGCCCGGAAAGGCTCCCGGTCAAAAAACGGGATGCGGATCATGCTGGCTGGGCACATGGACGAGATCGGCCTGATGGCCACGCATGTCGATGCGAATGGTTTCATCCGCTTTACTGGCCTGGGTGGGATCCGCTTGACGATGCTGACAGGCAGCCGCGTCCGTTTCATGGACGGTACTCCTGGTGTTATTGGCACGGACCGGCTAACGGATATGTCCAAAGCTCCCACCCTCGAGCAGTGCTTCATTGACGTGGGCGCTTCCAGCCCAAAGGATTGTCCGGTCAAAATTGGTGATGTGTGCGCCTTCGACCGCCCATTCGTCGACCTTGGGAAACGGCTTGTTGCCAAGTCGATGGACGATCGGATCGGCTGCGCGGTCATGATCGAATCCCTGCGCACTCTTAAAACTTCCCCTCACGAGCTGTATTTCGTCTTTACCACCCAGGAAGAAGTGGGGCTGCGGGGTGCCACCACTTCCGCATTCGGAGTGGACCCGGACCTCGGCTTGTCCCTCGACGTAACCGCCACCGGAGACACTCCGAAGGGATCCCACATGGAAGTAGCCCTGGGCAAAGGTCCGGCAGTCAAAATCAAGGATGGCGGCATGCTGTCCGACCCGCGCATTGTCAACTGGATGGTCCACACTGCGGAGAAGGCCAAGATCCCTTACCAGCGCGAGATCCTCGAAGGCGGCACCACGGATGCACGCGCCATCCAGGTGGCACGCGCTGGGGTTCCAGCCGGCTGTCTTTCGATCCCCACCCGTTACGTCCACAGTCCCTCCGAAATGGTGGACACCACCGACGTTGAAAATTCTGTGAGATTATTGGTTGCTTTATTGACCGCACCAGTGGATTTGTAAGCCCGGTTTAATAATCAAAAACGGCGCACTATAAATGGTGCGCCGTCTGTTTTTTGGTGAATGTCATCCGCGAACGGATTAACTCTTTTCTTCTTCCGGTTTATTTTTCTTTGGCATCCCCCACATAAAGATGGCTACACCCACGCCGATGGCGAACGCACCCAGCGCGCCCGGGCCGGTAAATACAGCCATGCCAATGATCAGGCCCGCCAGTCCGAGGAAGATGGCCACCTGCCCTTGCCATGGTTCGATTTTCTTGAGCAGGTCCAGAGCGATCCAGCCAAATCCCAGCCCCAGCACCACCATGCCCAGCAAGCGGAGGAGTTGACCAAGTAAATTAATAATATCTGATACGACGGGTGACATGTGTTTCTCCTTTTCTGAGTGAACAACAATTACGCCCAAGCCCAGATGAGCCAGAGACCGATCATGACCAGACCGATTATAACTCGGAAAACAACCGCCCAGCCGCAGCCAACCAGCATGCCTCTCATGGAAGACAGGGCTTTCCGGGGATCCTTCAGGCGCAGCCATTCGATCAGGAACAGCACGAGCAGGGCTGCCAGGATTCCGCCAATGATCGGAATTGGGATGATGAAATTTCCAAGGATGGCTGAGACCATGGCGATCAGTACAACCCACCAGGGAGCTCCCTCCTTGTGTGCTTGCGCCCCCATTAAAACATTATCCAGGATGGAGCCGCCCAGCATTAGCACTGTAATCAGCGCGAACATGGTCCATCCGAGCGCACCGAAACCCGCCGCGATCCCGTATCCCAGCGCCGCCACCCAGATGATCACCAAACCCGGCAGGATCGGGATAACCAGCAGCCCCACCGCCATCATTACAATGGTTATCGCTCTTGTCAAAAGGACAATATCGATCGCGTACGGTCCAATTTGCACGGGATTACTCCAGGATGATCTAGGCGCGGATGATATCCACTCCCCCCATCCAGGGGAGCAGGGCTTCAGGCACTTTCACCGATCCGTCAGCCTGCTGGTAATTTTCGATCACTGCAATTAACGTCCTTGGCATTCCCAGGCCCGACCCGTTCAATGTATGGACGAAGCGCGTCTTCCCTCCGTCAGCGGGACGATACTTGATATTTGCCCGCCGCGCCTGAAAATCCGAATCGTTCGAGACCGAGGAAACTTCCAGCCATTCCTGCAGCCCCGGCGCCCACACCTCGATATCGTAGGTCATTGTTGCCCCAAATCCGATATCGCCGGTGCACAATTGTTTTACCCGGTGAGTCAAGCCCAGGCCGGCGCAGGTGGCTTCTGCGTGTTCCCTCATTCTTTCCAGCATGGCATCCGATTCTTCCGGCTTGCTGAAAATATACATTTCAACCTTGTCAAACTGGTGACCGCGCTTGATACCGCGCACGTCACGCCCGGCACTCATCTTCTCCCGGCGAAAACAGGGCGTGTAAGCTGTGTATTGCAATGGCAATTGCTTTTCGTCCAGGATTTCATCCATCAGCAGGCCCGTCAGCGGGACCTCAGCGGTCGGGACCATCCACAAGTCTTCCTCCGCATCGTGATACAGGTTCTCGGCGAATTTTGGTAATTGACCGGCTGCGTAGAGGGTGGCAGCCTTGACCATGAACGGGGTATATTGCTCCGTGTAGCCCTGCCGGGTATGCAGGTCGAGCATATAAGAAATCAATGCCCGCTGAAGGCGCGCCCCAAGGCCGGTCAGCACGTAAAAGCGCGATCCCGTGATCTTGACCCCTCGTTCGAAATCCAGTATGCCTAGAGCCGGACCCAGGTCCCAATGGATCTTTGGTTCGAAATCGAATTTGGGAAACTGGCCCTCTGTTCGCAGGACGACATTTGCACTTTCGTCCTTGCCATAAGGTGTACGCGCATCGGGCAGGTTGGGGATTGTGGCCGCGATCGACTTGAGCTCTTCCTCCACCCCGGCCACTCCTTTATCAAGATCGGCAATCTTATCCCCAATTTTCCGCATCGCCTCGATCTTATCCTGGCGCCCGGCCGCGTCCTTCATCTGGCTGATTTCTTTTGAACCTGAGTTCCGCTCGGCTTTCAAGGCCTCCACTTCAGTCAGGAGTATGCGTCTTCGGGCGTCCAACTCGAGGATGCGGTCCACCGGTGCAGGGTCCATTTGACGGTCCGAGAGTGCCTTGCGCACCAGGTCTGGCTGTTCGCGAATAAGATTCACATCTAACATAGCGCACCTCCATTTGGAAATCTCTTCTTGTAGTCCATCAGCATGGCGTTGGACTCTTGAAAAAGAATACGCCCCCTCGATTTGCAGGACGAAGGGGCGTCTCGTGGTGCCACCTGCTTTTGTTCTCTTGGGCGCAGTAACGGGCGCATCCCGGCTCTTTTACAATTATTTGTAATAACGGTTGTAGTAACGACTTTGCGAAGCACCCTTTAGGGTCAGTCGTTACTGACCGATGACCCATAAAAGGTTTCGATACACCGTCACTCCAAACAACTCCTGCAAGAGCAACTCTCCCCTTTCGAGGAGACCGGAGCGGATTTCGCCACACTTCCGCCTGCCTCGCACCGACCGGCAGGTCTCTGGATAGAGGGGTGGCTACTTGTTTCCGGGTAAGTCATTGAATATTAGTCAGATTATACCAAAACGTTGCCGGTCATGCCGGTCCGCTCCTACTTCTTCCCCTTGAACTCTTCGGTCGTCGCCTGTCCGGGTTGGTTGATTCCCTCGCGCTTGAAAACCTTCCACGGTGTCAGGAACAAAATCTTGAGATCCAGCCAGAATGACCGGTGGTCCACATACCATACATCCAGGCGGAATTTTTCATCCCAATCCAGGATATTCCGTCCGTGGATTTGCGCCCAGCCGGTGATCCCGGGTAAAACATCATGCCGCCGCATTTGTTCCGGCGTGTAACGGTCCAGGTATCCCATCAGCAGCGGGCGTGGTCCCACCAGGCTCATTTCTCCAGTTAATACGTTCCAAAGCTGGGGAAGGTCGTCCAGGCTTGTAGAGCGCAAGAATCTTCCGAAGGAAGTTAAACGCTCAGAGTCTGGCAGCAATTTCCCATCGGACCCTTTGCGTTCTGTCATTGTCCGGAATTTAAGAGTGGTGAACGGTCGCCCTTTGAACCCGGGGCGCTTCTGCAGGAATAGGATGGGTGTGCCAAGGAAGATCCATACCAACAGGCTGACGATGAACAGAAGTGGCAATGTGATAACAAGTCCGAGGATTGTTACCAGCAGGTCAAAGATCCTTTTTGAGACCGACATTCCATCATTCTACCAAAAGATTGTGGTATATTTTAAGCAGAGGCATATTATGAATGAACGTATCCTGATCATTGAAGACGATCCAGCCATCTTGAAAGTACTCCAGCGCGGGCTTGCCTATGAAGGTTACCTGGTGGATATCGCCACCGATGGCCGCACCGGGCTGAATCTTGCGCACGATCATCATCCTGACCTGGTCATCCTCGATTGGATGCTCCCGGGTATGGACGGGCTGGAGGTCTGCCGCCGTCTGCGGATGGGAGGCAGCCTGCCCATTTTAATGTTAACTGCCAAGGATACCGTTCAGGATCGCGTCCAGGGGCTCGATGCCGGTGCCGATGATTACCTTGTCAAACCTTTCAACCTGGAAGAACTTCTCGCCCGCATGCGCGCCCTTCTGCGCCGCACCCAAACCGAACGCAACCAGGTTTACGAATTCGCCGACCTGACCATGGATAGCGTTTCCCGCCAGGTGACGCGTGGCACCCGCCTGATCCCGCTCACGGCCAAAGAGTATGAACTCCTCGAGCTTTTCCTGCGCCACCCGCGCCAGGTGCTTACCCGTGAGGTCATCTTCGATCGCGTTTGGGGATATGATTTTGGCGGCGAGAGTAACGTGCTGGAAGTATATATCCGCTACCTGCGCCAAAAACTTGAATCCGATAGTGAGCCTCGTTTGATCCATACCGTGCGTAGTGTGGGATATGTCCTGCGCGAGAACCCGTAATGTCCCTGCGTTTACGCCTGACAATCTTATACTCGGCGATCACTGGGGGAATTTTGCTGATATTCGGTATCCTGCTCTACTCCCTGGTCAATATCCTGCTGGTCGCCCAGGTGGACTCCACCCTTTCTCAAACTACCAGCGACCTGCTGGTCGGATGGCGTGTCGGACCGGCAGGTGAGCTTAGCCAGGAAACTCTGCCTCAGCTCAACCTGACATCGTTTGTTTACTATCAAATTTGGGACAATAACGGGCGGTTGCATTCCTCTTCACCCGGGCTCGGTCAGATCAGCCAGCCTTTTGACCCCATCGGATACCAGTCAAAGCGCTCTATTTTTCATGAATCCATTGTCCAAACCGTCCACTTGCGTGTCCTGAACGTTCCATTGGAAGCGGGGGGGCGTCCCATTGGCACCCTGCAGGTGGCGGCAAGTCTGACCATGGTGGATACCACCCGACAATCCCTGATTCAAACCATCCTCATTATTGCCGTAGCCGCCATCATCTTTGCTGCGCTGCTTTCCTGGTTCTTTAACGCCCGGGTGCTCTCACCTTTGGTTGATATTACGGAGAGTGCTCTGCGTATCTCCGGTGCGGACGACCTTTCCCAGCGTATCCCGCAACGCGGTCCTGAGAACGATGAAATGGGCCGCCTCGTGACTGCTTTCAATGATACTCTCGGGCGGCTGGAACAACTCTTCTCTTCCCAGCAGCGCTTCCTCGCTGATGTCAGTCACGAACTGCGTACCCCGCTGACGGTCATCAAGGGTAACGCAGATTTGATGCGCCGTATGCAAAAGGTGGACAAGGAATCCCTCGATAACATTGAAGATGAGGCCGACCGGCTTACCCGCCTCGTCGGTGACCTTCTGCTGGAGGCGCAGGCTGAATCGGGGAAACTGCCTCTCCACTTTGCGCCGGTTGAATTGGATACCCTCCTGCTGGAAGTTTTCAAGGAAATGCGTGTCCTGGCAAGGGAACGAGTGCAGCTGAAACTCCCCGAGATAGACCAGATCGTGATCAATGGCGATCGTGACCGCTTGAAGCAGGTGCTGATTAACCTGGTCTCAAATGCCATCAAGTACACGCCCCAGGGAGGCGAGGTATTTCTCAGTCTGGGAAAAGTTGGTGATAACGCCCGCCTGATTGTGCGTGATACCGGTCTGGGAATTCCCTCCGAAGACCTGCCGCATATCTTTGAGCGTTTCTATCGTGCAGAAAAATCGCGCTCACGTTCGAAAGTTGGTGGGTTTGGTTTGGGGCTTTCGATCGCCTATTGGATCGTCAATCATCATGGGGGCCAGATTGAAGTCGATTCAGCGGAGGGCAAGGGCACCACGTTCTGCATCTACCTGCCCCTGATAAAAGCGGCGGAACCTTCTCTTACGGATTGATCCCCAACCGGTTATGTGCCTGCTTGCATAAGAACGCTCCATTTGAAGCCAGCCATTCCTGCAGGCGCGGGCTGTCGCTTGCTCCGCTGGTAGCCTGTGCATAAATTCCGCTCCCCCAGTAAACATATCGCTGTGTCTCTAACGCCCAGACAGATTCTGACATTCCGATCACCCCGATTCCCCCGTTGTAACCAGCCAGTGCCAGGCGTGGGTCGCCTTGGGCCGCTTCTAGCGATCGTTTGAGATAATCCAGGCCGCGCCGTGCGTTCGTTTCAGGCGCGTACGGGTTATCGCTGCTTGTAAAGTGATAAGGCATCACCTGGAAGAGTCCCATCGCTCCGGAGCGTGAAAGTGCCAGAGGATCGCCGCACGACTCGATCTGCATCACGGTTGCTGCCAGATTCGGGTCCAGCCCTGCCGCGCTTGCCCATGATAGGATTCTGCCTGCCCAAAATTGGACTTCGGGCGTAAAGATCGAGGAGATTGTCCGGTTCGCCTCGGTCACTTGATTTTTTGCCGAGACGGGATCCATCGTCGTGCTGAGTGAAACCAGCATCAGTAAAGCCCCGATGCAAAGCACTGCAAGCGGCGGAAGCAGGAATCCTGGCAGACAGCCGCCCCTTGAGGCGGCTATCTGGGAGGAGGAAGATAATGGTTGTCGAGATGTCATGCTTCCTGGAGGCTTGCGCTAGGAATTCCGCGGGGTCTCGACGTATTCAGCTTCATGCACCGGTTTACTTTGCATGGCTACATTATGATAAACTGGGTCGCTGCGCGAGTAGGCCGATTCTGAGCGGGCCACCTTGGTCGCCGGGCGGAAGGGAGAGATTCCGACTGGCCGGGTGTGGGAGTTCAGCGAATTGCTGGGCTGGAGTTCTGTTGAACGGGAGGATGAATGACGTGTCTCAGCCTGGCTGAACAGTTTCCCGCCTTTGACGGAGAATGTCCCAATGATCAATACCCGGATCAGCAGCACCATGATGGCCACGAATACCGGTACGATCTTGGTCAGGGTGGTTGAGCTGATGACCTCGCTGCTCAGGTTCGGGTGGCTGGCAATGGCTATTGCCACGCCCCACCAGGTCAGGGTTGCATTCATCGCGGCTGCCAGGATCCAGGCGCCGAACAGGTACCAGACTTCGGTCGGTTCCTCGTGCCCCTGCTCGGGGGTGAATAGCCGGGCGATTCCTGCAAAGTCGATCCCGCAGAAAGCCAGCGCCAGGATGGTCGCCCAGCGGATACTGGCAAACGTCAGGTTGCCCAGCACATCGTTCAAGGCGAATTGGGTGGTGCTGTAATTGAACATCTCGAACGCCAGCAATGCGCCGATGATGATCAATCCCCATGCCATCCCGCGACGGATTGTAAATCCCTTGATTGTTGAAAAGAACCCACGATGATTATGTAAAGTTGTGTTCATGACGACCTCCTTTTTTGTATTAGAACGTTTGTACTATGTAAGTGGGCGTAGTATAGAACATCTGTACTATTTTGTCAAGCCCCAATTTCCGAATATAATCAGGTTAATCTAATCTTCCCGGATCCTTTTCCAGGAGCCGCAATGGAAACATCAATTCTCCGCAAACGTTATGAAGACCTGAAACAGCAGATCAATTTCCATAACCACCGCTACCATGTAATGGATGACCCGGTCATTAGTGACGCGGAATATGACCAGCTCGTGGTCGAATTGCGCAAGGTTGAAACAGCCCACCCGGATTGGGTCACGCCCGATTCTCCCAGTCAGCGCGCCGGCGCCGAGCCCTCAGAAAAGTTCGAAAAGGTGCGCCACCCTCGCCCGATCCTGTCACTGGCGAATGCGTTTGGTGAAGAGGACGCGCATGCCTGGTATGAGCGCGTATGTAAATTGGATGACCGCCTCGAAAAAGCCAGGTTCGTCGTCGAACCAAAGATTGACGGGTTAAGCGTAGTTCTGCATTACCGGGACGGTATCTTTGTCCAGGGTGCAACTCGCGGCGATGGAAAATTAGGGGAGGACATAACTGCCAACCTGCGCACGGTTCAAACCATTCCACTAAAAATTCCGGTGAACATGGGGATGGATAAGCAAGGATCCGATAAATTGCCAGTATTGGAACCCAAATCCCATACAAACGATCGCACGGTTCCGGACGTGTTGGTGGTAAGAGGAGAGATTTTCATCCCCGTTAAAGAGTTTGATAAATTGAATAAACGCCTGGAAGAGAATGGTGAAAAAACCTACCTGAACCCGCGCAACACCGCCGCCGGCTCCTTGCGCCAGTTGGACCCGGCCATGACCGCTTCCCGGCCTCTCACCCTCCTGGTTTATCAGATCGTTCAGTGGGAAAACAATTCTCAATTCTCTCGCGAACCGCGTTCCCAATGGCAGTTGCTTGAATATTTACGGGACCTTGGTTTCCCTGTCACAGATACAGCCCGCCGGTTTGACGATATTGATTCTGCCATCGCATACACAGCCGCCTGGGATAAACACCGTGATGAATTACCCTATGAAGTCGACGGGATGGTCATTAAGATTGATGACCTCAACCTGGCTGATGAACTGGGTTTTGTAGGCAAGGACCCGCGCGGCGCGATTGCCTTCAAGTTCCCGGCGCGTGAGGTCACCACGAAATTATTGGGGATCGAGGTCGAGGTCGGGCGGACCGGGGTGCTGACTCCCAAGGCCGTCCTGGAACCGGTGGAGATTAACGGGGTAATTGTCAGGAATGCCACTCTGCATAACTTCGACTATATTGCCGAGAAGGATATCCGCCCCGGTGACCGGGTGTTGGTCAAACGCGCCGGGGAAGTCATCCCGTATGTCATCGGTCCGGTCGTTGACCTGCGCAGCGGCGCTGAAAAACAATACGTTCCACCGCACACCTGTCCTGCCTGCGGGCAGCCGGTTGAGCATTTCGAAGCCGAGGTAGCCTGGTACTGTGTCAATGCCGCTTGCCCTGCCCAGCTTGTCCGTAATGTGGAACACTTTGTCTCGCGCGGCGCCATGGACATAAACGGTTTGGGCATCAAGATCGTCGAAAAACTCATCGAAGCGGGCATGGTTAAGGATATCGCTGATATTTATACCCTCAGCCGGGAGGATATTCTTGGAGCGCTTACCAAGAAAGACCGGAAAACCGAATCTGCGCCTCCCGGGAAGATCGCCGAAAATCTCCTCGCCGCGATAAACACCTCCCGGCGCCAACCATTGAACCGCCTGATCACCGCCCTTGGAATCCACGGCGTCGGTGAAGTTTCTGCAGCAGATTTATCACGCCATTTCCCCTCGCTCGATTTGCTGTCTGCTGCCTCCGCGGACCAGTTGCAGTCGGTGGATGGGGTCGGCCCCAATATTGCCGAGGCCATCCTGGATTGGTTCAGCCTTGAACGCAATCGGAAAGTCCTGGAAAAATTAAAGACAGCCGGGGTCTGGCCCATGGGGGCGGCAGTTGCGTCGCCCTCGGTCGGTCCATTATCCGGGCTAACCTTTGTTGTCACCGGCACACTTTCTGGATTCTCCCGCGATACGGTTAAGGAATTCATCGAAGGACATGGCGGCAGGGTGACCGATTCGGTTAGCAGGAACACCAGTTATCTAGTAAGTGGTGAAGCACCCGGTTCAAAGTTGCAGAAAGCCCGATCGCTGGGGGTGAAGGTCATCGGGGAGTCTGAATTGAGAAAGCTCTGCGCGTAATAAAGGAAAATAATCCATGCCTTCCGATACCCAGGTGATCTATTCCATGATGCGCGTAGGGCGCATCCATCCACCCAATAAACAGGTCCTGCGTGATATCTCGCTCGGTTTCTATTACGGCGCCAAGATCGGTGTGCTCGGTCTGAACGGTGCCGGCAAGTCCACTCTTCTGAACATCATCGCCGGGGTGGACAAGGATTACGTCGGCGAGATCTCCATCAGCAAAGGCTATGGCACCGGTCTCCTGGAACAGGAACCGCACCTCGACGAAAACAAGACGGTCATCCAGGTTGTGCGCGAGGCGGTCCAGCCCATCCTGGAGTTGCTCGCCCGCTACGACCAGGTCAATGCCTCCTTTTCCGCAGCGGACGCAAATTTCGATGCCCTCATTGCCGAACAGGCCAAACTCCAGGAAGCCCTGGACAAGGTGGATGCCTGGAACCTCGATTCACACCTGGAGCTCGCCATGGACGCCTTGCGCTGTCCGCCTGCGGATACACCCGTCAGGGTGCTTTCCGGCGGGGAACGCCGGCGTGTTGCCCTTACCCGCCTCCTGATGACCGAACCCGACATCCTTCTGCTCGACGAGCCCACCAACCATCTGGACGCTGAATCGGTTGCCTGGCTCGAGCACCACCTGCGCGACTACAAAGGAACGGTCATCGCCGTGACCCATGACCGCTACTTCCTCGACAACGTCGCCGGCTGGATCCTGGAACTCGATCGCGGCTTTGGCATCCCCTGGAAGGGCAACTACTCATCCTGGTTGGAACAAAAAAAGGAATTCCTGCGCCAGGAAGAAAAGACCGAGTCCAGGCGCCAGAAGACGCTCGCCCGCGAGCTGGAATGGGTCCGCATGTCCCCTAAGGCGCGTCAGGCCAAGGGTCAGGCCCGCCTCACCGCTTATGATAAACTCCTTTCCCAGGAAGTCGAAAAGTATCGCGGTGAGCAGGAGATCTATATCCCACCCGGTCCGCGCCTGGGCGATATCGTCCTAGAATTTGATAATGTCACCAAGGGCTATGCCGACCGGCTTCTCTTGGAAAACTTTAGTGCCAAAATTTTGCCCGGTTCAATCGTTGGTGTCATCGGTCCCAACGGCGCCGGCAAAACCACCCTGCTCAGGATGATCACCGGCAGTGAAAAGCCGGATGGCGGCTCCATCCGGGTGGGCGAGACAGTCAAATGGGCTTACGCCGACCAGATGCGCCCGCTCGACAACGACAAAAATGTCTGGCAGGAGATCAGCGGGGGCAAGGACGAGATCACTCTTGGCACCCGCAAAATGAACTCGCGCGCCTACGTGGCCTCCTTTAATTTTGCCGGCAGCGACCAGCAAAAAAAGGTGGGCACCCTCTCCGGCGGTGAACGGAACCGCGTCCATCTGGCAAAGACTCTAAAAGAGGGCGCCAATGTACTCCTGCTCGATGAGCCCACCAACGACCTGGACGTGAACACCCTGCGCGCCCTTGAAGAAGCTCTCGAGAATTTTGCCGGGTGCGCCATCGTGGTCAGCCATGACCGTTGGTTCCTGGACCGCATCTGTACCCATATCCTGGCATTTGAAGGCGACAGCCAGGCGCACCTGTTCCTGGGCAACTGGTCGGATTATGAAGCCCACATTCGGGAAACCACGGGGAAAGACCTCCAGCCGCACCGGGTCAAATATCGCACATTAAAGCGGTAAGCCGGTTTGCTTGCCGTGAAAATTGTAAAGAGGGTTATGCAAACTTCCAAACCTCCCCCTCAGATCCCACCCCAAACACCCGATTGTGAAGGACCTCTCCCACCAAAAGCAATTGAGGGTTTGGAATTACTTAATCGCGGGCGTTACTGGGAAGCGCATGAAGCTCTCGAAGCAGCCTGGCGCGCCGAAAAGGGACCAGTCCGCGAGCTGTATCGCGGCGTCCTCCAGGCGGGAGTCGTCTATTTGCACATCACCCGCCAAAACTATGCCGGTGCCCTGAAAGTCTACCGGCGCAGCCAGAAATGGTTGACCCTTTGGCCAGATACCTGTTGCGGCATCGCCATCAGGCAGTTGCAAAAAGATTTGCAGCGGGCGATCCTTGAGATGCAGGCCCTAGGACCGGACCGGATGGCAGAATTTAACCTTTCTCTCTTAAAACCAGTCGTTTACGAAACGCATTGATCTTGTCTGGTCATTAAATCCAAAACGACCCGGGGTTGTGCCGGGTCGCTCTGGAAGGAGAGAAGAGAGAAAATGTTTACCTGTTCGACTAACCATATGATAGCACTTCCACATGAACATTCAATGAATAAACCTATCCATTTATTTACCCCATTTCTATCCATGTGGTTTACCCGGTGAACGCCTTGCACCCCGTGTTGGGCCACTTTTCCTTGCAGGATCGCTCCAGCAGATCAGATTTCCAAATATACATAAGTAGCAGTATACTCATTGCGATGCCTGAAAGTGAATTTACCATGTCTATTGTCCCGAGTGCGAGAAAATAAAACCGAATATTTCAGGTGAAAATGTTTCGCGAATCAGGATCCGGATTGAAGTATATATAGCCCACACCTATGGCAGAAGTAGAAAGCAAGTCAACCCTTGAATTCCTTTTCAACATCAGCCGTGAACTGGCTTCCGCGCTGGAACTGCGTACTGTTTTACAGCGCATCCTGTTCCAGTCACTGAAATACGTGGGCGGTGAACGCGCCAGCATTGTCGTTCTCGATGATAATGGTCGTGCCATCGACTCGGCCATCGTTTATGGACGCAAGGTCCACGACCACACTACCCAGCAGTTGCGTGAGACCGTGGAACGCGGCCTGGCTGGTTGGGTCGTCCGTAACCGTCAATCAGCCTGGGTGCCCGATACCAGCCTCGATGAGCGTTGGCTCCGCCGGCCCGATGACGCTGCCGACCAGTCCGGTGCCAAAGCCGCCTTGTGCGTTCCCCTGATGGCGCATGAGCGCCTTGTGGGAGTCCTGACGCTTGTTCACCCAGAGCCGGGGTCTTATACAAAAGAAAATTTAAGCCTCATGCAGGCCATTTCCGACCAGGCTGGGATAGCGGTCCTAAATGCCCGTCTCTACGCCGAGAGTCAGCGCCAGGCGCGCGTGATGACTTCCCTGGCAGCCAGCGCAGACGCCATCAATGCCAGTCTCCGCCTGGACGATGTACTCCAGCGTATTTTGAATGAGACCATCCAGGCATTGCAGGTGGAAACGGTCGCCCTGGCACTGGTTGAATCCAACTGGGATCTGGTCTTTCACGCCGCCACGGGGGAACACAAGGATGCCATTGTGGGGAAGCGCGTCCACTCCGGTCTCGGCGTGGTCGGCTGGGTGGCGCACGAAGGGGAGGGGGTGGTCATCCCGGTCGTGCGCGAGGATAAGCGTTTTGCACCCGGTGAGCTTTTTACAGGTTTCGAAGTCCACGCCATGGCGGTGGCCCCCATTTTTGCTCTTGGGCGCGTGATTGGCGTCCTGCAGGCCATCAATCCCATCTCCGGCGGGTTCGATACCGACGCCCTGATGGTTTTGACGGGCATCGGCAACCTGGCCGGTTCTACCATCCAGCACGCCCAGTTGTTCGAACAGCTCCAGGCTGCCCACAAACGCTACCGCGAGCTTTTCAATGACAGCGTTGACCCGATTCTGGTGACCGATGTGGACGGGAAAGTTCACGAGGCAAACCGCCAGGCATCGGTCATAACGGAATATTCTTCCAGGCAGCTGCAGGGCATGATGATTGACCAGCTTCACGATGGCGCCGGTGGCGACAAAACGGTCAGCTTGGAAAAGCTCAAAAGCGGGAAGATCGTCAGCTACGAATCGGTTCTAAAATCCAGAAGCGGTAAAAAGATCCCCATCCAGGTATATGTGCGGAAAGTTGTCTTCGAGGAAGCCGAATCCCTGCAGTGGCTCATGCGGGATATCAGCGAGCGAAAAGACCTGGATACCCTGCGCGAAGAACTCACTTCCATGATTTATCATGACCTGCGTTCCCCTCTGGCAAATATCATCTCGAGCCTCGACGTTCTTGCAACCCTTTTTCCCTCCCAGGAAAACGAGGCCATCCAATCCGTTACCACCATTGCGCGCCGCTCTACTGACCGCATCCAGCGCCTGGTTAGTTCCCTGCTCGACATCAACCGCCTGGAATCAGGCCAGGCCATCGTTTCCCAACAAAGTGTGATCCCTTCTCTCCTGGCAGAGGACGCCCTGGATGCCGTCCGTCCCATGACCGACAGCCGCCACCAGGTTCTGAAGAGCCATTTATCGGACAAGCTCCCACCGGTATGGGTTGACGTGGATATGATCCGCCGTGTTCTGATCAACTTGATGGAGAACGCCTCGAAATTTACCCCGCCCGAGGGAAAAATCGAACTGGGCGGCCAACAGGATGGTGATTGGGTTCAATTATGGGTGCAGGATAATGGCGGTGGTATCCCGGCAGCCGAGCGGGAGCACATTTTCGAAAAATATACCCGCCTTAAGGGACAGGTAAATGCCAGCGGGTTGGGGGTTGGGCTTGCCTTCTGTCGCCTGGCTGTCAATGGTCACGGCGGAAAAATCTGGGTCGAGAGCGACCTTGGCCAGGGCTCCAAATTTATCCTTACTATTCCGGTTTCCAGGGAAAAACAATAATTTCAGGAGATAGCATGCAGTCAATTGCCACCGATATATATATTGAAAATCAATATCCGGGTGCCACCCTTGGCGTGATTAATCTGCCCCATGGGCTGGTCCAGGTTGATGCGCCTCCTTCTCCCGAGGATGGGCGCGCCTGGCGGGCTGCCCTGATGAACCTCGGGGGCGGGTCAGAACGATTGCTGGTCAACCTCGACGCACACCCCGACCGGACGTTGGGTGCCCGCGCCATGGACTGCACCATCGTCGCCCAGGAAAAGACCGCCCACGTCTTCCGCACCCGTCCGACAACTTTCAAAGCTCAGGGCGAGGAGACCGGTTCTGATTGGGAAGCCATCCCGGGTCTGGGAAATATCCGCTGGGTGCCGCCGGAGATCACCTTCAGTACACAAATGACCATTCACTGGGGCGAATCACCCGTAATTCTCGAACACCATCCGGGTCCAACTGCTGGTGCCGCCTGGGTCATCCTGCCGGATGCAAAAGTCGTTTTTATTGGTGACGCAGTGGTCAAGAATCAGCCGCCCTTCCTTGCTGGTGCGGATCTGCCCGTCTGGCTCGATACGTTAAAACTCCTGCTTTCGTCCACTTACAAAAACTGGATCGTGGTCAGCGGTCGCAACGGAGTGGTCCCGGTTGATGTGATCCGCGCCCAAAAAGATTATCTCGACGGGGTGTTCACGAAACTCGAAAAACTGGCTGGGAAAAAATCCCCCCCGGAGGCGGTCGACAACCTCATCACACCCTTGTTGCGCCCGTTCAAGATTCCCGGCACTCAACTTCAGAAATATACCCGCCGCCTCCGTTACGGTTTGCATCATTATTACAGCCACCATTACCGGTCATCCGGTACGGGAAGCGGCGAGGAATAAACATCTTGGTCCAAAAAGATTCTCAAATGGCGGAATCATACCAGTCGCTCTTTGAGGTGACCCGGGGACGCATCGTTGAGTCCGTTCATTTCGGGGCTGCCGCTGTGGTCGACTCTGGGGGTCGCTTGCTCGCCTGGCTGGGTGATCCGAAAACAGTCACCTTCCTGCGCTCCAGCGCCAAACCATTCCAGGCGCTCCCCTTCATCGAGCGCGGCGGCGATCAGACTTTCCATCTTACCTCCAGGGAAGTGGCCATCATCTGCGGTTCCCATGATGGCACCGACGAGCACGTCGAGGTGGTCAAGGGCATCCAGGCCAAAGTCGGCGTGCAGGAAAGCGATCTTTTATGCGGTACCCACCCGCTTTCCCATGTACCCACGGTTGAAGCCATGCGCCTGCGCGGCGAAGCCCTCTCCCCTAATCGCCATAATTGTTCCGGCAAGCACACCGGCATGCTGGCTGCCGCCCGCATGCGCGGACTTCCCATCGCCGATTATGTCAATCCCGATCACCCCGTCCAGAAGGCCATCCTGGATTCCCTGGCGGAGATTTGCAGCCTTCCGATAGAGCAGGTCGAGCTGGGCATTGATGGCTGTTCGGTTCCAAATTTTGCCGTCCCGCTTTATAACGCCGCTTTGGGATTCGCCCGCTTGTGCGACCCGCGCGGCTTGCAAGCCGAACGTGCCGCTGCCTGCCGCCGCATCACCCAGTCCATGATGGCAAACCCCGTCATGGTCGCCGGTTCAGGGCGGTTCGACACGCGCCTGATGGAAGTCTGTTCTGGGCGCATCCTGTCCAAGAGCGGGGCGGAAGGGTATATGATTCTTGGCATATTGGGCGGCGCTTTGGGCTCTGAATCTCCTGGGGTTGGCATCGCTTTTAAGATCTCCGACGGCGATCTTCCAATTCGCAAGGCAGATGGCGATTCCTACAACCGCGTTCGCCCCGCGGTCGCTCTCGAAATCCTGCGCCAAATGGGTTACATCGGCGAAAAGGAAATGGAGGCTTTAGCCGCCGAGTTTGGACCAGTCAAGCCGGTGACCAACTGGCGCAAATTGGTGGTGGGTCATTCCCGTCCAGCCTTCACCTTGCAAAGGACCTCATAACCCCCGTGACCCATCTCGAAAAACTCGCCCGGCAGGTGCACCAGCGCCTGCTGGATTTTTATGGGCAGCCCGTTTGGCAAAATCCCTTGGCGCCGGTGGATGAGCTCGTCTCTACTATCCTATCCCAGAACACCAACGACACGAATCGGGACCGGGCGTTTGAATCGCTCGTTGGAAATTTCCCCACATGGGAAGGGGTACGCGATGCCCGCCCTTCCTCGGTGGTTGCTGCCATCCGCTTGGCAGGGCTTTCCAATCAGAAGGGACCGCGTATCCAACAGGTACTTAAGGATATTACTGTCGAGCGGGGCTCGCTTGATTTGGGTTTTCTAAAGGATCTACCCCTCGAAGAAGCACGTGCTTGGTTGATGAAGCACAAGGGTGTCGGTCCCAAGACTGCCGCCATCGCCCTGCTCTTCTCCCTGGGGCGTCCTGCCTTCCCGGTGGATACCCATATTTTTCGTGTGACCGGTCGGATTGGTTTGCTCCCCGAAAAAATGACGGTTGTCCAGGCGCATCCCCACCTGGAGAAACTTTTCCCCCCCGATGCATACTATGCTGCTCATTTGAACATCATCCGCCTTGGGCGTGAGATCTGCTCGGCCCGCAAGCCCGCCTGTCCACGTTGCCCGTTGCGGACACTTTGCAAATATGTAAAGAATCACAAAAACAATTAGATTTATAATATATTTATCTAACTTCTCAGGAAAGGAGGTGGTGGCGATGCTATACAGCATCCGCAAACGTGGCCAGGGATTGGTAGAGTACGCTCTCATATTAGTTTTGGTTGCAGTCGTTGTTATCGCAGTTTTACTCATCCTCGGCCCTGTCATTGGGAATGTTTTTAGCAAATTAAATAACAGTTTAAGTTCATTTTGAAATCAATCTCCCGCCAGAAAAGCGGGAGATTGATTTATTTGGCAATAAGATCAAGCAATCCATCCGGGTAGACAGGCGCTTTCCCCTCCCCAAAATCATCCAATCGTTTCCACATCACCTTGAAAGGCTCCCCCAGTTCATCGCCTTCAAGGATTTCTTTTTCATAAAAGCTGGGATGTATCAGCCTGCCGTCGTAGACAAGCACGATCTGGTGGGCGCGCACCCCCTCGCTGGCATAAATATTCTCGAGCATTCCAAGGTAATGGACATCGGTGAGTTCCGCTCCAATTTCCTCGTGGATTTCCCTTTTGATGGCTTCGTGACCATATTCGCCAAATTGGATTCCCCCGCCCAACGGGCGGTAGTAAAGACGCCCTTTTTCCTGGTATTCAGCCACCAGGATGCGCTCCCCCTCCCGGCACACGCAGATCGCGATTGGTCGAATGATTTCTTCTACCATATGGCCTCCGTGTCATTGCGACATCGTCCCCCGTTCTTTGGGGGAGACGCCGGTGCTCTTCCAGCGGCGTGGCAATCTCCCCCCATCAATCATAATCTCGCCTGCATCGACCACGGACCGGTCCACGTCACCATCACCGGTCTCACCTCCCCCCGCAGCGACTCCTCACTCTCCACGAACACCAGCTTGTTCGTCTGCGTGCGACCGCGCCAGCGCCCCTTCACTTTCTCTTCAAACAATACCTCCACCTTTTTTCCCAAATAACCGGCGTTGATCTCTCCGCTGATCTTTTCCTGCAAATCTTCCAGTATACGGAACCGGCGCATCTTCTCTTCCTCCGCCACGTCGTCCTGGTACAGCCGCTCCGCCACCGTCCCGGGGCGTGTCGAATAGCGCGCCAGGTGCGCCACGTCCATGTGCAGGTCTTCCAGGAGGTGATAAGTCTTCATGAACTGTTCTTCGTTCTCCCCTGGAAACCCGACAATGATATCGGTGGCGATCGAACAACCTGGGATGCGCTCACGGATGTCCGCCACCTTCCGGCGGTAATCCGCCTCGCTATAACCGCGTCGCATATGCCTGAGAATATCGTCGTCTCCAGCCTGGATCGGTATTTCGATGTGCGGCATTACTTTTGGCAATTCCGCCACGGTCTCCATCAAGTCTTCGCTGAAATAATTCGGGTGGGAAGTCAGGAAGCGGATCCGTTCCAACCCTTCCACCTTATCCAATCTCCGCATTAACGCGGACAGGTTCCCGCCCTCCGGCTGGTCCTTCCCATACCGGTCAACGATCTGACCCAGCAGGGTTACTTCTTTCACACCCTGCGCGGCCAGTGAAATTGCTTCCGCCTCGATCTCATCCGCAGGACGTGAGCGTTCCGCCCCCCGCCGGGACGGGATGATGCAGAACGTGCAGGCATGCGAACACCCCAGCACCACCGGCAGGTGCACTGATACGGTCTTGCCGCGTTCATGTTCTGGCAGAATGATGCCGGCTGTCAGCCACATTTTATCCGCAGGGTGGGTCGATGGGTCGCCGTCCATTTCCGCGAACCGCTCTTCGGTCTCGCGCGCTTCCTCACTTTTTGCTTCACCTTGGGTTAAATAAGAAATTAGCGGACCCGGGTCCGAAGGCGGGGAAAACACATCCACGAATGGGTACCGGCTGCGTAGCCTCTCCGGCTCCCGGATTCCCACCAGGCAGCCCATCAGGTTCACCACCAGCCCGGGGTTCTTGGTTTTCAGAGGTTTGAGGGATCCCAGTCGTCCATACGCCTTGTCCTCTGCAGACTGGCGCACCACGCATGTGTTCAATACGATTACGTCGGCGTCTTCAACCTTACCGGTAAATTCATAACCCAGGTGTTCGAGTGCCGACCCCAGCCGTTGCGAGTCGGCTGCGTTCATCTGGCAGCCTTCTGTCCAAACATGGTATTTTTTCATCGGGCGTGAATTATACCAAGTTTGTCCTCTATCCTCCCACTTCGCACCCCCTCACTTTATGGTAAAATCTTCCAGCCCGGAGGGATGGCCGAGTGGTTTAAGGCAACTGACTTGAAATCAGTCGTGGCCGTAAGGTCACCGGGGGTTCGAATCCCTCTCCCTCCGCCTTGCCAACTTTCGGGAAATGCACCGCACCTGGGGAGGTGCCAGAGAGGCCGATTGGGCTCGCCTGCTAAGTGAGTGCTGGGACTTAAAACTCAGCCGCGGGTTCGAATCCCGCCCTCCCCGCCTTCAAGGACCGCGCTCTTTCGGGCGCGGTTTCCGCGGACATTTCCTTATGGGTCATTGCTATTCCATCCCCAAAGAGGGTATTGTCTCAGCAGGGAAAACTTACCTTTTTCTTTTATCAATCCATTTTGACTATACTGTTTTTTGGTACTTCAGTATAATATCTTTCCCTTGCAATTTGACTATGCAGGGGATTGATATTAATCGGTAATCATGCCGCCCCCTCCACTGTACAGCCACACACGGAACAGTAGCTGGGCGGGTGGGATGGAACAGTGCGTTTGTGGGCGGCTATTCCGTGAAGGCCATTGGAAGGGTATAAAAATGACGGGGGGGGGGGGGTGGACATTTCGGTGTCCCCCTCTGTTTTTTTCTGTTTCTGCTTTCAATAACCGCGTCTTCTTCGGGCGCAGTTTTCGCATCGCCTTGGACAAATAATTCATCCGGGAACAATATTCATCAAAACATCGTCTTATGATATGATTTAAATTTAATCGATTCTGAAAGAGGCATCTATGTTAACTAAAACTCCAAAATCCCAAATCAAGCCCTGGTCCATTTTTTTCTCCCTGTTCCTGGCCGGCATGATTCTGGCAGGCTGCACCCTGCCATCCCCTTCAACTCCCACCCAAACCCTTATTCCTCCCAGTCCCACTCCCATCCTTCCCAGCCCAACACCCTTGGTGCCACTGAATACACCTACGGCCATTCCTCCCACCCAAACTCCCCTCCCCACGGTCACTCCCACGTCTGTTCCCGGTGTCATCAATTTCACCCTTGGAACAACTGCCGCTGTGGAGACCGGCACTGTCCAGCCCGGACAGGTGATCTCCTACACCATTTCCGCGGATCAGCTCCAGCCGATGATCCTGATCCTGGAATCCCCCCATGCTGACGTCACCCTCGGCGTATTCGAACCGAACGGTAACATACTGCTCGATCCTGCCAAAAAGTGGAACCGCTGGCAGGCCTGGCTGCCCAAAACAGAAGTTTATACCATCCAGGTGATCGGAGGCGCCTCAAGTGAGAATTACACCCTCACGGTCAAGGTGGCCCAACTGGTCAAGGTTGCCTCCGGTGCCACGTCCATCACTTTGTCTGGCAAAACCATCAACGGGTTCGTCTTTTCTTATGCCTTGAGCGCCAAGACCGGCCAGACCATGACCGTCAGTCTCAATGTCCCCTCCACTACCGCCTACCTCGACGTCTTCGGGATTGCCACTGGCGTTCTCCTGAGTCCAACCGCAAAAGCTACCACCTGGACCGGCGTCCTGCCGGAAACCCAGGCTTACATCATCGAGGTCATCCCAAACAACGCGCAGGTCGTCAATTATTCGATTACCATTTCCATCCCTTAATGATCTTAAGTTGAGGGGAAACCAAGGGCAGCCATTTGGCTGCCCTATTTATTTCTTCTAGACTTAATTGAAAAAAGGAGATTGTTTGTTTCATGGACTTGGGGGACTACACCGAAGGGGGTTGGGGGCCCCTCCAACCCATTCTTAAGTGCCGTTGCTTTCCGCATCCGGTGGCTTTGTCAGGTTTTCCCCCAGATAGTTATTCAATTTGCCGTAATCTTGAAAGTCACGCTGGCGATAACCATCATAACCCAAATGAAATGCTTGTGAAATGCTGATGCGGTATCCCAGCCTGCCGGCCGGGTGGTACTCGTTACGGCGCTGTTACCGCGTGTTTTGAAATCGTAACTGTCCAGACACCACCCCGTGATGTGAATGTATTAAAATATGTGTTATATCCATTCAATAATTGGATTTATCATAACTATAAAAGGATAATTCTATGTCAACAAAATCCCCCATCTCAAGAACGAAACCATATTTTATTATTATTCCGCTGGTTGTTTCTGTCCTGCTTTTGATGGGATGCACCCTCTCCGTACCCATTTCCCCGACACTCATTCCGCCTATTCCCACTTCTGCCGGGTCTTTGCCGACGGAAACCTCCATCCTTTCCAGCCCTACACCCCTTTTTCCCACTACCACTTCTGCCGGGGTCATGCCGACCTTGACAGCCATTCTTCCTAGCCCCACTACCCAACCGATTACTGCTACCTCTGCGGCGGCTATGAACATTGTCTTTACCACCGGGACGACTGCTGCGGTCAGGCAGGGCACAATGCAACCTGGACAGGTGGTGACGTATACGCTGGCAGCGGGTGCTTCTCAGCCAATGGTCCTGATTCTGGATTCGCCTGGTAAAGACGTTACCTTGGGTGTTTACGAACCGAACGGCACCATGTTGCTCGATCCTGCCAATAAGTATACGCGCTGGCAGTGGTTGTTGCCCAAGACTGAAGTTTATACCATCCAGGTGATTGGGGGCGCCTCCACTGAGAATTACACACTCACCGTCAAGGTTGCCCAACTGGTGAATTTTGCCTCCGGTGCCACGTCTATTACCTTGTCTGGCAAAACCATTAACGGGTTCGTCTTTTCTTACGCCCTGAGCGCCAAGGCCGGCCAGACCATGACCGTGTCCCTTAACGTCCCCTCCACCACTGCCTACCTCGACGTCTTCGGGATTGCCACCGGCGTTCTCCTGAGTCCAACCGCAAAAGCCACCACCTGGACCGGCATCCTGCCGCAAACACAGGAGTACGTCATCGAGGTCATTCCGAACAATGGTCAGGTGGTCAATTATTCGATAACAATCTCCATTCCTCCCACATCCACTCCCTTGCCCACTTCTGCCCCTGCCTTTGGCAATATTGTCTTTACCACCGGGACGACTGCTGCGGTCAGGCAGGGCACCATCCAGCCCGGGCAGGTGGTGTCATACAACCTGTCTGCCGGACAGTTCCAGCCCATGATCCTGATCCTGGAATCCCCAAATAGTGATGTCACCCTCGGGGTTCGCGAACCGGATGGTAATTACCTGGTCGATCCTGCCAAAAAGTATACGCGCTGGCAGTGGTTGTTGCCCAGGACTGAAGTTTATACCATCCAGGTGATCGGAGGCGCTTCCACTGAGAAATACACGCTCACCGTCAAGGTCGCCCAACTGGTGAATTTTGCCTCCGGTGCCACGTCTATTACCTTGTCTGGCAAAACCATTAACGGGTTCGTCTTTTCTTACGCCCTGAGCGCCAGGAAGGGCCAGACGATGACTGTCAGTCTCAATGTACCCTCCACCACTGCCTATCTCTACGTCTTCGGGATTGCCACCGGCGTTCTCCTGAGTCCAACCGCAAAAGCCACCACTTGGACCGGCATCCTGCCGCAAACACAGGAGTACGTCATCGAGGTCATACCCAACAACGGACAGGTGGTCAATTATTCGATCATCATTTCCATCCCATAATGTTCTTAAGTTGAGGGGAAACCAAGGGCAGCCAAATGGCTGCCCTAATTATTTATTCCCTCTTGACTTAATAGAAATCTTGTTCTATTATAATACTGCCATCATTCATTTGCAGCAATTCTATGCCTGGCATTCGAACTTTAACAACCGAAAACCCACATATCGGCATTCCAACTTCCCGCACAGATCCGCACAGTTGCACAATCTTGTTTCTGTCTTGTAGTAACGACTTCTGTCGTTACTGCTTCGGATTTGGACGTCTTATCTAATTTCAAAGGAATAGGTTGTTTGATTTGTAAAATCAACTTCCTTCTGGAAATTTTAGCCATGCCTCCCATCTTAATAATGAAGAACCACCCGAAGAGAAATGGGATTTCCGGAGTAGGTTGTTTGTTCCTCTTTAACAAACAACCTCCTCCCCATGTTACTGGCAATTCCTACTTGTAAAGGAGATGCGATTTATTTTGCATGGTCACGAATCGTTAACCCCGTTCGGGTATCCCCCGCTTTTTGGGGAATGGGTGATCTCATCCCAGGGAGAAAAAAACAATCCTCCCTGTCAAAGTAATTGTTCCTCAATTGTTTCTCCACCCCTAGCCCTTTTCTTCCTCATCCCCCACCCATGGGGGTCGCCTTCCGCATGGAGATGCCTGCTGTAACATGCCTGATCCCTATATGCAAAATGCTTCACACAGTACGTGCGGACATTGACCCCGCAATTTGGGAATATTATCCCTTTGGGGAAGCGTCCGCTCAATATGGACCGACAAAGTTTAACAACAACTGGAATTATAAATTAGACCTAAAATCAGTCAGTCGTATTGAGCTGATGGCGGCTGTTAGCCGCCATTCGCGAAGCACCCACCTGGTGGGCGGCCACACACTTGCACCGCACTGCGTTTGGTGCAGTGCAGGTGTCAACGCCATGACGTCGTACCCGAAGGGTAGGCGTCGATGGTAATCGTTTTGTCTCATCAATGAGGCAATATTGTATTGTTTCACAAATTTGGCTGCCACATCCTACGATCATCTTCCGACGCAAATTATTTGTGAGTCGACGAAAAGGTGCTCGTCATTGATTTTTATCGGTTTGTAAGCATTTTCGAGCCAAAAAATGGTCATAAAAATAAGAACAGATGGCATTACCAAATCAATACATTCTTCTATTATGAAGTGTCTTCAAATCGGATACAATTAGGCCGTATTATGGGTACTGCACAAATGGCTGGTCACAAATCTTGTCGCTATCGTGCATTCCAATAAACATATTTTATAAATGGTGCCCGGGAGCAGGTACCCAATCCCCAAAAATTAAAGGTGTTTCATGACTGATATGGTTGTTGTTCCGGGGCAGCCCCAGAGTTCGGTGCTGCCGGCCAAAAAAGGTCCCCGCGCCGAGGTGATTATGTACGCCACCTGGTGCAAAGGTTGCCGCATTTGCGTAGAATTCTGCCCGCCCAAGGTCCTCGCCATGGATGAGAATGAAGACCACCCGCGCATCGTGGCTCCCGAAAAATGCACCGCATGCCACTTTTGTGACACCCACTGCCCCGACCTGGCAATTGTGATTCGGAAATTGGATTAGAAATACTCGCAGTAACGGCTTGCCCAGTGCCATAAAAAGGTCAGTCGTTGGTTTACTTTAGTCGTTATTATTTGGAGGTCGATTTGTCTGTCAAATTAATGCAAGGGAACGACGCCATCGGCTGGGGTGCAATTGCCGCCGGTTGCCGTTTTTATGCGGGCTACCCCATCACGCCTTCCACCGAGGTGGCTGAGATCTTGTCCCGTGAACTGCCCAAAGTCGGTGGAAAATTCATCCAGATGGAAGATGAGATCGCCAGTATGGCTGCCATCATCGGGGCTCGGATTGGCGGGCTCAAGTCCATGACCGCCACCAGTGGTCCCGGCTTCTCGCTCATGCAGGAGAACATTGGCTACGCTGCCATGACCGAGATCCCCTGCGTGGTCGTGGATGTTCAACGTCTCGGACCCTCCACTGGTCAGCCCACTGCGGCCTCCCAGGGCGACGTGATGCAGGCCCGTTGGGGCACCCACGGTGACCATCCAATCATTGCTCTCAGTCCCACCTCTGTCCGCCAGGCCTTTGACCTCACGGTAAAAGCTTTCGACCTCTCCGAGAAGTACCGCACGCCGGTCATTTTGCTCGCCGACGAGATCGTCGGTCATATGCGTGAACCGGTTGACCTTCCCGATTTTAAAACCATTAAGATCTTTGAGCAAAATGTGACTGAATCACCTGCCACCTACAAAGCCTTCCGCAACACAGAAGATGGGGTCCCGCCGCTCGCGCCTTTTGGTGTCGGTTACCGTTACCACATCACCGCCCTATTCCACGATGAGGTCGGCTTCCCCACCCAGCGCCTCGACGAGGTCGACCCCTGGGTGGAACGTGTCAATTCAAAACTGGAGAAACATCTGGACGACATTTCCCTTTTCGAAGAAGATATCCAGGACGGTGCCAGGGTTGCCTTCCTTTCCTATGGCGCCTCCGCCCGCACGGCTCGCCATGCCATGAAGGTGGCCCGCAAACAGGGTACTAAGGTGGATTTGCTCACGCTGTTCACTATCTGGCCTTTCCCCGAGGATGTAGTTGAAGCCCTCGGTGACCGCGTCGACCGGATCATTGTTCCCGAGATGAACCTGGGGCAACTGGCATACGAGGTCGAACGGATGGTCGGGCGTAAAAAGGTCAGGCGGGTTGGGCGCGCCAACGGCGAGATGGTCACGCCTCAAATGGTTCTGGACGCGATGGAGGCCTAAGCCATGGATGACACAATTTTGGAAGCCCACTCCCTGGAAGCCGGTGAAGGTCTCATCCCACAGTCCAACTGGTTCGAGCACAGCGAGACCCTCCAGAAACTGCGTAAGAACAAGAAATTTCCCACCATCTGGTGTTCGGGTTGCGGCATCGGAGTGGTCATGGGCGCTCTTATCCGCGCCATTGACCACCTCGGTCTTGATAACGACCAGGTGGCGCTGGTTGCCGGCATCGGCTGCACGGGGCGCATGCCGGTCTACATGGATTTCAACACCCTTCACACTACACACGGCCGTGCCCTCGCTTTTGCCACCGGGCTGAAGATCGCCCGTCCCGATATGAAAGTCATCGCCATCATGGGCGATGGAGACGCCCTCGCCATCGGCGGTAATCATTTTATTCACGCCGCCCGCCGCAACCTGGGTATCACCGCCCTGGTAGTTAATAATTCAATCTACGGCATGACCGGTGGACAGTACAGCCCCACCACTCCCCTGGGGGGACGCGCCACCACTGCTCCCTATGGGAATATCGAGCCGCCCTTCCCCATCTGCGACCTGGCTGTTGCCGCCGGCGCAACCTACGTTGCCCGCTCCACCGTCTATCACGCCCTCGAGTTGGATAAATACCTGGCTGAGGCCATTTCCAGGGATGGGTTCAGCGTGGTTGAAGCAGTCTCCTACTGCCATACAACCTACGGTCGCCTGAATAAGCTCGGGACGGCTGCCGACATGATGCGCACCCTGAAAGACAACAGCATCCCCCAATCCGCCCTCGACCGCCTCACTCCGGAAGAAAAGGCAGCCAATACCAAAATTGTGCGCGGCAAATTTATCGACACCCCTCGGCCCCAGTACACGCAGGTCTATTCGAATTTGATTACCCGTGTCCAGGGAGGCGAACTATGACAGTCATAAGGTCTGACGATAATTTGGAGGCCGGGATCGCTGATCGGACCGAGGTCCGCCTGGCTGGTGAAGGCGGGCAGGGCATGATCCTGGCTGGCATCATTCTCGCCGAAGCTGCCACCATCTATGGGGGTCAGAACGCCGTCCAATCGCAGAGTTATGGACCCGAAGCTCGCGGCGGCGCCAGCAAGTCCGAGGTCGTCATCTCCCCCGGTGAGATTGACCATCCTGAAGTCCTGCTGCCCGACGTGGTGGTGGCTTTGAGCCAGGAAGCCTTCAAGAAATTTGGCTCTTCAATAAAACCTGGCGGTCTGCTCATCGTTGACACTGATAAGGTGGATTCTGCCTCCTCTCCGAAAGCAATCCGTCTGCCCATTACGAAAATGGCCTTTGATACCACCGGCAGGATCATCACCGCCAACACCGTTGCCCTGGGTGTCCTGGTTGGGTTGACCGGGGTGGTAACCCGCACGGCTATCGAAAAAGCCATTATTGCTAGAGCCCCGCGCGGCACCGAGGAAATGAACCACAAGGCCCTGGACGCCGGATTCGCAGCTGCCGAAATTGTTACTAAAAAATTACCTTGAGGTCCCCTACTAAGCCAATAGGACAAAGCCGGACAAAATGCCCGGCTTTCCTTTTTCTAAAATGCTTTATCATTTTTTAGGATACTAATAAATTCTCTCGCTAAAGGTTTTACTCTTCTACTTCCTGGGGTTTATTCCCAAGAACCTCATCGATCCGGGTCATGACTTCAGGGGTCAGTTTCTCAACCACCCCGCTGGCGCCCATGTTTTCACGGACTTGTTCCACCCGGCTGGCTCCGGTGATGACCGTGCTCACGTGCGGATTCTTCAGGCACCAAGCCAGCGCCATTTGGGTCATGCTGACGCCCAGGTCGGCAGCAATGGAAGCCAGTTCCTTGACTTTGCTGATCCGGTCGGGGTCAGTAACGGCTTTTTTAAGCCACTCGTAATCCTTCAAGTTGGCCCGGCTGTCAGCCGGAAGTCCATTGAGGTATTTGCCGGTCAGCATTCCAGAAGCGAGCGGGCTCCATGTGGTCGTTCCCAGCCCTATGTCCTGGTAGAGTCTGGCGAACTCCTGCTCAACCTTCTGCCGGTTGAACATGTTGTACTGGGGTTGCTCCATCGTTGGTTTGTGCAAGTGATGTTTGTCCGCAATTTGCCAGGCTTCCATGATTTCAGCCGCGCTCCACTCGGAGGTGCCCCAGTATAGGGCCTTGCCGCGCGAAACAATATCATGCATGGCCCACACGGTCTCCTCGATTGGCGTATTCGGGTCCGGACGGTGACAAAAGACCAGGTCAACGTAATCGAGTTGCAGGCGGGTTAGGGATCCGTCGATTGCCTCCAAAAGGCGTTTACGGTTGAGTGTATTCTTCTCGTTTGGTCCGTCATCCAGACCCCAGAAGAATTTGGTTGAGACCAGGTAACTGCCCCGTCGCCAGCCCAGTTTCTTGAGCGCCTTGCCCATTACGATTTCGGATTGGCCGTGAGCATAACTCTCGGCGTTGTCGAAATAGTTTACTCCCGCCTCATAGGCGGCAGCCAAACATTCTCGGGCCAGGTCCACCCCTAATTGAGTGCCAAAGGTGACCCATGAACCAAAGGAGAGTTCGCTGACTTTCAACCCGGAATGACCCAGGGAACGATATTCCATTTTGCCTCCTTTTGAAATAGATAGCAGCGATCGGAGCTGAAATCGCCACTCTCTTTTTCGAAAAATCACAGATTGGAGATCAGTTCTCTTTCTCTTCGCCCGGACCGATCCCCAGCGGCTTCCACTTTGATTCGTCCTTGAGCCGGTGCTGGATGCCATGGCGGTCATGGACTTCATCGAACCCTTCGGATTTAATAAACATCTTCTCGCCATCCAGTAACGCAGTAATCCCTTCCTGACCAGGTTCTGGTCTTTTGATGCCCTTGTACTTGGCCTCCATGGCAGGAGTGTAATCGGTGGGCTCTTCGTAAGTGGTAATATAACCTTCAAAGTTTCGCAAAATGATCTTGTGGTCCGACATTGAAATCAGGTAGTTGGGCATGACCGGAATTTTACCTCCGCCTCCTGGGGCATCCACGATGAATTGTGGCACCGCATACCCTGAGGTGTGTCCGCGCAGACCTTCCATAATCTCAATTCCCTTGGCTACTGCCGTACGGAAGTGCCCGGCTCCATGAACCAGGTCGCATTGGTAGAGATAGTACGGGCGTACCCTAATACGCACAAGGTCTTGCACCAGTTTCCGCTGGATATGAACGTTATCGTTGACTCCCGCTAAAAGCACCGTCTGGTTCCCAAGCGGTATCCCTGCCCGGGTCAGCTTATCGCAAGCCTCCGCCAGCTCTTTGGTGATTTCGTTCGAATGGTTTACATGGATATTCATCCAAAGAGGATGGAATTTTTGAAGCATATCGCACAGGTCGTCCGTGATTCGTTGAGGCATAAAAACCGGGACGCGCGAACCGATGCGAACGATTTCGATATGCGGAATTTCGCGTAAACGGGTGAGAATTTCCTCCAGGATTTTGGGTGCCAAAACCAGCGGGTCGCCCCCCGATAGCAGCACATCCCGGACCTGGGGCGTATTCTTTAGGTACTCTATTTGCATATCGAACTCATGCCGCGAGAACTGCGCCGCCGGATCACCAACAATCCGGGCGCGCGTACAATAACGGCAATATGAGGCGCATTGGGTGGTGACCAGCATCAGCACCCGGTCAGGGTATCGATGGACAAGACCTGGTACTGGAGAGTGCTTGTCTTCTGCCAGTGAGTCTTCCATTTCCGCAGTGAAGGACACCATTTCACGGTCAGTTGGGATGACCTGTTTGCGGACAGGATCGTATGGGTCGTTCGGATCAATCAGGGAAATGAAATAAGGTGTTATATCCACCCGGAAGAGATGCGGTTCACTGAGTGCCTTACGCTCAGATTCGGTAAGGGTGATTATTTTACCGATTTCATCTGCGGAATTCAAGCGATGACTCAATTGCCAGCGCCAGTCGTTCCACTTTTCTTCAGGGATATCTGCGAAAGCCGGGGCACGTTTGGATGGGAAAGGTAAAACTGACATTTTTCCTCCAGTAAATTGTAAGGTGAACCATTAGAGGGGATGAACGCGTAAAAATTACCGCGGCAAGTTAGTGGTTGTATCAACTAAACACGGCGGGTCATGATCAGGGCGAAAAAATCCTGCATAATACTGGCTGACATTCCTCATGCGGTTATTGTAAGAGTAAATAAGAACGGGGTCAATATAATAATTCATTAATCAACGCTGAGAAATTGGAGTTTTAAGATAAAATAAAAAGCAAAAACGGAAAAATCTTGGGAGAAACACACATGGAACTTGCAATGATTGGTTTGGGAAAAATGGGTGGTAATATGGCTCAGCGCTTGCTTAAGGGGGGACATCGCGTGATCGGCGTCAATCGTTCTCAGGAGGTTACCCGCCAACTTGCCGCAGACCATGGTCTTGTCCCGGCCTTTTCGAACCAGGAAGCCGTGAACGCACTGGTTCCACCCCGAACCATCTGGGTGATGGTTCCTTCGGGAGCTGCTACCGAAACGGTAGTCAACGAACTGGGAGATTTACTCTCGCCCGGCGATACCATCGTTGATGGTGGGAATACCTATTATAAGGATGACATGCGCCGTGCTGCTGCGCTTGATCTCAAAGGTATCCACTACCTGGATGCCGGCACCAGTGGAGGCGTGTGGGGATTGGCCGAAGGGTATAGCCTGATGATCGGTGGAAAACTGGAAGTGGTGGAGCGGCTCAGCCCGATTTTTGAAACCTTGGCTCCCGAAACAGATAAAGGGTGGGGGCGTGTCGGACCGGTCGGTGCAGGCCACTTTGTAAAAATGATCCACAATGGAATCGAATATGGTTTGATGCAGGCGTACGCCGAAGGATTTGAGATCATGCATGCCAAGCGGGATTTCGCTTTGGACCTGGAACAGATTTCCCAGATCTGGAGATACGGCAGCGTTGTCCGCTCCTGGCTGCTCGACTTAACCGCTGACGCCCTGGCGAAAGACCAGGACCTGGCACACATCAAAGGCTGGGTTGCAGACAGCGGAGAGGGACGCTGGACGGTAGCGGAGGCAATAGACCTGGATGTGCCTGCGCCGGTCATTACGCTATCGCTCCAACAGCGTTTCATAAGCCGCCAGGATGAAAGTTATGCCGCAAAGTTGCTGGCTGCCATGCGCAATGAGTTTGGCGGTCATGCTGTAAAAACTGAATAGGGGCATTATAGTGCGGTATGGACGGGGCAGTTGCCCGGTCAACTATGCTGCCCGCGGTTTAATGGAATTAGGAGAGCTCCATGGAGAATATTCCAACCACAATTGTCATTTTCGGTGCCTCCGGGGATTTGACTTCGCGCAAGTTGATCCCGGCGCTTTACAACAATTTCAAGAAATGGCGGCTGCCCGAACGTGTCAACGTTGTCGGGTTTGCTCGTCGTCCATATACCGATGATTCATTCCGTGCCATTCTGCGGGAAGGGGTGATAAAGTTTAGCGCAGAAAGTTACGATTCCACCGTTTGGCTGAAATTCGCTGAAATGGTTCATTATTTTCAGGGCAACCTCGACGTGAAAGAGGATTTCCCAAAACTTGAATCGTTTCTTCAGTTAATGGAAAACGGTCCATCCAACCGGTTATATTATCTGGCAACCGCACCGGAGCATTACTCCATTGTTGCCAGCGAATTGGGCGCAGCAGGCATGGCGAAACAGGGAATGGACCCCGTAGTGTGGCGGAGGATTATCATCGAGAAACCCTTCGGTCGCGATCTTGGATCCGCCCAGGAACTCAACCGCGCCGTCCACGCTGTCTTCGAGGAAAGCCAGGTATACCGCATTGATCATTATCTGGGAAAAGAAACGGCTCAGAACATCCTTTTTTTTCGGTTTGCCAATACCATTTTCGAACCTGTCTGGAATCGCCGCTACGTGAATAACGTGCAGGTGACTGTATCAGAGACAGTGGATGTGGCACATCGTGCTGGTTATTATGATACTGCCGGTGTAATGCGGGATATGTTCCAGAATCACCTTCTGCAACTGCTTGCACTTGTGGCTATGGAGGCTCCCAGTTCGTTTAGCGCCGATGCCGTCCGCAACGAAAAAGCCAAAGTATTCGAGAGTATTCGCCCGGTGGCACTAAATGACACAGTACGCGGCCAGTATGCTGGTTATCGGGAGACAGATGGCGTAGCTCCCAATTCGCAAACCCCCACCTTTGCGGCAATCAAACTTAATATTGATAACTGGCGCTGGCAGGGGGTGCCATTCTATCTTCGGTCCGGAAAGGCTTTAGCGCGTAAGACTTCCGAGATTATCATCGAGTTCGAGCGCCCGCCTCACCTGATGTTCCACCTTCCTGAAGGCAGCGATTTCTCACCCAATATCCTTTCGATGTGCATTCAACCGGATGAAGGTATTCACCTGCGCTTCGAAGCCAAACTTCCTGATTCTGCCCAAGAGATGCGCTCGGTGGATATGGATTTCCATTACGGTTCTTTATTCAGCGGGTCCCTGCCGGAATCTTATGAACGGTTATTGCTCGAAGCAATGGATGGGGATGCATCGTTGTTCACCCGCAGCGATGGAATAGAAGCCTCCTGGAATATGGTTGACCCAATCATTCAAGGCTGGGAAGCTCATAATGATCCGCCCTTACATAATTATCCGGTTGGTAGTTGGGGACCAGAAGATGCGGACCACTTGCTGGCACGTGATGGTCGTCGCTGGCGATTGGGCTGTACCGATGAGAAAGATGTTACACCCACAGACAATTGAAATTGTGCCAGACTTACCTACACTGGCTGTGCGCGCTGCAGAAGAATTTATTCAGCTCGCGGAGGAAGCATTGCGGAAAGGGGGACTGTTCTCGGTTGCCCTAGCTGGTGGTTCTACTCCACAACAGATGTATACGAGGTTAAGCCAAGCTTCTTTGAGTTGGGGCCGTATATATTTCTTTTGGGGAGATGAACGCTGCGTCCCGCCCGATCACCATGACAGCAATTACCGTATGGCATATGAAGCACTACTTAAGTCCATTCCCGTTCCCCAAAATAATATCTTTCGCATCCACGGAGAATTTCCGGTTAAGCAAGCAGCACAAAAATATGAAGAAGATCTCCACCTTTTTTTTGACGGGGATATACCCCAATTCAACATGGTTTTGCTGGGCCTGGGTGGCGATGGGCACACTGCCTCGCTATTTCCAGGCGAGCCCGCCATTCACAATAAATCGCAATGGGTCGCTCCCGTTATTCACAAAGTCCCTCCTCCCCCGCTCGTGGATCGGGTCACGCTGACAATGCCAGTCCTGAATGCGGCTGCAAATGTCCTATTCCTTGTGTCCGGTTCAGAGAAGACAACCCGGTTGGCTCAGGTTCTGAACGGCCCATTCAATCCTGCATTGATCCCAGCCCAGGCAGTGAAACCAACCAAAGGTACATCTCTTTGGCTGGTTGATCAAGAGGCAGCAGCTAACCTTTCCACTCGAAAAATATAATGGAAATAATCTGGTGTCGAATTCAGCCAGATTTTTTCGTATTTCCTTGAAGTCGTTATTCCTTTTTTCCTTCTTCATCTCCCGGGGAAGTCTGTTTGGGAGCCCCGCCTAATTTTGGCTCAATAGGGTTGTTATCCAGGTATTGCTGGAGAAGAGACGGAGCTCCTGGGTGATCCACATGCAAAGCATGATCATAGTCTCCGGCAGGAGCGGGTGGTTCATATCGAATGGGGCGACGTACTCCAAGCAACTCGAAAAAACGTGCAATCCAGACGAGCACGTTGTAACGATATTCCTGCATTTTTAGTGATTGCCATTCCACAATGGATGCCATGGCTCCCTGGACACGCGCTTTTTCGCGCACGATACGATAAATTTGATTTGGCTCCCGGTATCCAATCGGAGATATTAATAGCAGGTTGGCAGCGATAATCAGGATGCTGAACGAAATCAAAACCACCCAGCCACCTTCAGTCCACTTGCCAACGATTTGCCCAACGAATACAATCCCGGAAAGAACAGCTGCAAATCCTGCTCCGAAAGCACCCCAGGATCGTTTTGCACACTGCGGGTAAGTTTTTAATATGTGTTTTCGAATGGCGAAGCCCATTACCATTATAGGCATAAAAACACCGATCCCGTAAAAGGGGATGGCTACACTGGTATCGCCTCGCACAGCTAGCTGAATTAGTACCGCAACAATAAATCCCGCTGTCACTGAACGTGTGAATGTGCCCTTGAGGTTACGGTAAACCACGATTTCCGGGATTTCCCCAATGGCAACATCCCGCCAGGCAGTCGCCTGCAAGTCTTGAAAAGCAGTCATGGAGGCAGCAGCCAACATGGCAACGGCCAGAATTTGGTATGCCCAGTAAAGGATGTTGCCTCCGGGTAATTGCGTAAATCCGATAAATGACAGGTTTCCCACCAGTGAGCGGCCAGCAGTACCATCGAAAGCATTGAAGTGGATGGCGAAGTATGTCAGGAAGGCCGTGGTGATACCACCATAAAAAAGGAACGAGGTTTGCACCATTCGCCCAATGCCCGATTTACCACTGTAATAATTCCAAATTCCTGCCAAGCGCGGCATGTGCTGCTTCCCCCATTTCACCAGGGCAAAGTCATCGTTTATCACAAATTGGATCCCATTGGACATTGCTTCGAGGCCACTCAACGCAACCAACCCCTTCATGGAAGCAGTCAGCATATGGTACATGGCTTGCCAGATGGTGGGCGCGATAGCCGGAGCCGTGTATGGCAGTGCTGTCACCGCCCTGCTTTTCGCCATGAATAATCCTACTGCCATGACAATGGTAAGCAGCAGGAAAATGCCAAGCATCGTGAAAGTTACTCGCGCCGATTCTCCGCGCCCACGGATAGTGAGCCACCAAGTAATCGCTGCCAAACCCGCCCCGATCAAAAAACGATACACCCAAAGTGCATTATAGGAATTGGTAAGGGACAGGACTTGGTCCACACCCGAGAGAGTCGAGACCACAATAGTAAAAACATAATCCTGAATCAACACCACTGCCACGACCAGGCTCAACCCAGGTGCCAAATAGCGCATCGAAGCAGTATACGAACCGCCACCTTCATTAAAAACCCCCAGGGAAAACATATAAAGAAAACCAAATACCGCATTGGCAACCGCGATAATTATTACGGCGATGAAAGCATATTTCTGCAAATTATATGGATGCAGGGCGCTCATCATCTCGCCAGTGGCATAGAAGTAGGAAGTGAAGTAATCCACACCAAAAAGGGCCAAAGCAGCCAACAGACCAATTTGACCAGCACCATGCAGCAACGCATGGTCCTTCCTTTCGACTGGAGCAGCTTTAAAGGCAAGGAAAATAATCACGATCAGTAAGGCAATTGAGAAAATCATAAAGTTCCTTCTTGCTGTCCATAATAAATCGGGTGAGATTGAGCGCCATTATCATCAATTATTTTGAGTCGGTACCCGACACCAGGTTCTGTCACGATGTAGCGCGGCCGGGCCGGATCAGCTTCAATTTTGTGTCGCAGGTTGCTGACGTTCACCCGCAACAAATGCGCATCCGCTTCGTAGCTCGTACCCCACACCGCATGCACCAACTGCTGGTGCGTTAGCACCTTCCCGGCATGTTGTATGAGAATCCGCAGAATATCGTACTCCGTCGGCGTCAGGGGAATGCTTTGCCCATTCACCAGCACTTCCCGCCGGGATAAATCCACCATTAAACCGTCTACCAGATACACCGGTTCGTTTTCAGGCTGAGCCGACCTGCGCAGAGCCACCCGCAAACGCGCCATCAGTTCCCCTGCCCCAAATGGCTTGGTCAGATAGTCATCCGCCCCGGCATCCAGCGCGGCAATCTTGTCCTCCTCCCGGTCCCGCACCGACACCACAATGATCGGTATCTGCGTCCATTCACGCAGGCGCCGGGTCACTTCCACCCCGTCTATGTCCGGCAGCCCAAGATCAAGGATAATGACGTCAGGACGCCCTGTCACAGTGACGGCCAGGGCTTCTGCACCCGTGGCCGCCTCCAATACCGTGTACTGTCCGCTCAACGAAGCGTTTAAAAATCGCCTGATCGGGCGTTCATCATCCGCTACCAGGACTCTTATCGCTTTTTCGTCCATCCAGATCCATTCATCTCTCTGCTATATAACATTCAACAACGAAAAACACCTGCAACCACAACCAGACAACCAGCATGCTGAATTGCTATCCCAGCCGCGATAATGGCAAAATAACACTCGCTGCCGCTCCGCATGCGGTAACCCCTGGATAAGCTTTTTTCAGACCTTGGGTATCCTTTTATTTTTCACAATTTGATATCCAGTTTTAAATCGACTTCCTTTTTCGGTACAAAAGGATTTTACAGATAGAGGCGTCAAAAGGATGGCAAAAAAACCTTGAAAGACATCAAGGTCATGTCAAGACGGTATTTTTTTGCCTGAACATGTTTTATTTCAGGGAATCTATTAAATCACAGTGAATTAATGTGCCAGTGTGGGTTGCTGAATGGTTTATTGTAGAAGTTAAATGGGGCTGGAAAAATAGCATTGTCTAATAAACTCAGGAAATCCTCAACCTGTATCCAACCCCAGGTTCGGTGATGAGGTAACCCGGTCGAACCGGGTCAGGCTCAATTTTCCGTCGTAGATTGCTGATATTAACCTGCAACATGTGCGTTTCGCTTTCATAAGCTGTTCCCCATACGGCTCGCAGCAACTGATCGTGAGTTAATACCTTCCCAGCGTGTTTGACGAATGTGCGAAGCAAATCGTACTCGGTAGGTGTCAGGAGAACTGGCTGACCATTCATCGTCACAATACGCTGGTTCAGGTCAACAACGAGGTCCCCAGTTGTAAAGACTGGATCCGTTTCTGCCTGGGCGGATCGCCTCACTGCTGAGCGCAAGCGCGCCATTAGTTCCCCCACACCAAATGGTTTCGTCAAGTAATCATCAGCACCGGCATCCAGAGCTGCTATCTTATCTTTTTCCTGCTCGCGAACAGAAACAATAATGATAGGAATCTGAGTCCATTCGCGCAGGCGACGCGTGACCTCCACTCCGTCCATATCGGGAAGGCCCAAGTCCAGGATAATAACATCCGGACGATTGGAAGCGACAGCGGCCAGGGCTTCCTCGCCGTTGGTTGCCTCAAAAACCAAGAACTGGCTTCCCAATGATGTTTTCAAGAACCGGCGGATCGATCGTTCATCATCCACCACCAATACCCGCAGGTCTTGTTCGCTCATTCTTGCGCCTCCGCAGGAAGTGCAATTGTTATGATCGTTCCACCACCGGGACGATTCTCGGCAGAAATAAATCCCCCATGTGCATCAACAATCCCCTTGCCGATGGCAAGCCCAAGACCTGTCCCGTTGACATTATCCGGGCGTTGAACACGGTAGAATTTGTCAAAGATGCGCGATAAATCTTCCGGTGGGATTCCCATTCCCCGGTCAGCGACAGTGATCTCAACAAAGGCTCCTGCCATTTGTGCCCGGATTTCAAGCGGTGATTCCTGTGGAGAGTATTTCAGGCCGTTATCTATCACATTTACCAGCACCCGTTGAATTAAAACGAAATCCATTGACACCAGCGGCAGGGTATCCGGTACGTCTACGACTATTAAGCGATCTCCCAGGCGTGAACCAACCTCCTCCAGAGAAGAGCCAACCAGGTCTTGAAGATCACACGCTTCGCGCCTGACATGCATAGCTCCAGATTCCAGGCGAGTCATATCCAGGAGGTTGCCCACCAACCGGTTTAGCCGGTCAGCTTCTTCACTCGCAGTTTCAATCAGGCTGCGACGGGCACTTTCGTTCAAAGTCACCTGATCATTGGTCAAGCTGCTTAACGCTCCGGTGATAGAAACCAAGGGTGTCCGCAAGTCGTGTGAAATTGAATTTAGCAGCGCATTTTGGAGCTTGTCAGTAATCTCCAGCATCTCGGTTTGACGAGTCTGCTCGGCCAAACGAGCCCGCTCGATGGCAAGGGCGATCTGGTTGGTGAATGCATCCAAGGTGCGGAGTTGATCGCGGGTCAGGAAACGATCAGGTATAGAAGGTTTTACTCCCAGCACACCTACAGCCCCACGCATGGTTTTTAGAGGCTGGTAGCGCATGGAAGCCTCCGGCAGAGTATCTGTACCTCGCCCGGCAGGCTGCCCATGCTCAAAGGTCCAGGCAGCGACAGCCAGATCATCGTCTGAGATGGCCAACTCAGAGCTGCTGGCAAAGACCTTCAGAATGCCCGCGACAGGTAGAAAAATGGTAACTTCCCTACTAAATGTCTGCCCAACATGTCCAATGGCGGTTTGAGTGACAGCTTCCAACCCGGTAGTTTCAGTCAGATCGCGACCCAGTTCATATAATGCAACTGTTTGCACTTCGCGTTGTTTGGCTGCTTCGGCTTGCTCCCGCACCTGAGACGTCAATTGGCTTATCACCAATCCGACCGCCAGCAATCCCAGAAAAGTCAGCAAATATTCAGTATCGGAAATGGCCAAAGTTAAGAATGGTGGAACAAAGAAGTAATCAAAGGCTGCCACCCCAAGAATGGAGGTTAAGATCGCCGGCCCGCGTCCCAGGTAAAACGCAGCCAGCACTACAGCCAGCAAATAAGCTACGATCAGGTTGGTCGGAGAAATGTAGGGAGCAATCAATGTGCAAAAACCAGTTGTGGCTCCCACCAGCATCAAGCCCCAGAAATATCTGGTCCAGGGACGGTGAGGGCGCCATCCTTCCAATACTTTTCTTGTCGTAGATTCAGCTTCGCTGCTAATCACGTACACATCAATCGAGCCGCTCAACCGGATCAAATGGTCCACAACCGAACCACGCAGAAATTCGGTCCAGCGTGAATGGATCGGTTTACCCGCAATAACTTTGGTAACATTGTGACTGTGGGCATATTCCATCACTGTTTCCGCCACTGACTGCCCGGGGATGCTGGTAGTTTTCGCTCCCAGTTCCTCCGCCAACCTCAAGGAACCAGCCACATGATCGCGCTGTTCCTGAGACAGTCTCGCTTGATCGGGAGTTTGCACATATATTGCGAGCCACTCTGCACTAAGTTCATCTGCCAGACGCCGTGCGGTGCGAATCAGGCGCTCGCCAAGCGCACCAGGGCTAATACAAACCAGCAAGCGTTCCCCCGCTGGCCAAGGACCAGGAATTGACCGGGTGCGCATGTAAGACCGCATCTGGTCATCCACCCGTTCAGCAGCGCGGCGCATGGTTAATTCGCGAAGGGCTGTCAGGTTGCCCTTCCGAAAGAATTTTTTAATGGCTTGTTGGGCCTGGTCAGGGATATAGACTTTTCCTTCCTGCAAGCGGTTGATCAGTTCGTCAGGCGGGAGGTCAATTAACTCGATATCAGTAACTGCATCGATCACATTATCAGGGATAGTCTCGCGCACCTTAGTCCCTGTGATTTGCGCAACCACATCATTCAAGCTCTCAATATGCTGTATATTCAGCGTGGTATAGACGTTGATGCCTCTATCCAGCAACTCCTCAACATCCTGGTATCGCTTGGCATGGCGCGAACCAGGCGCGTTGGTATGAGCCAATTCATCCACCAGCACGAGGCGCGGATTGCGGAGTAGAATCGCATCAATATCCATTTCCGGCAATTGCACACCATGGTATTCAATTTTCAGGGGAGGGATGATATCCAAACCGGATAACTGGTTTTCCGTTTCAACACGGCCGTGGGTTTCCACGTACCCCACCACCAAATCCACCTGCTCTGTTTTCCGTTGGTGAGCAGCTTCCAGCATGGCATATGTCTTGCCCACCCCGGCGGCATATCCCAAAAAAATCTTCAATCGGCCGCGTTTGTCCTGCTGTTCTTCGGCTTGAACTTGGGCAAGCAGTTCATCAGGGTCGGGGCGGGAAGGTTCAACGGACATATCTCAACTATACTATCTTATTTATTACGACGCCAGACAGAGACACCTAGATGTCAATTAACATTAAATTCGAATATTGAGATCTCTTGTCGCCCGTGAGGACGGAGAGACCTACAATAATAATTATTTGATTGCCATCTAGCAATCGATGTAGCACTTGGATTTTTTTGGTTACCAAATACGCCACTATATATCTATTTTCCCGCATCCAATGCCAAGTTAAGTTCAAGAACGTTAACCCGCGGTTCTCCCAGGAACCCAAACTGGCGTCCTTCCGTGTATTGATTGACCAGGGCTGTGACTTCTGCTATGGTCATACCACGGATTTTAGCAACGCGTGAGACCTGAAAGAGCGCCGCAGCAACACTGATATTCGGATCCAACCCACTACCAGATGCGGTGATCAGGTCTACAGGGATGGGCTGGGTATTGGTCGGGTCAACAGCTTTCAGAGCCGCGATGCGAGCTTTTGCAGCATCCAGTAAAGCCGGATTTGTAGGCCCAAGGTTTGACCCGGATGATGCCGCCGCATTGTAAGCGAATGGGCCTGTAGCAGATAGACGTCCCCAGAAATATTTAGGATCGTCGAATTGCTGACCGATCAACACGGAGCCGAATGCCTGTCCATTTTTAATGATCAGACTGCCATTTGCCTGGTGGGGAAAAATGAGCTGGGCAACACCAGTGACCACCAGTGGGTAAATCACCCCAGTAATAAAAGTGAAAATGAGGATGGCCATTAAAGCTGGACGAATTTGTGCGCGCATGTTAATTCCTTATTTTGTAGAAGCTATAGCGGTCAGATGATCGACACTTTTTTCATTATCGAGTTGCTGAGTGCGCTCCAGAGCCCTGGCTGTCTGGGATGAAAAATTCTGCATCAAACGACTCTCTTCCCCTGGTAAATCCAGGAATGCACCTCGCCAGATCTGGATCTCGCCGGCCAACCCCCAGGAATTCAGGAGCGGAAGAACCCGGTCGGGCTGTTTTTTTCCAATCCCATCAAATGGCTCACTGGCAAAAATATTCACAGCATGGTCCTGGGTGTAGAAAATCACATTCACCAAGTCGGCCTGAAACAACTGTTGGATTTCCCGGGCAACAGTATGAGCGACCGCGTTCTGGGTGCGTAAACCGGTGAGAGCTGAACTCAGTTCGTACATAAACACGGCTTCATGTGCCTTTGTCAGACTATCTTGAATACGTCCAACCACAAGGATTGCGACTGCCAGAAAGATTGCCAGAACCAGCCAGCCTTCCAACCTGCCGACGGCAAATGTGAAATAAAGGGGGATAAAAATGAAATTGAAAGCCAGGGTGGCTGCAAGTGCGGCGCTGATCCCGGGAACCTGCCCCCATCGATTGGCACTCCAAGTTACCGGTACCAAGTACAGCAATGCAATTACTGCTTCCCCGAGCGTAGCACGCCCAATTAGAAACAATGGTACTGTGGTGGCTGCTACTGTCAATACAGCCAACAGGCTCTTCGCAAATAACCTTGAAGTGAAGGAGAATCGATTTGTTTTCATAGTTGCCTCTTTCAAGAGTTATACAAGATGTAATGCCACCAGGAGCATGTCAATCAGCTTGATGCCAATAAAAGGAGCAATCAAGCCACCCACGCCGTAAATGAGCAGGTTGTCGCGCAAGAGTTTTGCAGCACCGACCGCCCGGTAGGGTACACCCTTTAGAGCCAACGGAATGAGGGCGATTATTATCAAAGCATTGAATATCACTGCCGATAGGATGGCACTCTGCGGAGTAGCTAATTGCATGACATTCAACACACCCAGGGCAGGATAAGTGGAGGCGAAAGCAGCCGGGATAATGGCAAAATATTTCGATACGTCATTTGCAATACTGAACGTGGTCAAGGCACCGCGTGTCATCAAGAGCTGCTTGCCGATCTCTACGATCTCAATCAGCTTGGTGGGATTGCTATCCAAATCAACCATGTTGGCAGCTTCGCGCGCCGGCTGGGTACCCGTGTTCATGGCCACGGCTACATCTGCCTGAGCCAAGGCAGGGGCGTCGTTCGTCCCGTCACCAGTCATAGCTACAAGGCGACCTCCAGCCTGAGAATCTCGGATCAGTTTTAACTTGGCTTCTGGGGTGGCCTGGGCAAGGAAATCGTCGACACCTGCCTCGGCGGCAATGGAAGCGGCAGTTAATGGATTGTCACCGGTGATCATGATGGTTTTGATACCCATCTTTCGGAGCTGTGCAAAGCGCTCCTTAATACCTCCCTGTCAAGGTTTAATTAAAATGTCCCCTGTTTGCGCGAAATAGAAATGTCCCCTGGCGGGTGAACATCACTACTTCGTTGAGTTGATAAGACGGGGGCCA
>Ga0209638_1000050_pt1 | contig 73836 bp, 67 predicted proteins | sample BarGraNGADG00211_FD_184490 | JGI IMG/M metagenome (GOLD analysis project Ga0209638, IMG submission 184490) | Arctic peat soil microbial communities from Barrow, Alaska - Barrow Graham LP Ref core NGADG0002-211 (SPAdes) (version 2) | ecosystem: Environmental > Terrestrial > Soil > Wetlands > Peat... | reverse complement strand
TCGCCACGCCCGTGAGTCTTGGCGCTCAATTCGGCTCACCAGTGACGGATCCCGCGCATCCGTCTGCGGACTGGCAATCCACTTCCGATTCGACACCGCTCCATCCGCGCAGCGCGGTGGAGGTCCTGAATGGACTGTCGGACAAGGTCAGCCAAGGCGCCGTGACGGAGTACCTGCCCATCCCGTTGGGCATGACGCCGCTGGACAGAACCCTCGGTGGCGGGATCCGGGCAGGCGAGCTGATCCTCATCGGTGGCGCCCAGGGCACGGGCAAGACGACGATGGCGCTCCAGATCGCGCGCAATATCGCCCAGAGCGGCCAGGCCAACGCCCTCTACATCTGCTTCGAACACGACGAGGAATACCTCCTCAACCGCATGATGGCGATGGAGTCGGCGCTCGCGAGCACGATGCCGCCGTCGCCGAACAGCGCGGTCAAGATCCAGGACGTCCGCCGCGAGGTGCTGGGCACGTGGATGGCCCAGGGCGGCAATGCCGACGCCGACCTGCGCGCCAACCCGCGACTTCGTCCGGCGATCGAGCGTATCGGTCGCTTCGGCCAGGGGCTGTACCTGTTGCGCGGCTCGAACACGAACACGACGCCGCAGAACCTGCGCACGCTCATCGAGGAATACCGGCGCACCGCCTCGAGCCGGCCGCTGGTGGTTTTCGTCGACTACCTGCAGCGCGTGCCGATCATTCCCGAGCCTTCGACCGAGGCGGAGAAGGTGACGACGGTCGTCGCCGCTCTGAAGGACATGGCGCTGTCACTCGGCGTCGCGGTGGTGTGCATCGTCGCCGCCGACAAGGAGGGGTTGAAGGCTGCCCGCCTGCGCAACCACCACCTGCGCGGATCGTCCGCGCTCAACTACGAGTCGGACGTGATCCTGATCCTGAACGAGAAGTACAGCATCGTCGCCAAGGTCAACATCGAGTTCAACCCGTACCAGGCGCAGCGCTTCCGCGACTGGACGATCCTGACCGTCGAGAAGAACCGATCGGGCAAGGACGCGGTGGACCTCGAGTTCGAGAAGCACTTCGAGTATTCGTGCTTCAACCCGAATGGCCGCCAGGTCCAGGAAAAGCTGATCGAGGAGCGTCTCTACAACGACTAGCGCCCGTCCGCCGATAGACTGCGGATGGTGAACGCGACGAACAAGACGCGGCCCGAGGTCGTCTTCCTCGACGTCGGCGACACGCTCATCAGAGCCCATCCCTCGTGGGCCGGCGTCTACCGCCAGGGGCTGCTCGAGGCGGGCCTCGATGTCCCCGAGAAGGACCTCGAGCGCGCGTTGCTGATCGAATCGCAGACGGGCGGCTGGTGGAACATCGAGGACCCCTTCGAGCCGACCGAGGAGAACTCCTTCCGGCGCATCGTCGACTTCGACACCGCGGTCCTGAGCCGCACGGGCTTACCGAACCTGTCCGAGGGCGTCTTCCACCGCATCGAGGAGGCATTCGCCCGACGCTCAGCGTGGTACGTCTATCCCGACGTGATGCCGGCGCTCGACGCGCTGCGCGAGCAGGGCCTCAGGCTGTGCGTCATCAGCAACTTCGTGTGGGGCGCGCCCGAGCTGATTCACGATCTCGAGCTGGCGGCCCATTTTGAGGCGCTCGTCATCAGCGCCCGTGTCGGCTTTCAGAAGCCCAATCCGGGCATCTTTCGGCACGCGCTCGACGTGATGCACGTCGAGCCCGGCGCGGCGATGCATGTCGGCGACTCGTACCGCGCCGATGTCCTGGGCGCGCGCCGTGTCGGCATTGATGGCGTCCTGATCGACAGATCGGGCACGGACCCGGGGCGCATCCGCGAGGAGCGTGAGGATCCGAATCTGGCCGTTCTCGGCGACCTGTTCGAGCTGCTCGACCTGCTCGGCATCGAGCGACCGGCACTCTCGGCTGCCTGAGCTCTGGCGACTGTTCGTCGCCGCGCCACTGCCCGATGTCACGGCCGCGGCCGTCTGGGAATGGCTGGCGCCTCTGCGCGCGGACCATCCGGGCACGCGCTGGATGCGGGCGGATGTGCTGCACCTGACCCTCGTATTCATGGGCCAGGTGGATTCCGGCCGCGTCCCTGCGATCGGCGACGGCCTGGCCGATGTCGCGGCGCGCCACGCGACGTTTGCGACGCGGACGTCGGGCGCCGGCGGCCATGTCGACGATCGACCCGGCGCCCGACGCGGCGGCGTGGCGTGGCTGATGCTCGGCGCGGGCGCGCGCGAGATGACCAGCCTCGCGCTCGACGTCGACGAGGTGCTCGGCACGCGCATCTTCACCGCTTCGCGCTCGCCGCGGCCGCACCTGACCGTCGCCCGCGACATCGACACGCTCGCCCTCGAGGCCCTCCGACTACGGGCGCGCGCGGCCGAACTCGAATGGACCACGTCTTCAGTGATCCTGTTCCGCAGCCACCTTGGTCCTGGCGGCTCGCGCTACGAGCCGCTTTCGATGCACTCGCTGAGCGGCGCCGGTTGACCATATGCGCCCGGCGTGGCAGACTCCGGGGCCAATCGAACACGAGGCTGTGATCGGGAGAAGTAGTCCGCGATCCTCCGCTTTTCAGAGACCCGGCGGCTGGTGCGAGCCGGGACGGAGCGAGGGCGAATGGACCCGGGAGCCCCGGACCGAACCGAGGTCGCTTGAGGAGGGGGAGCGACCGCGGCTTAGGCTCCGGCGCAGAGCGCCAGCGTTATCAGGGCAGCACCGATCGGCATCTCTGGCGATTAAAGGCCAGCGAAGCCCGTCGGCAATCGAGCGCAGCGACGGATGTCGTTGAAAACGGGTGGTACCGCGGAAGGACCGGCCTTTCGTCCCGGCAGGACGAAGGCCGGTTACGTGTTTTCGGCTCCGGAACGAGGCCGAACCAGAAGCGATGGAGGTACCACCGGTGGACGACCGGACCAAGTTCATCCTCGACGAGGATCGCATCCCGCGCGCCTACTACAACATCGCCGCGGATCTGAAACAACCGCCTCCGCCGCCGCTCAATCCGGGCACGGGCGAGCCGATCGGTCCGCGGGATCTCGCGCCACTGTTCCCGATGGAGCTGATCAAGCAGGTCGTCTCGACCGATCGCGAGATCGAGATCCCGGATCCGGTGCGCGAGGCGTACAGGCTCTACCGGCCATCACCGCTGTATCGCGCCCATCGGCTCGAGAAGGCGCTCGATACCCCGGCGCACATCTACTACAAGTACGAGGGCGTCAGCCCGGCCGGCAGCCACAAAGTCAACACGGCGCTCGCCCAGGCGTTCTACGCCAAGCAGGAGGGAGTCGCGCGCTTCGCGACCGAGACGGGCGCCGGGCAGTGGGGCAGCGCGCTGGCGTTCGCCTGCTCGGTCTTTGGGCTCGAGCTCAAGGTCTACATGGTCCGCGCGAGCTTCGACCAGAAGCCGTACCGACGGATCCTGATGGAGACCTACGGTGCGCAGATCGTTGCCAGCCCCAGCCCCGACACCCAGTACGGGCTGCGCGTCCTCGCGGAGGATCCCCACCACACCGGTTCGCTGGGCATGGCCATCAGCGAGGCGATCGAGGACACCGTCACCCACCCGGGGACGAAGTACTCGCTCGGCTCGGTTTTCGACTTCGTCCTACTCCACCAGACGGTCATCGGCCAGGAGGCGATGGAGCAGATGGTTCTCGCCGGCGAGGAGCCGGACGTGATCATCGGCTGCGTCGGTGGTGGCTCGAACTTCGCGGGCCTGGCGTTTCCGTTCATCGGCCGCCAACTGCGCGGTGAGCACAGCTACAGGTTCGTCGCGGTCGAGCCGACGGCGGCACCGAGCATCACCCGCGGCAAGTACGACTACGACTTCGGCGACACGGGCGAGATGGCGCCGCTGGTCAAGATGCACACCCTGGGTCACAAGTTCGTGCCACCGCCGATCCATGCCGGCGGGTTGCGCTATCACGGCATGGCGCCGCTCGTCAGCGCGCTGGTCGAGCAGGGCTACATCGAGGCGCGCGCAGTGCCTCAGGTGGCGACCTTCGACGCCGGCGTCCGCTTCGCGCGCACGGAAGGCATCGTGCCGGCGCCAGAGTCGAACCACGCAGTGCGCGCGGCCATCGACGAGGCGCTCGAGGCGAAGGCCGAAGGCAAGCCGCGAGTGATCCTGTTCAACCTGTCAGGCCACGGCCATTTCGATCTCGCGGCCTACGAGGCGTACCTCACTGGACGCCTCGAGGACTACGAGTACGAGCCCGAGGCGACGAGCGAAAAAGAGCTGGCCGGAGCGGCCGCGTAGAGCGGCCAATCCTCCTCCAGCGAGGGGAAATAGAAGTGCTGGCCGCCTGCCCGAGCGGCCAGCACATCGCCCGAAGGCGACGTTCGCCACTCTACCGTCAAGCTCGGCCATGGTGCAATTGCACTAGACGGCTTAGACGAGCCTTTCGCGCAGGGCCAGCGCCACGGCCTCGATGCGTGAGTGCACGCGCAGCTTGGCGATGACGTTCTGGACATGCGTCCGGACGGTGTTGTGGCCGATGCCCAGCTCGGTAGAGATCTGGCGTGTCGTTCGCCCCAGGGCGAGCGCGCGGAGAACCTCCAGCTCGCGCCGCGTCAGTCGCTCGGCAGCCGGGCCGGCGTCGCCGCTGCTGCCAAGCTGCTGCCGGCCAATGGGCGTCGGCGACGGTGCGGCGCTGCGGCTCAGGCTCGCCGCGTGACGCAGCGCCGAGAGCAGCTCTGCCATGGACACGCCCTTGCCCAGGTGCGCGTCGGCGCCGGCGCTCGCGGCGCGCGACGCGGCATAGTCGTCGGTGACCGCGCTCAGGACTACGACACGCGCGGCGGGCCAGCGCTGCTTCATCAGCCGCGTCGCGTCGGCGCCCGTGCCGTCGGGCAGGAGATAGTCGACGATCGCGACGTCGAAGTCCGGCAGTTCAGGCTCGAGCTCGCGCAAAGAGGCAGCCGTCGCAACCACGCTGATGTCCGGCTCAGCCGCAAAGCAGCCTGGCGAGGGCTTCGACCACGAGCCGGTGGTCATCGACCAGCACGACCCTGGTTGGTGATGGACGGGCAGGCTCCAACAACACCGTTCTGCGGGCAGTCAGCGAGTTCGCTTCAAACCGAGAATAGGATTCGAAGCCAATGAGAAACCGGTGTCCGCGATGACGAGTGACGAAGAGCTCGTGCTTGGCTTGGCGCGCGACGACGTGCCCCGCGGCCTCGCGTTTCGCGGCGTTGCCGGCACTCCGCTCGAGCCGTATCTGGAGGCGGTTCGGCGCCACGGCTCGTTCCGCGCGCGCAGCGAGGCCGAGGCGGACCCGACCTGGAAACAGGTCATTCCCTACGTCGCGCTGACCGACGGACGCTCGATCTACCTGATGCGCCGGACGCGCGCCGGCGGTGACGCGCGGCTGTTCGACCGCTACTCGATCGGCATCGGCGGCCACATCAATCCCGAGGACGGCGGCGTGGACGGCGGCCTGCGGCGCGAGTGGGCCGAGGAGATCGAGGCCGACTTCATCCCGGAGTTCGTGCCGCTCGGCGTCCTCAACGACGACGACAACGCCGTCGGTGCGGTCCACCTGGGCCTTGTTTTCGCCGCCGATGCGGGCGGTCGGAAGGTCGAAATTCGCGAGCGCGCAAAGCTCTCGGGACGGTTTGCGTCGTTCGCCGAGGTCGACGCCGTTGCGGGCGACCTGGAAACGTGGAGCGCGCTGCTGTTCGAATTTCTTGTCGCCCGCCAGCGCGAAACCCGGCCGGGGTGATAATCGTTGGCAGCAACATGAAGATGAACAGCGTCGCGACACGACTGCGCTGGCTCGCCCGACTGGGCCTCGCCGCAGGCCTGGCCCTTGTCGTGGCTGCACCGGCGCTCGCCGACGGCGGCGCGCCACAGGTCTACGTGATGCCCACGATCGGCACCGTCGACCAGGTCATGGCCGGTTACCTGCACGACGGCATCGCGCGCGCCGCCAGCAGCGGCTTTGCCGCAGTGCTCATCCAGATCGACACGCCCGGTGGCGATCTGACCGCTACGGACAGCATCGTGGAGACGCTGCTCGAGGCGCCACTGCCGGTGATCGTGTGGGTCGGACCCGGGGGCAGCAGGGCGGCCAGCGCGGGCACGTACATCACCCTCGCGGCCAACCTGGCCGTGATGGACCCGGACGCGCGCATCGGGGCGGCGACGCCGATCGACAGCAGCGGCGCGGATCTGACCGGGACCGAGGGCGCCAAGGTTCTCCAGGACACCGAGGCTCAGCTCCGGGTCATTGCCCAGACGCGCAACCGCAACTACGACTGGGCACTGACGACAGTCACCAACTCACAGTCGTATACCGCCCAGGAGGCGCTGGCCCAGGGCGGAATCGACGGCATTGCCGCGTCGATTCCCGACGTGCTCGCCTTCGCCAACGGCCGGACGACCACGGTCAACGGCCAGCAGGTGACGCTCAACCTGGCGGGCGCGCAGGCGCAGACCTTTGCGCTCAACCCGCTCCAATCCCTGCTCCACCTGCTCGACGACCCGAACATCGCCTTCATCCTGTTCACGCTCGGTTTCTACGGCTTGCTGTTCGAGCTCGCGCACCCCAACCTGCTGACCGGCACGGTCGGCGGTATCTCGATCATCCTCGCCTTCATCGGCTTCGGCAGCCTGCCCCTCAACCTCGCCGGGCTGCTGCTTATGGGTCTCGGCATCATCCTGTTCGGGATCGACATTCACGTCACCAACCACGGCCTGCCCACGATCGGCGGCCTGATCTGCTTCGTCCTCGGCGCCGGCGCGCTGTACACCGAGCCGGGCATCCCCGGTGCGCCTGACTTCACCGTCGCGCTACCCGTGATCGCGACGATGACCGTGCTCACGGCTGGTTTCATGGGCCTGATCGTCTACACCGCCGCGCGCACCAGGAACATGGTCACCGCGCCGGACCTCGTCGGTTCCGGCGTCCTGCCGCCCGTGGGCGAGGTGCGCCGGCCGCTGGCGCCGCTTGGGTCGGTCTATGCTGGGGGCCAGGAGTGGACGGCTCGGACTGCCGACGAACGGTCGCTTGACCGTGGCACGCAGGTTCGCGTCGTACGCCAAGAGGGGTTGACACTGATCGTCGAGCCGATGGAAGGGGCACCTGCCTGATCGCTCGAACAGCTGCAGCCGGAAGAGGAGACTGAGAGCCAGATGGACACCGTTCTACTCGGCGTCGTCATCGTCATCGTGTTCTTCGTTCTGGTCTTCGTGTACCTCTCGGTGCGCGTCGTCCAGCAGTACGAGCGGATGGTCATCTTCCGCCTTGGCCAAACCGGGCCCTCCCTCGTGCGCGGCCCCGGACTGCGCTTCCTGATCCCGATCATCGACAAGCCGGCCAAGATCGACATCCGCGAGAAGTTCATCGAGGTCCCCAGCCAGACGACGATCACCAAGGACAACGCGCCGATCAACATCGACTTCCTGATCTACTGGTACATCAGCGATCCGCTGCGCTCGATCGTCAACGTCCAGAACTTCGCCGGCGCCCTCCAGGGCATCGCGACGACGACGCTGCGCGCGGTCATCGGCGACATCCTGCTCGATGACGTGCTGTCGAAGCGCGACCAGATCAACGAGGTCCTGCGCGCGAAGCTCGACGAGCAGACCGAGCGCTGGGGCGGCAAGGTGACCACGGTCGAGATCCGCGAGATCATCCCGCCGCGCGACGTCCAGGAAGCCATGAACCGGATGCTCTCCGCGGAGCGCAACCGGCGCGCGGTGATCACCGAGTCGGAGGGCACGCGCCAGGCGAACATCAACGTCGCCGAGGGCGAGAAGCAGGCCGCGATCCTGCGCGCCGAAGGCAACCGACAGTCACAGATCCTCTCGGCCGAAGGCTTCAGCCAGGCACTCGAGCGCATCTTCTCCGCGGCGCACCTCATCGACGACAAGACGATGACGCTGCAATACCTCGAGGCTCTCAAAGGCCTGGGCCAGTCGCCGTCAACGAAGTTCGTCATCCCGGTCGAGCTGGTCGAGCTGGCCAATCGGCTGACCGGCTTCACCGAGCGCGGCCTGGAGGCCGGCAAGGCGACCGGTGCCGCAATGCCCCCGCCAGCGCCAAAGGGCTGACAGCGGCGTCGAGATCGCGGGTCGGTACGGGCCGGTCATGGTCCTTCCGGACGGGACAGGGGAGTACGTCCGCAGTCTGGGTATGACCGTTCGGCAGCAATAGCATCGGGCAGGAATCGAACGGAGAGATATGCCTTCCCGCGTATTGGTCGTAGCCGCACAACCGGCGATCCAGCTCCAGATCGGCAACATGCTGCGCCGCGATGGGCATGACATCGTTGTGGCCGGCGACGCGCAGGATGGCCTGCGCCACTGGGCTGCCGATCGTCCCGATCTGATTGCGCTCGACGACGACCTGCCCGGTCCGTCCGGCGTGGAGCTCGTCGCGCGCATCAGGCAGGCAGAGCCGGCCGGCACGCACACGCCGATCGTGCTCATCGGCGGCGGGAACGATGTCGACGCCAAGGTCCGCGCCCTGCGCGCAGGCGCCGACGACTACCTCGGCAAGCCGGTTCACCCGCAGGAGCTGTCTGCGCGAGTGCGCGGCCTCCTGGCGCGCTTCGCCCGGCCCCAGATCAGTGCGCGACGCCAGGCCTTTGGCCGGATCCACGCCTATTACGGCGCAAAGGGCGGCGTGGGCACGACGACGATCGCGATCAACACGGCGATCGGGCTGCACCGCGAGCTCAAGCGTTCGGTCGCACTGGTCGATGGCAATCTGCAGTTCGGCGACCACCGCGTCTTCCTCGACATGGGTGTCGACCAGCGCTCGATCATTGATGCCGTGACCGCGACCGGGGTCGATGCCGAGGTTATTCGCAAGGTCATGGTCCGTCACGACTCGGGCATCGACCTGCTCCTCGCACCGCCCACGCCCGAGCAGGCGGAGCTGGTCAGCGGCGAGCAGCACCATCTCCTGCGCATCGTTGAAGTGCTGCGCACGATGTACGACTACGTCGTGGTCGACCTCGACAAGCGGCTCGACGACCACACGCTCGACGTTATCGGCGCCGCAGACCGGCTGGTCGTGGTCATGACCGCCGACCTCTCGTGCATCAAGAACGTCCGTCTGGTGTTCGAGACGATGGCCCAGCTGGCCGTCCCCGACGAGCGGCTGATGCTCGTCCTCAACCGCGCGAACGCGTTCACGGGCATCTCGGCCAAATCCGTCGAGAGCGTGCTCAAGACACAGATTGCGCACCAGATCATCAACGACTACCGCTCCGCGATCTCGTCGCTCAACTCGGGCGCGCCATTCATGGCCAACAAGCCCGACTCCGCTCTGTCGCGCGCGGTCATGGAGCTCGCTCGACTGGTCGACCAGCAGGCGACCTCGAGCGCCGAGCTGCGCGAGCTGGAGTTCGCCGGCACCTATTAAGCGGCCGATAAGCACACGTTAATCGGCCGTCAATGCGCCGTGCGTAACGTGGCGCCGTGCTCGCGACGCTCGTCACAGCTGTCATCAACGGCCTGCGCGGTGAGCTCGTGCGCGTCGAAATCGACGTCGCACCCGGCTTGCCGGTGTGCCACATCGTCGGCCTACCGGACGCCGCGCTGTCGGAGGCACGCGAGCGTGTCCGTGGCGCGATCCGTAACAGCGGCTTCGAGTATGTCCTCGTAGTTTGCGTATCGGGTGCACCGACCAGCTACTTCGGCGCCCGCCCCTCGGCAATCTCCCGTAGGCATCGCGCCATCTCGCGCACGACGCCGGCGATACATCGGCGGCGAGTCGCACTGCGAGCGTCGCCCGGTAGAGCCGGGCTCAGACGGCGGCCGCCTCATCGGCGGCGATGGTGGTCGCCACGCCTTGCCAGAAGTCCACCGCCGCGCGCTCGTACCGCACGCCCATCGACAGGGTCTGGCCGCGCCAGTGCTCGACCGTTCGGTGCCCGGGAAGCGGTCTGTCGGACCCACGTTCGAGGCGCGCTTCCGCCTCGTACTCGACGAGCTTTGCGCGATGGATGGCCAGCTGCTCGAGGACCAGGGCGCGCCGGACGTCGGACGACGCGAGATCGGCGAAAAAGAGCTGCAACAGCCCGGGGTCCCGGAGCTCCGTAGATTCCCGGGATGGCCGTTCGAGCCACGCGCGGACCGCATCGATCCCAGCGGCGGTCACCGTGAAGAGTCGCCGCCGCCGACCAGCCTGCTCGCGCTCCTCGGTCGCGAGCCCGAGCTCGACCAGGCGTGGCGGCTCCTTGTACAGGAGCGCGTGCCGGAACGACCAGAAGTGGCCGATCGTTGCCGCCACGTGGCGCTTGAGGTCGTAGGGCGTGCACGGTCCCTCACGCGCGAGGAGGCCGAGCACGAGGTACGAGGTCGGCGTCAGCAGCGCGTTGATGGAGGTGGCTTGGCTGTTTGACATAGTCCACAAGATACCATACAATAACAACTATCTTGCAGGGACGGACCGCCAGATCGGTGGACGTCAGCTGCGGACCACGAGTTCGTTAGAGGAGATCCCGATGGCGTTCAAGCATCCCGCGACCCAGCACCACCTCAACGCAGCCGAATATCACACCAAGGCCGCTGCGAGTCATGCTCTGGCCGCCGTGCACCATGAGACGGGCGACCTCCCGACCGCCAAGAAGCACGCTACTGAGGCGCACGCGCACAGCACCACCGCGCACACGCACTCGACCACAGCGCGCGACGCTTCGCACAAGTAACCACCGGCTTCAGCGCTTCCAGCCTCGCCTGGAGTCGCCAGAGGCCACACCCCGGCAACTGAAAGCCCCTCCGCACTCGGAGGGGCTTATTCACGATCGGATTAATGGCTGGCCCCTGCTCTCACAATGCGTTCGAGTATCAGTTAGGGGATTCATTCGTGCGGAGGAGGGAGATCTGGCTGGCGAGTCTCCCGCAGGCAACGCGCCATCTCGCACACGACGCCTTCCTCGGTCGGGGCGACGGCGGTCCACTCGCGGCTGCGCAGCCCGACCTTCGGCCGCTCAGACGGGTCGAATGCGTACAGCTCCCAGGAGTCTCGGAAGCCGATGTACAGCGGCTGGCCGACGTGCCAGCCCGGCGGCGTTGCGTCGTGCAGCTCTTCCCAGGCGGCGGCGAGCTCGGTGGGCCCGGGTCCCGTCACGACCCGAACATCTCCTCCTGGCCCGGCGCGACATGGACGCGCTCGGCCTGCTGGAAGGTCGGCAGCACGAGGAGGGGCAAAGTCGGCCGCCTGCCCTCGAGGAGATCCTTGACGGTCACGATCTGGACGCGAGGGTAATCGCGATTCGCGAGCTCTGACCAGTAGGTCCCGGCGCCGGCGGCCTCGACCTTCATCGGGCCCGACGGTTCGTCGAGCGTGACGAACAGTCCGAGCGGCGCATCCTCGCGCTTCATCGTCCCTACCAGGTCGCGGACCATCGCCACGTTGACGCCGCCGCTCTTTACGCTGACCAGGACGAACTTCACGTCGTTCCCGGCTTCCGTGAACGCGATCCGCCCGTCGATACCGGCATCGGCGCCCTTCTTCTTGTCTCCGACGGGTTGGGCGCCGATCTGGGTCAGTGCCCAGTACTGGAACTCGTAGCGGTCGTGCAGCGACTGCTCGGCCAGCATCCTGGCGCCTTCGACCTCCGTCGGTTGGCCGATGACCTTCGTATGACCGAGCTCCGGAAACGACCTAACAAGGCGCGACTCCATGACCGCGATCGACAGGTAGGTGATGTCGATTCCAAGCCAGCGTCGGCCGAGCTTCTGCGCAGCGATGAGGGCGGTCCCGCAGCCGCAGAATGGGTCGAGCACGATATCGCCTGGGTTGGAGCTAATTGAGATGATCCGCTCCAGGAGGGGCAATGGCTTCTGGGTTGGGTAGCCCAACCGCTCCGCGCCTGATCCTCCGACGCCATAGATGTCCGTCCAAACGTCTTGGAGGAGAGCGCCAGACAACTCGTCCAGATAGACCTTCAGTCTGAGACGCCCGCCGACCTTCGACGGGAAGTACAGCCTTCCCTCTCGGTCCAGCCGCTGCATTCGGTCGAGCGTGTACTTCCAGCCGTTTGGCGGAGATTTGTAGATGATCCCGTTCGATGCCTGGTAGTCGTACATCAGGTTGGGGCGCACGGCTGGGTTCGCTAGGTTCTGCTCCATCCAGCGGCGTCCGCCGGGATCGGCGAAACGGAACCGAGCCTCAACGTACGTGTCGTCATGGGGCGTGTAGACCTTGTTGAACTTGGCGCCCGTTGTTCTCCCGTAGAGGAGCAACACGTCATGGATGTTGCCGATCCTCCCGGCGTTCCCGTGGGCGCTCCACCGCTTCCAGATCACCTCGTTGAGGAAGTTGTCTGGCCCGAAGATGCTGTCCAAGACGATCTTGAGGTAGTGACTGGCAGTGGGGTCACAGTGCAGCCACAGCGATCCGGTGGGCTTGAGGACGCGGTGCAGCTCTGCGAGTCTCACGGTCATCTCAACGAGGTAGGCCATCATCTGATTAGTGCCGATGGCCTTCCGGAGCGCGCCGACGAGTGCGCTGACCTCGGTGGAGACGGCGCCCTGGTGGCGCGAGAAGTTGGTCAGGTACTGGTAGGTCGACTCGACCCTGGGGCCCCAGTGCCAGGTGTCGTCGAACGCCTCGATCTGGGCGTCGCTCCCGCGACCCGACTCGTCCTTGAAGATGACGCTGTATGCGCGGTTGCTGTTGAACGGCGGATCCAGGTAGATCAGGTCGACCGCGGCGTCGGGGATGTACCGGCGGAGGATGTCGAGGTTGTCCCCGTAGTAGAGGACGTTCGTCTCCGTCACACGCCGAGCGTAGCAGCGTCCCGCCCGCCGAGCGGGTCCAGCGATGGCTCGCGGCGGACGATCTCGGCGACGATCAGCCCGAGGGCCGCACCCTCATTGGGGGACTATCGGCGCAACATCCAGGCATGCGGCCTTTCTCGCCTACCAGCGATCCGGCGTGGGAGGGTGGCTCGGCTCGTGCTTGCCCTCGGAATAAAGTCGGAAGCGCACCGTCTCATCCGGCGCGAACGGGACCGGCTCCGGCACGCCGACCGTTTCGACCACGGCTGTTGGCAGAGGGGCGTCGTATCCGGCAGCGGCGCGGGTGCGAGCGTAAGCCTCGACGTGGGCGCGTTGTGCTGGATCAAGGCGTGCGTAGGAGTCAGGGTGCTGTTCGCGGAGGGCGAGCATCAGCTCGAACTCCTGAGCCAGGAGCCACTCGCGCCGGAGGGCCTCGGCCTTGAGGCCGTCGCTGGCCTTGCCCTCGTAGGTCTCGGGCGTCTCACCCGACTGGCCGCGGCTGGCCATCGCCCGCTGCTTGTCGAGCGTCTCGCTCACGAGCTCGATGAACGACGGGAAGCGCACCAGTCCGTGCGTCAAGTGGAACGGCGCGTTGTCGCCGACCGGATCGTGGCCCACCCGATATACGCCTGGCAGCTCGCCGGCCGCCTTGAGGATGGACCGGGCCTTGACCAGCTCGTCCCCAAGGGCGTTGGCGAACGCCATTTCCCGGGTGACGTCCAGGTAGAGCCGCGCAGCAAGGGCCAGGTCGACCGTGACGGCCTCGGTGAGAGCGGCCAGGGTGTCGGTCGCCTTCTGGCTCGCCTCCACCTGGCGCGGGTTGTAGCTGACCACGTAGTTCCACGCCCACTCGATAGAGCGGGCCTGCCGGGCGTCCGCGTCGGCCTTCGCGGCGGCATTCTGCCGATCTTGTTCCGCTGCAAGGGCCTCCGCGGCCTTTGTCGCGGCGGCGGTGAGGGTCCCGATGTCAGTCATTCGATTCCTTCCTTGTCCAGGGCGGCGAGGGCGAGGGTCGCGGCCTTGGCTTGCTCATAGAAGGCCAACGGCCCGGCCGAGGCGTGTATCTGCTGCATGGACGCGTGCCAGGCGGCAGGGTCACGGTCGCGAGCCTTGATAGCGTCCTCCATCTGGTCATCGACGACAAAGCCGCGCGCCTCATTGACCAGCTTGCGGCGGCGATCGCTTGCCGAAGGCGGGGCGGCATAGTGGGCCGAAATGGCCTCGGCGAGTGACTTGGATCGCGGCACGGGCTCTACTCCTTCGGGTTGGGTTGCCAGGCTTTCGAGGTAGGCCAGGCGAGCTCTCAAGGCGAGCAGCTCCTCCATCAACGGGTCATCGGTCATGGGGTCGGGTCTCCTGCTTCGGTGGTCGTGGACGTTCCAAGCTGGGCTTCGAGCTGCTCGATCTGCGCGGCGAGCTCGGCGGCGTTCTGGGTGAACGAATAAACCTCATCTCGCGGGTGCTTCCCAGCCTCCGCCTGCCACCATGCGAGCTGCACTCGCATTGCTGGCAGGACTCGCCTGTACGCCTCGGCCCGACGGCGACAACTCCTAGAGCAATACACCGGCGGCCGGCCTCGGCCCGAGCTGGTGAGCGGCTTGTCGTCGATCGGGCATCTTCCTGGTCTCAAAACTGTTCCTCCGAAAACGAACTCGGGAAGTGCCACGGTTCGGACGGTGTTGGGTGGGAGTGAATGGCGTCTACGTCGACCCTGTGGGTAGTGGGAGGGGGTGGGCAGCTTCGGGTCATCGCCAGGGCCCGCACTTTTCTCTCGCCGCGAGCTGACCGGGAGTGCACGCGCTTCTCTGACTTGTGGTCCCACCGCCGGGTCCGGCGCGAAGTTGAGGCGGCCCGCCGGTGCCGTCGGCGCCTGTCCCCGATCGGTCGATCCTGGCGGGCCGCTCTTGAAATGTCCGCGGCGCCTCTACCGTTGCACACGCGGTCGCCCCGCGATCGTTGCGACTCACGACGCCCCACACCAGCGCCGCGCAGCGTGGCTCGACGCCGGCAGCGGGCAGGCCGGAGAAGCGGCACACGCGCTGCACTCGATCGACGTCGACCAGCGCGTACATCCCGCGAGGGTGCGAGCAGTGCGCCGGGTCACGGATCGGGTGCCACTCGGCTCGGTTGCCGACCTGACGGGCCGTCCATGTCATCATGCGTCGGCCCTCGGTCGGGCGACCATCGCCTCGGTGTTCCAGGGCACGACCGGCGCCAGGTCGTCGCCGAAGATGCGCTCGGCCTCGGCGATCAGGTCAACGGGACCAGCACCATCCACGACTGGATCGGCGTCCTCCACGGACGCGGCGGGCGACGCGGCACCCCTTATAGGGTGCCCGCCGCGCCGCCGCGTGAAACCGGGAGTAGACGCCTGCGACGCGGCGGGCGACGCGGCGGGGCGTTCAACTGCACCGTCCGCCGCGTGCCGCGTGAAGTAACGCAGCCGCTTGACGCTCCCGCGGACAGCTTCAGCCTCGGTTCGCAGGGCATCGCCGGCCTTCCTGGCGTAGTCGCGGACGGTGCGCGGCTTGACGTTGAGCAGGGGCGCCAGCTCGTCGGCGGTCAGGCCTGGGTTAGCGCCGACGATCTTCAGGAAGTCACTCTGCGCGACCTTCGGGCCGGCGCTCTCGACCTCGCGCGGGTCGACCAGCAGACCGTCGCACTTAGTGACGACGATGCGCCGCTCGCGCCTCACGCGCTTGCGCAGCTCGATGCGCACCCGTTCAAGCCCGTCGGCTTCCATCAGCATGGTGATGTCGTTCCATCTGCCCCATTCGCCGAGCACGTCCGACAGTCGACGCGCGCCGTGCGCATTGGGCTTCTTGAGGTGGACGATGAGCACGATGGCGAGCCCCGGGTAGGCGCCCAGCATCGCTCTCAGGTCGCGGAAGAGCTGCTGGATCTCACGCCCCCACGGATCGACGTTGACCGCGCCCGTTGCCGTATCGAAGATGAGCATCAGGACGCCGTGGTCGCGGCACCAGTCGATGATGTAGCGGCGCCACTCCGGCACTGCCAGGCACGGCTGGCCGTTGGCCGCCTGATACAGCGGCAGGCGGTAGTAACGCCCGCTCAGCTCGATCCTGTCGCGCCCCAGCGCCGCGCAAACCGTGTCGAGACGACGCAGATCGTCGTCGGCGTGCATCTCGGACAGGACCACGACCGGCCCGTTGCGCAGTACCGGCCACGTCTCGGCGAACGACCCGCCGGCCAGCGCCACGCGCACGCCCAGCTCCGAGTCGATGGCGAACGACTTGCCGCTGCCCTCTTCGGCCGCGATCAGGTGCAGTCGTCCGGGGCGGATGAAGTCATCGACGTACTCCACGTCAACGAGCTCCGACGGCTGGGCGAGTCCGAAGTCCTCGGGCTCAGGGAACGGGACGGGAACTGCGACATTTGACGCAGTTTCAGATCGCTCGCCCATGTTGATCGTCACGCCGGGCGGATCGTCGGCGATCTTGCCGTTGGTCCAGCCGGCGATGCGTTCGATCTCCGCAACACCACGGTCAGGGATCGACGCGAGGGGCGGGCGATTGCGCTCCGCGTCGAGCCGCTTCAGCTCGTTCAGCAACCGCTCGCCGGTCAGCCCGATGCCGCGAAGGTTGCGCGCCTTCGCCACCAGGAAGTCGTGCTTGCCCTTCTCTATGAACCAGCCCGGGTCAGCTGGGCTCGTGGCACGGCTCTGAGCCCGCCGCTTGCGCTCGCTCGACGCGATGAGGTAGTCGATCACGCTGCGCGGCAGGGTCGCGATGCTGCGCACGCCGTCCCGCGGTCGGTACTCGCGCCCATCGGGTAGCTGCGCCCACGGCCCGAGAACCATCGACGAGGTGCCGGTGCGCGGATCGAAGCGGCGGATCTCGCCGTGCTCAAACGTGCCCGGGATGGTGGACATGTCGATGTCGTCGGGCACCAGCCCGTAGACGTGGCCGTGGCCGGGCGTCGGGGAGTCGATGGTGAAGGTGGGCGGCAAGCCAGCCTCGGCTAGCCCGGCCCAGGCTGGCGCGGCGTCGATGTCGATGATGATGCCGCGGTCCCTGGGGATGACCAGCGCGTTGCGCGCCGTGGTGAGCATCTTCCTGACCGCTGCCGGGTCATCGACGGCGGTGTCCTGCCACTTGTTGCCGGTGACGCTACCCGCTGCCTTGCCCTCGCCGATGGCAGCCCAGCCGATGCGCGCGATTTCCTGCTCGGCGAGCCACGCGGCGGCGTTGACCATCTTCTCGTGCCGCGCGGCGCTCACGGCAGGCGCGCCCTTCGCGCCGCGAGGTGGCGGTCGATGTGCTCGGCCGCGAGCTGGCCGTACAACCGGGCAAGGTGGTCGTCGCCGGTGCGCTTCGCGGCGAGCTGCTGCCTCACAGCTCGACGAGCGAGCAGGGCGTGACGATCATCGACGTGGGCTGGGTTAGACTGGATTGAGTCTCTGGGGTCGGTGTTCATCGTTGCGACTCCTTGGGCAAGAGCCGCGGTCGGAGTCGAGCCCGTCCGCGGTTCGCCATGTGTGGCGGGCTTAGACGGGCTCGGTGGGCGAGGATGCGGCAGGCCCGGCCATCCGTTCGGCGCGGGTCAGGGCGGTTCGTGCCTGGCCCAGCAGACGCGCGACGGAGGGCGGCTTCGCAGCCTCGACAAGCGTCAACACGAGGCGACGCTGGTCGGCGGTCAGCTCATCGAGACGGACGACGCGGGGTTGCTCACCCCAGCGTGTACGGGCGCCGATCTTGCCGGCGGCGACCTTCACAGGGTCCTTGGTGGTGGACATCGAAGAGCACGACCCTCCGGCCCTGACCCCTGCCGCTTGCGCGGGGAGGGTCGGCGGTGTCGGCCGTGCTCCGAGCCTGCCGGGTGCTACCCGGCGTCTGTGATTGCCATCAGTGTAGCAGGTCCGCGGTCACCAGCGCCACCACCCCGCAGGTCGGGCACTGGCGCCGGAACGGCAACCGGGGAGGCGCGAGGAACGGGGCATCCCGGGTGCCGGGGCCGATGGGGGCCATCTGGGTCGTGGTCGCACGTTGGATGTTGCCCTTGGACCGCTGCTGCTCGTCGGGGACGTGCCGGCGGCGAGCGTTATCAAGTTGCCGTTGCGCTCTTGCCGTGGGTCGCCAGAACCCGGGCGGGTCCTCCACCATGCCGTGCGGCAGGACGATGTAGCGCCCGCTCGGGACCACGGACGCGACCTCCGCACGACACGGGCCATAGGGGTTGCCGCACAGGATGCGATCGCCAACCCTGCGAGCTGGCCAAACGGTCGGCGTTGTCATGCCGCTCGCCACTCCGGGACGCGCCAGGTGGCCTCAATCTCACCGGTCGCAAGATCGACCACGACGCGCTCCCACAACTCCGTCAGGACGGGCGTGAGCTTGTCGGCGGGTAGGGACCAGTCGACGGCCTGCGCGATCTCATCCAGCACTTCGGTGCCGGCGATCTTCGTCCGCGCGGCCTCGATCACGGCGAAGCGCGGTTCGACCTCTGTACGCGTCAACGTGCCCGCCTCGAGCGCATCAACCAGCCGTGCGCGCCGCTCGTCGAGCATGGCCACCTCGGCCTCGTTGGCCTGCGTCGTCGCGAGCCGGTCACCTGGGACGCGCAAGCGCATCGCCTCGGCCTTCAGCGCCGGCATGAGTCGCTTGTCTGTGATCGAGGTCGGCCGGGGGTGCTCACGCATGCCGTGCGGTGAGGCGAAGCAGCGCCAGGCGCGGTAGTGGCCGCGGGTGCCCTTGCGGGTGACGAAGTCGCGACTGACCGCCGTGAGCATTCCGTCGCAATCCTTGCACCACAGCAGCCGGGCCAACGGCTCGGCGTTGTGCGTGCGGCTGCCAGGTCGGCTGGGTACTCGCGGCGTGCCCAGCTCGCGCGCGACGACGGCCTGCACCGTCGTGCCTACCCAGCGCCCGCCACGATGCGCTGGGACGCCCTGCTCGTTGAGCATCAGCGCCGTCTGGCGGTAGTTGCCGGTTTGGCGGAACGCGGCCAGCACGGCATCCACACCGCTCCGATCGTCTGCGTGGACGAGCCTGCCGTCGTCGGCCTGCCAGCCGAACGGTGGCTCGCCCAGGTAGCGGCCGTTCTCACGCGCGTGGGCCACGCGGTCCATCGCCCGCTCTCTGGATACCTCCGCCTCGAACGTGGCCACCGCGGACAGAATGGTCAGGTACAACCTGCCGCTCGATGTCGAGAAGTCGAGCGTGCCTTCCTTGGCCAGCACGATTGACGTGCCCGCCTCGGCGCACGCCTCGGCGAGGTCAAGTAGTTCTCGCGTGCTGCGTGCCAACCTGCTCAACGAGTAGGCGTAGATCGTGCTGATCTCGCCGTTGGCTACCTGCTCCCGCAGCAGGGCATAGGCGCGCCGCTTGCCACCGCGCCCCGTGCCGCCGAAGGCGCCCACGGCCGCGGCGCCCGACTTGCCCCATTCGACGATCTTCTCCGGCTCAGTATCGGCGTGACGTTGTGCCAGCTCGAGCACAGCGGCTTCCTGGACAGCGTAGGAGACGCGGCCGGCGCCGTTGGCGGTGTTGGCGGAGGACCGGCGCAGGTAGGCGAGAGGCCGGCGGGTCACAGCTGCTCGCGCTGCTCTCGCTCGGAGGCCAACACGGCCCGGCGTGTGGGAAGCTCGATGTGGAGGATCTTAGTGCCCGGTCGAGCAGCTGTGACCAGGCGGGCGACTTCGAGCCGGTGGCAGTCTGCCGATGCGGAGCATGCGCAGAGCAGCGCGACGTCGCGCTCGTCGAGCTCGTCGACGATGGCGGCGACGCGGGCCGGGTCGGCGATGCGGATGCCGCCGGTCTTGTAGTCAAGATTGCCCAGGCCGCGCTCGGCGCGGTAGTCGAGGCCGACTGCGGCGAGGTGCCGACCGATGTCGGTGCTCCACTCCGGGTTCGGGCTGTAGGGGTTCAGGCGAACGTCTACGACCAGCGTGCCGGCCGGCAGGAGCTTGGCTAGGTCGACGGCCTTGCGCCCGCGGTAGCCGATCGTGTAGAGGGTCACTTGCGTGGAACCGGATGCGTGCGTGCCATCCTGTGCCATAGACGGTGGCCTCCTTTCACAGGCTGTCGTCTCGGGCGTCCCGCGATCTACTCCGCGGGGCGCCTCTTGTTAGACTAGCACGTTACGCAAGGTTGTATGTGTGAGGAGTACCCGCTGTCGCGCATAACGGTCAACCTCGCGCCCGCGGACCGGCGCAAGCGCGGCTCGGCCTACGACCTCGCCATCGCGGTGGGCATCCTCGTGGCGTCCGGCCAGATCCGGCGCGGCGGTGGCTCATGGGCGCTGCTCGGCGAGCTGTCGTTGTCGGGCACGGTCGAGCCCGTCGCCGGCGTGCTGCCCATGGTTGCGACGCTCCAACACCAGGGCTATCGGCGGGTCATCGTTCCGGCCGCGAACGTCCACGAAGCGCAGCTGGTCAGCGGCGTCGAGGTCGTCGGTGTGGTTGGACTGGACGACGCGGCCCGGCTCGTGGCCGGGCCGCGTGGCAGGACCGCGGGACGGGCCGTGCGCAAGCCTGCCGTTGAGCTGTCCGGTCCGCGGCCAGCCGAGCGCGGCCCGGTGACCAGACGCGCCACGCGGCTTGCCGCTGAGCTGGAACCGGTGGACCTGGTCGACATCCGCGGCCAGGGCCACGCCCGCTGGGCGCTCGAGGTTGCGCTTGCCGGCGGTCACAACATCCTCTTCATCGGGCCGCCGGGAGCCGGCAAGACGTTGCTCGCCCGTGCGATCCCGGGCCTCCAGCCGCCGCTCGGCGACGATGAGGCGCTTGAGGTGACGGTCATCGAAAGCGTCGCCGGACTGCTCCGCGACGGCGGCCTGCGCCGCCAGCGACCGTTCCGGGCGCCACATCACACGAGCTCGTACGCCGCTCTCGTCGGCGGTGGCCCGGCGCTCCTGCCGGGCGAGGCCACCCTGGCGCATCACGGCGTGCTGTTCCTCGACGAGCTGGCCGAGTTCGACCGGCGCGCGCTCGACGCACTCCGCCAACCGCTCGAGGAAGGCGTCGTGGGCATCGCCCGGGCCACGGGCCATGTCCGCTATCCGGCACGCTTCCAACTCGTCGCGGCGATGAATCCGTGCCGCTGCGGCCACTTCAACGACGCGTCGCGGAAGTGCCGCTGTGCACCAGGTGACCCGGAGCGCTACGTGCGCCGTGTGAGCGGTCCGCTGCTCGACAGGATCGACATCCAGGTCGAGATGGAGCGCGTGCCGACGACCCAGCTGCTGCGCGGACCCAGGCCCGAGTCGAGCGCCGTCGTGCGCGAACGCATCGCGGCGGCGCGGCATGTTGCCCTCGAGCGCAACGGCGGCCGGCCGAACGCGCAGCTGCCGGCAACCGGAGTCCTTGAAGCCTGCCGGCTCGAAAAGGCCGCCGATAACGTGCTCGTGGAGCTCGGCGCGCTGCATCACCTGAGCGCACGACAAACCCATCGCCTGATGCGCGTCGCGCGCTCCATCGCCGACCTGCGTGAGCACGAGCGAGTCTCGGCAGATGACGTTCTCGCCGCGGTCCAGCTGCGCGATCCAGGCACTGTGTTCGACCAGCGCGCCGCCGCCTGACGCAGTCGCGCGGCTTATCGATGGACGAGCGAACCGCCTGGATCGCGCTCGCGGCTGTCGACGGCATCGGCGAGGAGATCTCTGGCAAGCTGCTCGCGGTCTATGGCAGCGCCAGTCAGACGCTCACGGCCGCGAACGACGGCCGCGTCGACGCGTGGATCGCGGAGCGGCGCAGGCTCGACGGCCGGCCGCCGATCAACGCCCAGCCTCTCGCCAAGCTGCGCGCGATGGCTGCCGACCCGACCTCGCCGCTTCGCGACGCGACGCAGCGCGGCCTGTGGATCCTGACTCCGCTCGACGCCGATTTCCCGTCTCGGCTGCGCGACCTCGAGCCGCCGCCGCAGATGATCGTCGGCCTGGGCAATGCCGACGCGCTGCGCGCCCCGAGAGCGATAGCGGTGGTCGGCACGCGCCGGCCCACGCCGGCAGGCCGCCTGCTCACGACGCGCATCGCGACCCGACTGGTCGAATGCGGCGCCGTCGTCGTGTCGGGCCTGGCGATCGGCATCGACGGCGCCGCCCACGCGGCCACGATCCAGGCAGGCGGCACGACGGTGGGCGTGATCGGTGCCGGACACGATCGGCCCGGGCCGCGCGCCCACGCCAGGTTGCGCGAGGAGGTCGTCGAAACGGGCGGAGCGCTGATCAGCGAGTACCACCCTCGAACGCCGCCGAAACACGGCACGTTCCCGCGCCGCAACCGGATCATCGCCGCGCTGGGCGACGCGACCCTGGTCGTCGAGGCGCCAATCCACAGCGGCGCGCGAATCACCGCCTCACGTGCGCTGGAGATCGGCCGTCCGGTCTTCGTCGCGCCGGGACGCGTAGGCGATTGGGCGACGGCAGGGTCTCTGGCCGTGCTGCGCGAGTCACCGGCACGCCTCATCGTCGGCCTCGACGAGCTTGTCGAGGATCTCGGTTACCTCGAGGCCGAGCCCATCACCGAACGTGGCGTGACGGCGGCGCACGCTGCGCTGGAACTGCTTGGCGCCACTGAACAGATCGTCGCGCGCAGGCTGCTCGAAGGTCCAGCCAGCCTCGACTCCCTCGTCGAGAACACCGGTCTGGCGCCGGCGGTCGTGTCGAGCGCCGTGACGTTCCTGCTTATGCGCGGCTGGGTCCAACCAGTCGGTCCAACTTACGTCGTCGCCGGAATACTGGTGCGATGAAGGGCTTCGATCGGGACCTCAGTACCGTGTCCACGCTCGCCCAGAATGGGCGAACCTCGGAACGTGATCAACGGCGTAATCATCCACCTCGAGAACGAGCTGCCCATCATGGTCGACCTCGAGCAGCTGCCGGGGCCCGCAGACATGCTCGTGCGCTGCACGAACGTGCGCACCGTCGACGGCAAGCGGCCGCAGTTCGTGCGCGAGAAGGACTCGACGTTCTTCTTCCCGGTCAGCATCATCCGCCTGATCGAGGCTCCGGCAACCTCGGCGAGCACGGCCGTGGCGCTCCAGGATGAAGCGGACGCTCTCGATGAGCGCGATGACCCACTGGCGAGCGAGGCCTTCGACGACGCTGAAGAGCACTTCCTGGCGCGCATCCGCCAGATCTGAGCTGCACGGCCGTCCGTGGCGCACGCAACGACGCGTGCTAGGCTCGAATTAATGACCAAGAACCTGGTGATCGTCGAATCGCCTGCCAAGGCGCGCACGATCGAGCGCTACCTGGGTCCCGGCTACCGCGTGCTCGCCTCGTATGGGCACGTGCGCGACCTGCCCGAGAACCCTGGCAAGAACAAGCTGGGCGTCGACGTCGAGCATGACTTCGCGCCCGAGTACGTCATCTCCGAGGACCGCCGCAAGCAGGTCGCCGCGATCGCCAAAGAGGCGAAGACTGCCGAAACCGTGTACCTGGCGACCGACCTCGACCGCGAGGGCGAGGCGATCGCGTGGCACGTCACCCAAGCAGCGGACGTGCAGCCCGACAAGGCGCGCCGGGTCACTTTTTCGGAGATCACGCCGGAAGCAATCCGCGAGGCGTTCGCCCATCCGCGCGAGATCGACCGCAACCTCGTCGACGCGCAGCAGACACGGCGCATCCTCGACCGCCTCGTGGGCTACACGCTCAGCCCGCTGCTGTGGCGCAAGGTTCATGCCGGGCTGTCGGCCGGCCGGGTCCAGTCGGTCGCCGTGCGCTTGGTCGTCGATCGCGAGCGCGAGATCAACGGCTTCGGCGCGCGCGAGTACTGGACCATCGAGACGATCCTTGCCACGGACGACGGCGCGGAGTTTGCCGCCGAGCTGGTGCGCATCGCGGGCGAGCCGCTCGCCACGGGCGGCGACCAGGTGGGCGACAAGAAGTACACGGTCATTGCCGACGAACGGACGGCAGAGCGCGACGCGATCGCGTTGCGCGCGCTGCGCCCGGTCGTCGAGGGCATCAACCGCCGGACGAGCCGTCGCCGGCCGTCCCCGCCGTTCACGACGAGCACGCTCCAGCAGGAAGCGAGCCGCAAGCTGAGCTTCAACCCCAAGCGGACGATGCGCATCGCGCAGGACCTGTACGAGGGCGCCGACACGCCCGAGGGCCGCGTCGGCCTGATCACGTACATGCGCACCGATTCGCCGACGATGGCCCAGGTCGCGATGCGCGAGTCGCGCGAGGTCATCGCGACGCGCTTCGGGCTCAAGTACGTCGTGGCCAAGGGCCGCGTGTACACGGCCAAGAGCAAGGGCGCGCAGGAGGCGCATGAGGCGATCCGGCCCACGTCTTTTGCCCGCGACCCGGACTCACTGGCCAACTCGCTTTCGCCCGAGCAACTGCGGCTCTACCGCCTGATCTGGCAACGCGCGCTTGCTTCGCAGATGGCCGACAAGGAGCTCGAGACGACGACGGTCGACCTGAGCGCGGATCAGTACGCGCTGCGCGCGAGCGCCACGCGGACGATCTTCGAGGGCTTCGCGGCCGTCTACACCGAAGGCTTCGACGATGCCGCGGAGGAGGCCGAGCGTCAGCTGCCGCCTGTGCGCGAGGGTGACCTCACGAACGTGCGCGACGTCACGCCCAGCCAGCACTTCACCCAGCCGCCGCCGCGCTACACCGAGGCGACGCTGATCAAGGCGCTCGAGGAGCGTGGCATCGGCCGGCCGTCGACGTACGCGGCGACGATCTCGACGATCATCGATCGCGGCTACGTCACGGTCGTCGAACGGCGCCTGCGGCCGGAGCCGGTGGGCGAGGTCGTGACCGATCTGCTCGTCGAGCACTTCGGCAACTTCGTCGACTACGACTTCACGGCGCGCATGGAGGACGACCTCGACCAGGTCGCCGCCGGCAAGCGCAACTGGATTGCCTTGCTGCGCGAGTTCTACGACCCGTTCGTGGGCCTCGTCGACGCCAAGCGCAAGGAGCTCAAGCGCAGCGACTTCACGACCGAGGAAACGGACGAGGTCTGCTCCGAAGGCCACCCGATGGTCATCCGCCTCGGCCGCAACGGCCGCTTCCTGGCCTGCTCGCTCTACCCGGAGCATCGCGAGACACGACCACTGCCCGGCGAGGAGGCCGAGATGCCGGCCGTCGAGGGCGTCGGCGAGACGTGCCCCGAATGCGGTCTGGGCACGCTCGTGGCGCGGCGTGGCCGATTCGGCCCATTCGCCGGCTGCTCGCGCTACCCGGAGTGCGGCTACATCCGGCGCACAGGGCCGCCGCCGCCGGAACCGCTCGCCTTTGAAGTGATCTGCCCCAAGTGCGCCGAGGGCCATCTCGTCGCCCGTCGCGCGCGTCGGACCGGCAGTGTCTTCTGGGGCTGCTCGCGCTATCCGAAATGCGATTTCACGAGTTCGCGCGAGCCGCTCGGCGCGATCCATGATGCCGACGACGGACCGGTCGCACGTGACGGCGAGAGTGGCGCCATCTGCATCAAGTGCGGCGCGCCCATCGAGCTGCCGCCCGGCTCCGTGCCCGGCCAGAAGGTGCCCGGTGGCGAGCCGAACCCGGCCAAGCTGGCGCCGCCGCGGCGCGCCGGGCGGGGCAGGCCAGGGGGTAGTCGCGGCCCGTCGCCGACGAAGCGCTCGTCGCCGACACGCCGCACCCGGCGCGCCGCGTGACAGGCGCCGAGGCGCTCGAAGCGTTCCTCGGCCGGCTCGCCGCTCGCGACTCGTCCGTGAACACGGTGCGTGCCTATCGCACGGCGCTGGAGCAGTACCTCGGATTCCTCGACGAGCGAGGGGCCGACTGGCGCGCCCCGGGCCGCAGCCTGGTTCGGGCCTATCTCGCCCAGATGACAGATCGTGGCCTGGCGCGCCGCTCGATCAGCAGCCGACTCGCCGCGCTGCGCTCGTTCTATCGCTATGCCCGGCGCGAGGGCATCGTCGAGGCAGATCCGTGGTCGGCGGCACTGACGCCACGCCTGCCGCGCCGGCTGCCGCAGGTCCTCGCGGTGCGCGACGTCGAGCACCTGATCGACGAGGCCGCCAGCGAGGACACTCAGCGTCCGCTCGTGTTGCGCGACGTGGCCATCGTCGAGGCCGCCTATGCGGCCGGGCTGCGCATCAGCGAGCTGTGTGGCGCGCAGCTCTCGGACCTCGATCTGGCACGCGGCGAGCTGCGCGTGATGGGCAAGGGCCGCAAGGAGCGGGTGACCCTGTTCGGCGGTCCGGCGCGCCGGGCGCTCGAGGCGTATCTGCGTGAAGGGCGCCCGGCGCTGGCGGCGAAAGCAGCCGGCGCGCGCGACGGCGGAACTCTGTTCCTGAACGCGCGCGGCGCGCCGCTCGGTGTCCGCGGCCTGCGCTACCGGCTCGATCGGCTGATGCGCGCCGCAGGACTGCCGTCGGGATCGTCCCCCCATACGTTGCGCCACTCGTTTGCCAGCCACCTGCTCGAGGGCGGCGCCGATCTGCGCGTCGTCCAGGAGCTGCTCGGTCATGCCAGCCTGGGCACGACCCAGATCTACACCCACGTATCTCCCTCGCGGTTGCGCAGCGCGTATCGCACCGCGCACCCGCGTTCATCGGGGACAGCCGGCACTCACTCGCCGTGAGCGGCCGCACGCTCGCCCGTGCCGGTCTCGTCGTCTCGATCGCTTTCCTGGCATCGCGCATCCTTGGCTACGTCCGGGTCGTGGTCATCACCAACGAGTTCGGCGCCGGGGCGGAGCTCGACGCCTACTTCGCCGCGTTCCGCGTGCCCGACGCGATCTTCCAGCTGGTCGCCGCCGGCGCACTGAGCTCGGCGATGATCCCGGTTCTCGCCAACCTGTTCAGCCGCGGCGAGGATGCGCGGGCGTGGCGCGTCGTGTCGACCGTGCTCAACGTGATGCTGCTGGTCCTGTTCAGCCTGTCGGTCGTCGTCGCCGTTTTCGCGCCCCAGATCGTGCCCATCATCACGCCCGGCTTTGATTCCGTGGGCACGGAGCTGACCATCCGCCTGACCCGGATCATGCTTCTGTCGCCGATCCTGCTCGCCCTGGCGGCCGTCGCATCAAGCGTGCTCAACGCGCGCGGCAGGTTCGGTGCCGCGGCGGTTGGGCCGTCGCTCTACAACATCGCGATCATCGTGGCCGCCGTGGTGCTGGGTCCGACGCTGGGCGTCGACTCGCTGGCCATCGGCGTCGTCTTCGGAGCGCTGCTGAACCTGGGCATCCAGATCATCCCGGTCGTCCAGGAGCGCTTTCAGCTCTCCTTCGATATCGACCTGAGCGACTCCTCGGCGCGCCAGGTGCTGCTGCTCATGGCGCCTCGAGCGTTCGGCCTGGGCGCCAACCAGATCACGTTCATCGTCGCCACCATGCTGGCCACGAGCGTCGGCGTCGGTGCCGTAACGAGCTACAACATCGCCTGGACATTGATGCAGATTCCGCTCGGAATCATCGTCTTTCCGCTCGGCGTCGTGCTCTTGCCGTCGCTCTCGAGGGCGGTCGCGTCGGGCTCTATCCGCGACTTCGGGCGGATGATCGTTGGTTCGGTGCGCCTGATGCTGTGGATCATGCTGTTCGTGACCGCGGTCGGAATCGTCATCCGCCGCCAGGTCGTGACGATGCTCTTTGCCTCGCTCGACGAGCACACACTGTCGCTGACCGCGGACACCCTTTCATTCCTGCTCCTGGGCCTGTGCGGCTACTCGCTCGTGATCATCTTTGCCCGCGCGTTCTACAGCGGTCACGACACGCGCACGCCGGTCCTGACCGCGCTCTTCGACATGGGCACGAGCATCGTCGTCGGCCTTGCGACGGTGGGCACGCTGGGACTGTCGGGCATTGCGCTCGGCCTCGCCTCCGGCGGTGTCGCCGAAGCTAGCGCGCTGGGGCTGCTGCTATGGCGCAGGACGCCGGGCACGGGCCTCGAGTCGGTCATCCGGCCGTTCTTCGTCTTCGCCATCGGCGCACTGCTCGCGGCGATCGTCGCGGCCGTTGTCGTGCGGCTGTGCGAGCCGGTCTTTGGCCTGGAACCGGGTCGACTCGGGCTGTTGCTCGAGATCACCCTCGCGAGCGGCGCGGCCGCGCTGGCCTACGGCCTTTACGCGGTGCTGCTGCGCATTCCCGAGCTCGAGCAAACGATCTCCATTGCACGCTCGTTCGTGCGCCGCGGCGGCGGCGGCGATGACATCTCGGGCGGCAGCCCGGCATGACGCCACGGCCGCTGGGTGACCTCGTCCGCGAGCTGGAGCTGCGCGGCATGCTGCGGACGGTTCTCGCAGCCGCAACCACGCCGGTCGGGGCGACCTCGATCGGCGGCGTCGCTTTCGATTCGCGTCGCGTCAGCGCCGGCGATCTCTTCGTTGCCGTGCCTGGCGCGGAGAGTGACGGCCACACCTTTGCCGCGGCCGCAGGCGCGGCCGGTGCGGCGGCCGTCATCGGCGAGCGCGCGATGGCCAACGTCAACGTGCCCCAGATCCTCGTCTCGTCGGCGCGCCGCGCGCTCGCCCTTGCAGCAGCGTGGGTCAACGGCTTTCCCAGCAACGAGCTCGGTGTCGTGGGCGTGACCGGCACGGACGGCAAGACGACGACGTGCTTCCTGGTCCGGGCAATGCTCGCCGAGAGCGGCCTGCCGGCAGGTTTGATCAGCACGATCGAGGTGATCGTCGGCGGGCAGAGCGAGGGCTACACCGGCCACACCACGCCCGAGGCGCCGGTCATCCAGGCCGACCTGCGGCGCATGGTCGACGCGGGCGACCGATTCGCGGTTGTCGAGACGACCTCGCACGGCCTTGCGCTCGATCGGGTCGCCGAGATCGCCTACGACATCGCGGTCTTCACCAACCTGACCCACGAGCATCTGGACCTGCACGGCACGTACAAGGCGTATGTCGCGGCCAAGCGCACTCTGTTCGAGCGCCTGGAGGCCGGGCCGCAGAACCCAGCCAAGGCTGGCATCCCGAAGGGCGCGGTGGTCAACGCCCAGGACGAGCGCGGGCCGGAAATGGCCGCCGCCGCGCACGCCGCCGGGGCGCGCGTGCTGACCTACGCGGTCGACCCGGATGCCGCGGCCGACATCGTTGCCACGGCCGTGCGCGACGACGGCCGGAGCCTGTCGATGCGCGTCAGGACGGGGCGCTGGGAAGACGAGCTGCGGCTCCAGCTGCCGGGTCGCTTCAACGCGTTCAATGCGCTGGCCGCGATCGGCGTCGGCGAGCTGCTCGAGCTCGATCCGACCGCGATGCGCCGGGGCCTCGCCTCGGTGCGCCGGGTCGAAGGCCGCATGGAGCCGATCGACGAAGGCCAGCCGTTCGGCGTCTTCGTCGACTTCGCGCACACACCCGGCGCACTGGCCGCTGCGCTCGACGCGCTGGGACCGGTCGCGGCCGCGCGCGGGGGCGGCCTGATCGCGCTCTTCGGCTCACCCGGCGCGCGCGACATCGCCAAGCGGCCCATGATGGGCCGCGCCGCCGGTGCACGCTCGCGCATCGTGGTCGTGACCGAGGACGACCCGCGTACCACCGAGCGCATGGCCATCCTCGAGGAGATCGCGGCCGGAGCGGAGGAAGCCGGCAAGCGCCGCGGCCACGACCTGTTCCTGATCGAGGACCGCGACGCGGCGATCCGCCAGGCGCTCGAGCTGGCTCGGCCGGGCGACATCGTGCTGCTAGCGGGCAAAGGCCACGAGCACACTCTCGCTCGTGCCGGCGGGCCGATCCCGTGGGACGAGGCCAAGATCGCGCGCGCCGCGCTCAACGAGATGGGCTACCGCGGGTAGGCGTTCGCAACGGGCAGTGCCGCGGCCGCGAGCGCATCCGTGATCGGGTCGACGTCGATGCGGCCGAGGTTGGTCAGCACGACCACGGTGAGGCCGGCATCCGGGTAGTACCACGTCGCGGCGTCGAAACCGCGCAGCGAGCCGGTGTGGCCGAACATGCGCACGCCGTTGGCGTCGACGCGCGACCACGTGCCCAGGCCATACGTCTCGTCCGAGCCCGGCGCGTAGTCGAAGTTCTCAATCTGCGCCAGGTCATCGGCAGTGACCACGTGACCGCCATACAGCGCCGCGCTCCACTTGGCGATGTCGCGCGCCGACGACACGATCCCGCCGGCGGCCCAGGCGACGCTTGCGGCAGAGATGGTCGGTCGGTAGTTGGTCGCGTCTGACCACTCGCGCCACGCACCGGCCTTGTACAGGTAGCCCCTTGCGGACGTCGACGGTGGCGCGGCCGTGCCCTGGAAATAGGTGTGCTTCAGGCCCAGCGGCTTGAAGAAGCGCTGCTTGAAGACCCTGCCGAGCGGCAGCCCGGTCACCTGCTCGATGACCAGCCCGAGCAGGATGAAGCCGGTGTTGCTGTAGTGGAAGCACGTTCCCGGATCGCAGTACGGCTTGCCGACGAAGTCGGCCAGGATCTCCTGCGGCGTCCAGTAGTGCGTCTTGTCGGTCTGGAAGACGCGCTTGTTGTACTTCGAATTCTCGAAGTAGTTGTAGACGCCGCTCGTGTGGCCGAGCAGCTCGCGCAGCGTGATCTGGTCGGCGTCCGGATAGTCGGGCAGCCAGTTCGAGAGCGGATCGTCGATCGATAGCTTGCCCTCGTCGGCGAGCTCGAAGATCGTCGCGGTGATGAACGTCTTGCTGATCGAGCCGACGACGAATGGGATGTTCGCCGTCGCCGCGGCGTGCGTCGTGAGCTGGGCGAAGCCACTGCCGGATTTCCAGATGCTGCCGTCGGGGAAGATGACGGCGGCGCCGATGCCCGGGATGTGCCGCGCGCCGCGCTGCTGGTCGAGGATCTGCTGGAGTTGGGCCGCGTCGCTCGAAGCCAACGTCAGCCGCCCCGTTGGACCGGCGACACCCGTGCCCTGGGCCGCGGGATACGCCACGGCCGCGAGCGCGTCGGCGATTGGATTCGCCTCGATGTGGCCCAGGTTGGTCAGTACGGAAATGGTCATGTCCGTCTGGGGGAAGTGCCACATCGCCGCATCAAAGCCGCGGATCGAGCCCGTGTGGCCGAAAACTCGTTCGCCCTGGATCACCCGGCTGCGCGTGCCCAGGCCGTACGTCTCGTCGATCGGCGGCGGGTAATACGTCCACTGCTCCATCTGGGCGAGGTATTGCTGGTCGACGACGTGCCCGCCGTACAGGTCGTCGCCCCACAGCGCGATGTCTTTGGCGCTGGCGTCAATGCCACCTGCCGCCCAGGCCACGGTCGCGGCACTGATCGTCGGCCGGTAACCGCTCGTGTCGGACTGCTCCTTGGGCCCGTTGGCCCGCTCGATGTAGCCCTGGGCGGCATTACTCGGCGGCGGACCGTTGCCCTGGAAGTAGGTATCCGTCAATCCAAGCGGACCAAAGAGCCGCTGCTGGTAGGCGTCGCCCAGCTTCTGGCCGGTGATGTTCTCGATCACCAGGCCGAGCAGGATGAAGTCGGTGTTGCTGTAGTGATAGGCCGTGCCCGGCGCGAAGTACGGCGCGTGGGCAAAGGTCGACAGGATCTCGGTGGGCGTCCAGGAGTGGCCCGCCATCGTCTGGAAGACGAGCGTGTTGTAGTTGGGGGCATCGAAGTAATCGAAGATTCCGCTCGTGTGGTGGAGCAGCTCGCGGATGGTGATGTTGGCGGCGTTCGGGTAGTCGGGCAGCCAGTTCGATAGCGGATCGTCGAGGCCCAGCTTGCCCTCGCCGGCGAGCTGCATGATCACTGCGGTCGCGAACGTCTTGCTGATCGAGCCGACGACGAAAGGAACGTCGCCCGTCGCCGGCTCGTTCGCCGTAACGCTGGCGTCGCCACTGCCGCTGCTCCAGATGCTGCCATCGGGGAATGTGATCGCCGCGCCGATGCCCGGGATGACTCCCCGCTGCCGCTGCTGATCGAGCACTGCCTGGAGCTGCGGTCCGAGCTGAGCCGCCAACCCTGTGCCGGGCGTGAAGGTGCGCGGCGGAGTCGGCGGTCCGGAGGGCAGGGGAGTGGCCGGCACCGTGGGCGTCGCCGGTGGCGTTGGAGTTGACGGACCGAAGCCGCTCGGCGGAGGAGGCGGGAAGCTGACCGCTGTTGGGGGTGCGGCGGTCGAGCTCGAAGTCGCCGGAACGGTGGGTGCTGGTTGGGTGACGGTCGGGAAGGCGCTTGGTGTCGGCGTCTGACTGCCGCACGCGATCGCGAGGGCCGCAACCAGGGCCCACAGCACGCGCGGTAGCGACGGCTTGGTCAAGACGGCACGACTCCATCTGCACCTAGACAGGCCAAGTCAAACCCCCGGGCACGCGGAGGCATCACGGTACACTGCCTTACAGATGTCGATTGAGCCCCTGAGTGCACCGCGCGCTGCTGGCGCGGCTGCCGGGGCGCACCACCGGGTCGCCCAGGCACTGCCGTTCGGCTTCAGCCGGCGCGCCCTGAACGCCTCCGAGCGCAAGCTCGAACAGGCGGTGCTCGCCCACTATCCGCAGACCGACCTGGCCAAGATCCACGAGGCGTGGCTCTTCGCGGTCGAGGCCCATGCCACACAGAAACGCGCCAGTGGCGAGCCGTTCATCAGCCATCCGCTGGCTGTGGCACGGCTGCTGGTCGAGTACTTCGGGCTGGATCCGGAGGCCGTCCAGGCAGCGCTGCTGCACGACATTCCCGAGGACACCGAGTACTCCCTCTCTGACGTGGAGGACCGTTTCGGCCCGAACGTCGCCCAGCTCGTTGACGGCGTGACCAAGCTGTCCACCTTCGGCGGGCGCAGCCACCAGGAGCAGCAGGCCGAGAACATCCGCAAGATGCTCCTGGCGATGGCGGAGGACATCCGCGTCGTCCTCATCAAGCTCGTCGACCGGCTCCACAACATGCGCACGATCAGCGCCCTGCCCAAGGAAAAGCAGGAACGCATCGCGCGCCAGACAAGCGAGATCTACGCGCCGCTGGCCGAGCGCCTCGGCATCTGGCAGGTCAAGTGGGAGCTCGAGGACCTCGCTTTCAAGGTGCTCGAGCCGGACAACTACCGGCGCCTGGCCGAGCAACTCGAGACGCGCCGGCGCGAGCGTGAGCAGTACGTCAAGCGCGCCATGGTCGTCCTGCGTGAGTCGCTCACCAAGGCCGGCATGAGCGCCGACATCAGCGGCCGGCCGAAGCACATCAGCAGCATCTGGCGAAAGATGGAGCGCAAGTCGGCCCAGTTCGAGGAGATCTACGACGTCCACGCGATCCGCGTGCTGGTCGACGAGGTCGCTGACTGCTACGCCGCGCTCGGCGTCGTTCATTCGATGTGGCGCCCGATTCCAGGCCAGTTCGACGACTACATCGCGGTGCCCAAGGCGAACGGCTACCAGTCGCTGCACACGGCCGTGATGGCCATCGACGGCAAACCGCTCGAGGTTCAGATCCGGACCCACGCCATGCATCGCGTGAGCGAGCTCGGCGTGGCCGCCCACTGGCGCTACAAGGAAGGCAGCAAGGTCGACAAGGAGTACGACGCCAAGCTCGCCTGGGTGCGCCAGCTCATGGAGTGGCAGCGCGACGTCGTCGACGCGACAGAGTTCGTCGAGGGTCTCAAGCTCGACCTCTTCCAGGACCAGGTCTTCGTTTTCACGCCGAAGGGCGACGTCAAGGACCTGCCGGCTGGTTCGACGCCGCTTGATTTCGCTTACCGCATCCACACCGACGTCGGCCACTCGTGCATCGGCGCGAAGGTCAACAACCGGCTCGTGCCGCTCGATTACAAGCTCAAGAACGGCGACATCGTCGAGATCGTCACGACCAAGAACGTCCATGGGCCGTCGCGCGACTGGCTGAAGATCGCCACGACGCCGCATGCCAAGGAAAAGATTCGGCAGTGGTTCAAGCGCCAGGAGCGCGACGAGAACATCGTTCACGGCCGCGATTCGCTGGAGCGCGAGCTGCGCCGCCTGGCACGAACCTCGCTCGAGAAGCTGGGCACGGAGCGCATCGCGGAGATGGCCGACCAGTTCCGCTACCCGTCGGTTGACGATTTCTACGCGGCCATCGGCTACGGCGCGGTCTCGGCGCAGCAGGTCGTCACGCGCCTCGAGATCGTCGACGATGCATCAGAGCGCGTCCTGCCGCAGGTCGCGCCGCCGCCTCCGACACGCACGGACGGAGTGCGCGTCAAGGGCGTCGGCGATCTGATGATCCGCTTTGCCCGCTGCTGCACGCCCATCCCGGGCGACCCGATCGTCGGTTTCATCACCCGCGGCCGTGGCGTAACCGTGCACCTGCCGACCTGTCCGACCGTGGTCAACGAGAAGGAAGTCGGGCGGCTGATCGAGGTCGAGTGGGAGCAGAGCGCCCAGCAGACCTACCCGATCGCGATCCGAATCGAGGCCTACGACCGTCCGGGCCTGCTGTCAGAGATCACCAACGTCATTGCCGAGAACAAGGTCAACATCACGTCCGCCAACGTGCGTGCCAACCCGGACCACTCGGCGACCCTTCAGGCCACGTTGCAGGTCTCGTCAGTGACGCAGCTGGCCAAGGTCCTGCAGCGCATCGAGCAGGTCCGCGACGTCCACCTCGTCCAGCGCGAGCTGAGCTAAGCCACCTCGAGCGACGCCAGGAAGCGCATTACCGGCACGGCCGCGGCGAAGTCTGTGGCCAGGATGCGCGGCAGATCCGGCGAGAAGACCTCGTCGAACGACACCTCCCGCCCGAATGTGACGTCCTTGAGCTTGAGCAGGTCGGCGTGCGGGTGGTCGGGCGCGTAGCCCTGCGGGACGCGCTTGAGCGAGTCGCCGTGGACGGGTACGAAGCGGGCCAGGTAGACGGGATCCGCGAGCGCCGCAAGGGCCACGTCGGGTGACTCGTCGACGACGCGCCTGAACGCGGCCAAACGGGCCGGCTCTGGGTGCCACATGCCGCCGCCCATGTAGCTGCCCTCGGGCGAGAAGTGGAAATAGCCGCCGCCGTGGCGTTGCGACTGGCCTTCGCTCGTTGCCACGCCCTCGCCGAGCCACGGGAAGCTCGCCGCAACGTTCGTCTTGTACGGCGACTTGTCCTTCGAGAAGCGCGTGTCACGGTAGATGCGGAAGGGCGACGACTTCGGATCCGCGCGCAGCGGAACACCACGTTCACCCAGCTCGACCGCGAGATCCGCACAGAGCGCCTCGAGCGGCTCCTTGAGCAGCCGCTCGTAGTCCGCCTTGCGCGGCTGGAACCAGGCACGCTCGTTGTTGAAGGCAAGGTCGACGAGGAACTGCATCGCGTCGGGCGTGAAGCCAGTGAATGAACCGCTCATCGACCGACTCTAGCGCGCCGGACTGCGTCTGCCGCCGCGGCGGCCTGGCGCTCGAAGACGTTGTCGCGGTACGAATCGCCGTGCTCGGGGATCGCCGCGCGCCACGACGCACGCAGATAACGCGGGATGAACCGCAATCCGTAGTGCCGCCACTGCCGGACGTGGGTCAGCTCGTGGGCCAGCTCCGCGTCATCGAGGGGGCGCCACGCGAAGATCCACTTCCCGAGCGTGATCGCCAGCCAATTTGGCAGCAACAGGTAATGACCCGGCCTGCGCATCCAGGGCAGGACGACGACGCGGTGCGGTGGCGGCGATTGATCGGGCACCCGCTGATTGTCGGTCGCCATCGCTAGACTCGGGCGCGATGCCACAGAAGTTCCAGGCTCCGCGCGGCACGCGCGACCTGCTGCCGGCCGACATGGCGATCTGGCGCACGCTCGAGGACAACGCGCGGCGCCTGACCGAGCTGTACGGCTACGCGCCGATCGAGACGCCGATCTTCGAGGACAGCGGCGTTTTCGAGCGCGGCGTTGGCGAGGTCACGGACATCGTCGAGAAGGAGCTCTTCCGGGTCCGCTCGCCCGGAGGTGATGCCGAGCGATGGGCGCTGCGGCCCGAGCCGACCGCGGGCATCGCGCGCGCCTACGTCGAGCACGGCATGCACACCCTGCAACAGCCGGTGAAGCTGACGATGTTCGGGCCGATGTTCCGCTACGACCGGCCGCAGGCCGGTCGCTACCGCCAGTTCTGGCAGTTCGACGTAGAGGCGATCGGCGATCCGGGGCCGGCGATCGATGCCGAGATCATCGAGCTCGCCTACCGGTTCATCACTGAGGCGGGTGTCGACAACCTTGAGCTCCACCTCAACTCGATCGGCGACGCGAACTGCCGGCCGCGCTACATCGGCGCGTTGGTCGAGTACTTGTCCGCGTTTGCCGACGAGCTGCCCGAGCTCGAGCGCCACCGCCTCGAGAAGAACCCGCTGCGTGTGCTCGACTCGAAGCATCCGCGGACTTTGGAGCGGCTCGCCGACGCGCCAAGGATGAGCGATTACCTGTGCGACGCGTGCCGGGCCCACTTTGACGGCCTGCTCGCCCATCTCGCGACGGTCGGCGTGCCGGTGACGCCAGCGCCGCTCCTCGTCCGCGGCCTCGACTACTACACGCGCACGGCGTTCGAGTTCTACCAGCGTGGCGCGCAGGGTCAGCAGTCGGCGCTCGGCGGGGGAGGGCGCTACGACGGCCTGATCGAGCTGTTCGGCGCGAAACCGACGCCGGGCATCGGCTTTGGCTTGGGCGTGGATCGCATTGCCACACTCGCGACGAAGGCCGCGGCGGCGTCAGCTAACCAGGCCGCGGCACATCCCGTGGCGATCGTCGTGGGCGCCGACCCTGGCGCGACCGCGGCGCGTCTCAAGCTGGCGACGGAGCTGCGCGCCGCCGGCGTGGCAGCTTCCGCGGATCTGGCGCCACGGACGCTATCTCGGCAACTGGAGCGGGCGGCGCGCGAGGGTGCCCACTTCGCCGTGGTCGTCGGTGACGAGCTCGAACAGGGTGAGGTCCAGCTGCGCGATCTGGAAGCCGGCACGCAGCATCTGACCAAGGTCACCGACCTCGCGCGCGAGCTCCAACGCGCCCACGGCAGCCATCGCCACGGCTAGGTAGCATCCACTGATGTCACCAGAGGGGTCGGGCCTTGGTACCGCTTACCGCACGCACACCTGCGGCGAGCTTCGTCCCGCCGACGTGGGCAAGGTCATCTCGCTCGCCGGCTGGGTCAACCGCCGGCGCGACATGGGCCAGCTGATCTTCATCGACCTGCGTGACCGCCACGGGCTGACCCAGGTCGTGATCGACGCGACCGAATCACCGGACGCGCACAAGGTCGCGACGGGCGTGCGCAACGAGTTCGTGCTGCGCGTCGAGGCCACGGTCGCGAAGCGCCTTGCCGGGACCGAGAACGCGAAGTTGGCGACGGGCGAGATCGAGGTCCGCGCCAAGTCGGTGACCGTGCTGTCGCAGGCGAAGACGCCGCCATTCCCGATCAACGAAGCTGAAGACGCCGACGAGACGCTGCGGCTCAAGTACCGCTACCTCGACCTGCGCCGCGAGCAGATCAACCACCGCATGGTGCTGCGCTCGAAGCTGCTCAAGGCGCTCTCGGAGGTACACCACGCAAACGGCTTCGTCGAGGTCGAGACGCCCATCCTGATCAAGTCGACGCCGGAGGGCGCGCGCGATTTCATCGTCCCGTCGCGCCTACAGCCGGGCAACATCTACGCGCTTCCGCAGTCGCCACAGCAGCTCAAGCAGCTGTTGATGGTCGCCGGCTTCGACCGCTACTACCAGCTCGCACACTGCATGCGCGACGAGGACGCGCGCGCCGACCGCGGCCCGGAGTTCAGCCAGCTCGACATCGAGATGAGCTTCGTGAGCCAGGAAGACGTGCTGTCGTTCGTGGAGCGCATGGTCATCGAAGTCACCTCCGCTGTCGTGCCCGAACGACCGCTGCGCAAGGTGCCTTTCCCGCGCTATTCGTACCGCGAGGCGATCGACCGCTACGGCTCGGACAAGCCCGACGTGCGCTTCGGCATGGAGCTGCACGACCTGGGCGAGATCGTCCAGGGCAGCGACTTCGGTGTGTTCAATTCCGTCCTTGCCGCGGGCGGCCATGTCGTTGGTCTGGCCGCGCCGGGGATGGCTTCGGCCAGCCGCCACCAGATCTCTGAGCTGACCGACCTTGCCAAGAAAGCGGGCGCCAAGGGGTTGGTTCACCTGTCGGTCGAGTCGGACGGTTCGTTCTCGTCGCCCGTGCTCAAGTTCCTGGGCGAACAGCGGGCGCACCAGATCGCCGAAGCGGTCGGGGCGAAGCCGGGTGATCTCGTGCTCATGGTTGCCGATGCGGATATTCATGCCCAGGAGGCGCTCGGTGACCTGCGCGTTGCGTTGCGTGACGAGCTCGACCTGGTCAAGGACAAGAACGAGCTGTCATACGTCTGGATCTACTCGTTCCCGATGTACAAATGGGATGACGACAACCACCGCTGGGACGCCACGCACAACCCGTTCAGCGGGGTGAACCCGGAAGACGAGGAGCTGCTCACCACGTCGTCCGGTGACCTGCTCAAGTCATCGCCCGACGACCCCGCCGGCCGTGCCCGGGCGCTGCAACACGACCTGGCACTGAACGGCTGGGAGCTGGGCGGTGGATCGATCCGAATTCACCGCCACGACCTGTTGCAGCGATCGTTCCTGCTTCAGGGCCACTCGGTCGAGGCGCAACAGGCCAAGTTCGGCGCGGTGCTCGACGCGTTCGAGTACGGCGCGCCGCCACATGGTGGCATCGCGCTGGGCATCGACCGCTGGATCGCGCTGCTCACGAACCAGCTCAACATCCGCGAAGTCCAGGCTTTCCCGAAAACGGGATCCGGCTCCGACCTGATGCTCGGTGCGCCGTCGCCCGTCGAAGCCCCGCAACTCGCCGAGCTCGGCCTCGCACTCGCGTCAAAGCCCAAGCTGTAGGTCGCGCCTGCTAGTCGCCCTCGTCCGTGGCTTGGCCGTAGGGCGCGAGGGCAGGGCCCTCGAGTGGCGCGTCGTCGGGCATCTCGGCCGCAGCTGAGCCCCATTCCGGAGCGGGACCGGCAACGGGTTCCGGCGGGCCCTGGTAGGCCGGAAGCTGATCCATGGCCGTGCCAATGTCGTGGGCAGTGCCCGGATCACCCGTGTTGATCGCGAACAGTGCAAATCCGGCCGCGGCAAGACCGTCGAGCAGCTCGTCGGGCATGACCGTGGGCGCTTGGGCGGCCAGCGCTTCGAGCGCCGAGAGCGGCACGAGCGCCGGCCAGCCGAGCTCACCCTCGTAGCGCGGCCGCAGAACCGCCTCTCTCCGAGCGCCGTGAGCCTCGATCAGCGATGTGGCTGTCTCTGCATCGACCCACGTCATGCGGCCGGGCCAGATCAGCGCGGCAACTGACTCAGTGACCCGCTCGCGGGCCACGGTCATGCCACGGACGATCTGGCCGACCGGCCCGCTCTCGACCGGCGCCGGCTCCGCCAGGATCGCTGGTGATCCCGACAGCGAAGCCGCGACGACACCGTCCTGGTCCGCGCAAACGACCACGATCGGCGTCGCACCGCCGGCCCAGGCCGTCTCGACGATTCGCCGCGCGGCACCCCGGCCGGCGGCATCGGCGAGCGCGCCTTCAGGACCGCGCGCGAACAGGATCACGGCGGCAACGGTCATCGCGCCCATCCTATGCGAGAATTGATGCTTCCCATGACAACTCCTGCGCCCGTGATTACGCCTGCCCACTCCGTTACGCGCGACGACCTGCGCAATCTGGCCATCGTCGCCCACGTCGACCACGGCAAGACAACGCTGGTCGACGCGATGCTGCGCCAGTCGGGCGTGTTCCGCGCCAACGAGCTGCTCGTTGACCGCGTCATGGACTCGATGGATCTCGAGCGCGAGAAGGGCATCACCATCCTCGCCAAGCAGACGACGGTCGAATACCACCCGACGAATGACCCGAGTCACGCCATCCGCCTCAACATCGTCGACACGCCCGGCCACGCGGACTTCGGTGGCGAGGTCGAACGCACGCTGCTGATGGTGGACGCGATCCTGCTTCTCGTCGACGCCGCCGAGGGGCCGCTGCCGCAGACGCGCTACGTGCTCCAGAAGGCGTTCGCGCGTGCTCTGCCAGTCGTCGTCGCCGTCAACAAGATCGACCGTGGCGACGCGCGGCCGGCCGAGGTGCTCGACGCGATCTACGAGCTGTTCATCGACCTTGGGGCGAGCGCGGAGCAACTCGACTTCCCGGTCCTGTACACGAATGCCAAGCTGGGCACGGCGACGCGAGACCTGGCCATACCGGGCACAAACTTGCGCCCGCTCTTCGACCAGCTGGTGACGACCACTCCGGCGCCGACGTACACGCCGGGCCACCCGCTGCAGCTGTTGGTGACCAACCTGTCGGCCAACGACTACGTCGGGCGCATGGCCGTCGGCCGCATCTGGAACGGCACGCTGCGCATGGGCCAGCGCATCGCAGTCGTGCGCGAACAGCCGGACACGACCGAGGGTTCCATCGAGCCGGGCCGGACGACCACGCTCACAGGCTCCGTCACCAGCCTTACTACCGCCAGGGGCATCGAGCGCGTTGAGCTGAGCGAGGCCGGCCCGGGCGAGATCGTCGCCGTCGCGGGCATTCCCGAGGTCACGATCGGCGACACGATCACCGACCCGGCCGATCCCCGTCCGATGCCCCGACTCGACCTGGACGAGCCGACCCTGAGCATGACCTTCGGGGTGAACACCTCGCCGCTCGGCGGGCGGGACGGCAAGTTCGTGACCAGCCGCCAGATCAAGGACCGCCTGGACCGCGAGGTGCTGGGCAACGTCTCGATCGAGGTCCGGCCTACGCCCAGCCCGGACACGTTCGAGGTCCGCGGCCGCGGCGAGCTCCAGCTCGCGGTGCTCATAGAACAGATGCGGCGCGAGGGGTTCGAGCTCCAGGTCTCGCGCCCGGAGGTGCTCCTTCGCGAGGTCAACGGCGAGACCTACGAGCCGTACGAGCGGATAACGGTCGACATTCCGCCCGACTTCATCGGCACCGTGTCGCAGTCGCTGGCCGAGCGCAAGGCGCGGATGGAGCTCATGTCGACCGACGCCGACGGTCGTGCGCGGATGGAGTTCATCATTCCCACCCGTGGCTTGGTCGGCTATCGCGGCCAACTCCTGACCGAGACACGCGGGACGGCGCTCATGCACCAGATTGGCGCCGGCTACGGGCCGTGGGCGGGCGAGGTCACCCACCGCACGTCGGGCGTCCTGGTCAGTGATCGATCGGGCGAATCGAATGCATACGGCCTGTTCAACCTTCAGGAGCGCTCAACTTTGCTGATCGGGTCCGGTGAGCAGGTCTACGAGGGCATGATCGTCGGCGAGAACGCGCGCGCGAATGACATGGACGTCAACCCGACCAAGGAAAAGAAGCTGACCAACATCCGCACCCACTCGCACGACGAGATGCTGCGCCTGAGTCCGCCGCCGCCGCTGACGCTCGAGAGCGCGATCGAGTTCATCGCCGAGGACGAGCTGGTCGAGGTCACCCCGAACAACCTGCGCCTGCGCAAGCGGGCCCTGAGCCAGCACGACCGCCGACGCGAGGCAGGCCGCCTGTACGACGAGCGCCGAGCGGCCGAACCGGCCGGCTGATCCATACAATCGGCGGACATGCCGATCTATCTCGACCACGCTGCGACCACTCCGCTGCGGCGCGAGGCGCTCGATGCGATGTTGCCGCTGCTCAGCGATGACTTCGGCAACCCGTCGTCTGTGCACGGCTATGGGCGCCGAGCGCGCGCCGCGCTGGACGAGGCACGCGACATCGTCGCCCGCCACCTGGGAGCCGAGCCGCGCGAGATCGTCTTCACGGCCGGTGGCACGGAGGCGATCAACCTCGCCCTGAAGGGCGCGGCATGGGCCGGCAAAGCGCGCGGCAACCGACTGGTCACGAGCGCCGTGGAGCACCATGCCGTGCTCCACTCGTTGCGCCACCTTGAGAAGTTCGGCTTCGAGCTCGTCGTTCTGCCGGTGGACCGCTACGGCCGGGTTGATGCCGACCAGCTCGACGCGGCGATCAATGACCGGACGATCCTCGTCTCGCTCATGCTCGCCAACAACGAGGTCGGCACGATCCAGCCGGTCAGCGACCTGGTCAAGCGCATTCGCGTCCATCGCAACCTGGTCATCCACCTCGACGCCGTCCAGGCCGCACCGTACATGGCGATCGACGTCCAGCAGCTCGACGTCGATCTGCTGTCCATCGCGGGCCACAAGCTCGAGGGGCCCAAGGGCATCGGCGCGCTCTACGTCCGCCACGGCACGATCCTGCTGCCCCAGATCAATGGCGGCGCACAGGAGCGCTACCGGCGCGCCGGCACGGAGAACGTTGCCGGCGCCATGGGCATGGCCGTCGCGCTCGATCTCGCCGCCTCGGAACGAAGCGAAGTCGCGCCCCGCCTCGCGGCCCAGCGCGACGCGCTGCGCGACAGGCTCCTCGCTGTTCCTTCAGTCGAGATGACCGGCCACTCCCGCAAGCGCCTGCCCGGCCATCTGTCGGTCATCGCGCGCGACGTCGACGGCGACGCACTCGTCCGCGCCCTGGACATGGAAGGCATAGCTGTCTCGACTGGCTCGGCATGCACGACCGGCTCGACTGAGCCGTCGCACGTGCTGACCGCGCTCGGCTATCCCGACGAAGAGGCGCGCGGATCGCTGCGCATCACCCTGGGCCGGACTACGACCGACGCCGAGCTGGAGCAGGCTGCCTCGATCATCCCCGCGGCCATCGAGCGCATTCGCGCCGCCGGAAGCGCCATCGCGCGCGATCCACTCGGCAGCCGCGTCGACTGATGGCAGGACGCGTTCTCGTCGCCATGTCGGGCGGCGTGGACTCCTCGGTCGCGGCTGCGCTGCTGGCCGAGTCGGGCACCCAAGTGGTCGGCGTGTGGATGCGCCTGCACGACGCCTCGGATTCGTACAGCGAGTTCAAGAAGAGCTGCTGCTCTCTGGATGCTGCGGACGACGCCCGGCGCGTTGCCTCCCAACTGGGCATCCCGTTCTACGTACTCAACCTCGAACGCGAGTTCGGCGCGGGCGTGATGGAGCCGTTCCTGAACGACTATCTCGAAGGGCGGACGCCCAGCCCGTGCATCAACTGCAACACCTACGTGAAGTTCGGCGCATTGCTGGGCCGAGCACTGCGCGAGTTCGACTGCGCCGCCGTGGCCACCGGCCACTACGCCCGAGTGGACGCGCTTGAGGATGCCGACGCACCCGGTGGCCGGCGCCACCTGTTGCTGACCGGGCTCGATGCGGACAAGGACCAGTCGTACTTCCTGTACGGCCTGCGCCAGGATCAGCTGGCCCGCACGATCTTCCCGCTCGGTGGGCTGACAAAGCCGCAGGTGCGCGACGTTGCGCGGCGCCACGGCCTGGTCACGGCCGAGAAGCCGGAGAGCCAGGAGATCTGCTTCGTCCCTGGTGGTGACTACAGGACGGCACTGCGTGACCGTGCCGGCTGGAGTGAGCAGGCTGGTCCGCTGATCGATGTCGACGGCTCGCTCGTCGGCGAGCACCGCGGTGCCGCCGCGTACACGGTCGGTCAGCGCCAGGGACTCGGCATCGCCCTGGGCGAGCCACGCTACGTCTCGTCGATCGATGCCCAGGCCAATCTCGTTACCCTCGGCCGGCGCGAGGACCTGTACCGCAGCGAGTTCGACCTGGAGTCGGTGTCGTTCGTAAGCGGCCTGCCACCAGCTGACGAGTTCAGGACCGCGGTTCGTATTCGACATCGGGCGCAGCCCGTGCCCGGCTCAATCAGCCAGCTGGGCAACGGTTGGCGAGTCAGTCTCGATCAGCCTGCCTGGGCGCCCGCGCCCGGCCAGGCGGCAGTCTTCTACGCCGGCGACGAAGTGGTCGGCGGCGGCCGTATCGCTCACAGCGCCTGAGCCCGGCGATGGATCTCAGTCCGGCGCCGGTGCTCGCAGTGCTGGTCGGTCTCTTTCATACCGGGGTCTACATGTTCCTGCGTGGTAGCGCCGGGCTGCGCCTCGTTTTCGTCGGTATCGCCGCAATCCTGGGCGCGTTTGCCGGTCAGGCGCTGGCGCTGCGCTTGGGCGACCCGGTCCAGATCGGTGATTTCGGCCTCGTCTGGTCGTCGCTCCTGGCCTGGCTGGGAATCATCCTGATCGTGGCCGCCAGCCTTCTCGCACCGACGCGCAGCGGGCAGCAACGATGACCGCGGACCTGGCCAATACGCTCGTAGTGGCCGCGGCCGTTGGCGCGTTGGTCTGTGTCGCGCTCGGCGCGCTGATCGCGTCCGTCGCCCTGCTGCGCGTGTCGCGCGACGTCCGACGCGTGGCCCGGTCGCTGAACGACGTCACTGCCGCGCTCAGCTCGGACCTGCCAGCGACGCTGAACGAGCTGCGTCAGACGTCGGTGAACCTCAACCGTGTCAGCCAGGAGCTAGCGCCACGGCTGACGCGCGTCGATGCCCTGCTCGACGAGGCCGACGCGACCGTGGCCTCGTTGCGCGCGACCGTCGAGACCGCCGAGGACATCGTGCGCGGCCCTGCCGCGGCCATGGACCGGGCGCGGCGTGGTGTCGGCGCAGTGGGCGGAGGACTTGCGCGCGGCGCCGATCGACTCGTTCGGAGCGTCCAGGAGCGAACGGGCCGCCGCGAGTGACGCCGGGGCCGCGTTACTCGCTTAGCGAGTGAGCGGCCGGTCCGCGGATCCAGATCTGGGAAAGTCGTGGTCCGGAGCGGCTTGCAGGTATCTCTAGTCGCTGGTCAGAGGCAAAATCAGCTCGCAGAACGCGCGGCTGCGTCGTTGTGGAGGCGGCCCGGCCCGATTTCTGGCCGTATCAGGCCCGGCGTCCGGACTTCGACCGGCGTTTGAACGGTCAGACCGATCAAACGCGCCAGGCATTTAGGTATGTCGGTGGCACACAGCCGGTGCAGCCGTGAGAGAAGGGTTTCGCCTACTCTTAGGCCATGCCAGACGTCACGCTCCGCGATGAGGCCGCGGGCATTCCGGGCATGCCCGCAGCGGAGATCCGCCAGCACTTCCTCGACTTCTTCGCCGAGCGAGGACACACCATCGTGCCCAGCGCAAGCCTCGTGCCCGCGGGCGATCAGACGCTGCTCTTCACGAACTCGGGCATGGTCCAGTTCAAGGACGTCCTGACCGGTGCCGAAACGCGGAGCTACAAGCGTGCCGTGGACGTCCAGCGCTGTCTGCGCGTGGCCGGCAAGCACAACGACTTCGAGGAGGTCGGGCGCACGACGCGCCACCAGACGCTCTTCGAGATGCTCGGCAACTGGAGCTTCGGCGACTACTTCAAGCGCGAGGCCATCCACTGGGCGATCGAGCTGCTGACGAAGGTCTACGGGATCCCGTTCGAGCGCATCGGCGCCACGACCTACACCTATGACGACGAGGCCTGGAACATCTGGCGTGACGAGATCGGCATGCCCGAGGAGCGCATGGCGCGCTGGGGCGACGCCGACAAGGGCGACGATCACAACTTCTGGCGCATGGCCGACACGGGTCCGTGTGGGCCATGCAGCGAGCTGCACTACGACCGCGGCGCGCACCTGTCGGAAGGCCCGCACTGCGTGCCCGACCACTCCGAGACCTGCCCGCGCTGGCTCGAGATCTGGAACCTGGTGTTCATGGAGTTCGACCAGCCCGCGAGCGGCCCGCGCGTGCCTCTACCGTTCAAGAGCGTCGACACCGGCATGGGCCTGGAACGGCTCTCGAGCGTTCTGCAGGGCGTCAACACGAACTACGACACGGACCTGTTCACGCCTATCCACGCCTCCATGCGCAGCCTGCTCGGCCACGATCCAGAGACCTTCGAGGCCGAGCGCTTCAGCTACCAGGTCATCGCCGACCACGTCCGCGCGCTGACCTTCCTCGCCGCCGACGGCATCCGGCCGTCGAACGAGGGTCGCGGCTACGTCATGCGCCGAATCCTGCGCCGTGCCGTGCGCCACGGCCGCCTCCTCGGCCGCCAGGAGCCATTCCTGGCCGATCTGTCGACAGTCGTGGTCGACACGATGAAGGTCGCCTACCCGTTCCTGGAAGAGCGGCGCAAGGAGATCTACAGCGTCATCGCCGCCGAAGAGCGCCAGTTCGCGCGCACGCTCGATGCGGGCGTTATCCAGTTCGAGGAGGCGCTCATCCCGCTCACCTCGTCGGAACGAGTCGTCGGACGCCGCGAGGAGGAGCTGGGCACCGATGCACCAGTGCTGCCAGGCGATGTCGCTTTCCGCCTGCATGACACATATGGCTTCCCGATCGATCTGACCGTCGAGCTTGCCGCCGAGTACGGCGTGCGCGTCGACCGCGCGGGCTTCGAGCGGGCACTGACCGAGCAGCGCGAGCGATCGCGCGGCGGGCGCAAGGCGGACCTCGCCGGGCACGCCGAGATGCAGGCGCTGTACGGCCAGGTGGCGTCAAAGACGGGCGAGACGAAGTTCCTGGGCTACGAAACGACCGCCGCCCAGAGCAAGGTCGTTGCCATCCTGCGCGACGGGGTGGAATACGAGAACCTCGAGGCTCTGCCGGAGGCTGAGCTGCGCGCGCCGGCCGACGCGGAGGCGGAGATAGTCCTCGAGCAGACGCCGTTCTACGCCGAAGGCGGCGGGCAGGTGGGTGACCACGGCGTGCTCAAGGCGGCGGACGGCGCGCCCCTGTTCACGGTGACCGATACGCAGCGGCCGTTCCCCGGCCTGATCGTGCATCACGGCCGGCTGCACGGCCGCGTCGCCGTCGGCGACACGCTCAGTGCCGAGGTTGACGCCGAGCGCCGGGCACGGACGATGCGCAATCACACTGGCACGCATCTCCTGCACCGGGCTTTGCGCAACACGATCGGCGACCAGGCCCGCCAGGCAGGTTCGCTGGTGACGTCCGACTACCTGCGCTTCGACTACCACGGCGACAGAGCGCTTACCGACGAGGACAAGCACGCCATCGAAGCGCAGGTGCGGCGCATCGTTCGCGACAACCGGGCCGTCACACACAGGTACATGGGCATGGCCGAAGCGATCAAGGAAGGCGCAGACGCGTTCTTCGATGAGAAGTACGGCGAGCAGGTGCGCGTCGTCTTCGTCGACGGCTTCAGCCGCGAGCTGTGCGGCGGAACGCACTGCTCGGCAACCGGCCAGATCGGTGGCTTCGTGATCACGGGCGAACGGTCGGTGGGCAGCGGCATGCGCCGCATCGAGGCACTCACCGGCGATGCGGCTGATGCCTACTTCGATGACCGCGTCGCGCTCCTCGAGCGTGTCACGGAAGTTGCCGGGGCGCGCGGTCCTGAGGCGCTGCCGGACCGGGTCCGCGAGCTGCACGAGCGCAACAAGGACCTCGAACGGCGGCTTCGCTCGGGCGGCGGTGGCCACCAGCCGACAGATCTGGCGCGCAGCGCGCTGCCGGTCGACGGAACAAAGTTCGTTTCCTATTCGGGCGAATTCGACTCGATGAAGGACCTGCAGTCATTCGCCCGCGCGCTGCGTGCCGAGCTGGGCAACGGCGTGATCGCCCTCGGTCTGGAGTCAGATGAACCGCAGCTGTTCGTGACCGTCAGTGACGACCTCGTGGCCCGCGGTGTTTCGGCCGGTGCGCTCGTCGGCCACGGCGCGCCCGTCTTCGACGGGCGCGGCGGCGGACGCGCGGAGATGGCCCAGGCGCGCGGCACGCGGCGCGACCGGCTGCCGAGCGCCCTGACGGCCATCCGCGAGCAGCTCGAGCAGACGCTGCGCGACGACGGCCGGTCCTCACCCCCGGGAAGCGAAACCGCCTAGCGTGGCCTTCTGGCGCCGCTTCCTGCAGCGACCGGACGCGGAACGCCTCGCGGCGTGCACCGCGCTGGACATCGGCACGGAATTCGCCAAGGCACTCGTCTTCGAAATCACCGAAGACGGCAGTGCCACCGTCCGTGGCGTGGGCCGCAAACGGCAGGGCCTGGCGCACATGCAGTCGGGCACGGTCGCCGACATCGGCGCGGTCGTCGAGAACTGCCATGTCGCGCTCCAGGAAGCGGAGGAGATGGCCGGCTTCCGATCGCGGCAGGTGATCATCGGCATTGCCGGCGAGCTGGTCAAAGGCTTCACGACGAGCGTCAGCCAGGAGCGCAAGCGGCCGGACCAGCAGCTGTCGACGCGCGAGCTCGACGTCCTGATCGCGGCGGTCCAGCGCGAGGCCCTGCGCGAGGCGGAACGGACCGTGACTTGGGAGACCGGCCTGCCCAACGTCGACATCAGGCTGGTCCACGCCGCCGTCACCGGTGCCTCGATCGACGGCTACACCGTGACCAACCCGGTTGGCTTCCACGGCCGCCACATCCGGATCAGCGTCTTCAACGCGTTCGCGCCTCTGATCCACCTCGGTGCGCTGCAGACCGTGGCGAGCATGCTCGATCTGGAGCTGGTCGCCATCGTCGCCGAGCCGTATGCCGTCGCGCGGTGCATGGACGACGATCAGGTCCAGCAGGCGGGCGCCCTGTTCATCGACGTCGGTGGCGGGACGACGGACGTCGCCCTCGTTCGCCAGGGCGGCATCGAGGGGACGCGCATGTTCGCCCTCGGCGGCCGCGCCTTCACCAAGTCGCTTGCCGATCGGTTGGAGCTGCCCTTCGCCCGCGCGGAGGAGGCCAAGGTCGACTTCGCCAAGGGTGTGTCGGTCGACCGCGCGACCGAGATCAAGGAGATCATCGACGAGGACGTCGCAGTCTGGCAGGCCGGCGTCGAGCTCGTGCTCGAGGAGTTCGCGCGCACGGGCATGCTGCCCGGCCGGATCTATATCTGCGGCGGTGGCGCTCGGCTGCCCGAGATCAGTGGCGCACTGCGCGATCCGGAGTTCGCGCGCCACGTGCAGTTCGCGCGGCCGCCACAGGTCGAGGCGATCAAGGTCGGTGAGGTCGCCAACGTCACCGACGCGACTGGCCTGCTCGTCGATGAGCAGGACATCACGCCAATGGCGCTCGCCAACCAGGCGCTCGAGATGAGCGCGGCCGAGTCGGCACTGGACGCGGCGCTGCGGCGCGTGCTGCGCCAGATGAAGGTCTGACAATGGGATCGATCTCCGCAGTCGCCCTTCGGGCGCTGCTACGCGCCCGCGGCAAAGCTGCGCGAAGCGCGGATCTGTGCCGGGGCTTGTGATGGCCGTCTGCTATCTCGAGTCAGACGACGAGATAACCACCGCCATCGGCCGTCTGCGTGCGGTCACGGACGGCGAGGCGATCGTCGTCGTGCCGGCGGGCTCGCGCATCGCGACAAGCCGGATCAACTTCAAGCTCCTGGCGCGCGAGGGCCTCGAGCGGCGCATGAACGTCGCCGCCGTGAGCGAGGACCCCCAAGTTCGAGCGCTGGCGATTTCGGCCGGGCTGCCTGCGTACGACTCGATCCGGACCGCCGAGCAGGCACTGGCCACCTTCCGCGACCAGGACCGCCGTCTCGCCGAGCGGATCAGGCCGACGATGCCGCGCGAGCATCCCGATGCGTCGCTGCGTGACGCAGGCGCCACGCGGGTCATGCCCGCCAGTGCCCCACCCACCGCTAGGCCGGATCGCGCAATGAGCGGCGACACCGCCGTGCTGCCCGCGTCTGCGGCCATGGGCGCGGGCGCGCCAACGGCAGCGGCGGCGCGGAGCGCCCGTCGCGCGCGCCCGCGGCGACACGCGCGCACTGCGCCCGTGCTCGTCCTCGTGCTGCTCGTGCTGCTCGTGATCGGCGTCGGCTACGGCGCGTATGTCTTCCTGCCCACGGCTTCGATCACCGTTCGGCCCCTCGCGGCGCCAATCCAGGCTCCTCCGTTCACCGTCACGGCCGACCCGAACGTGGCCGTGGTCGACACGGTCAACGGCGTCATCCCGGCACAGGCGCTGACCGTGCCCGTCCAGGTCAGTGGCACGTTCTCCGCCACTGGCATCCAGACGCGCGACATTCGCGCCGCCGGGTCCGTCCAATTCAAGAGCGAGAACACGCTCAACGCCGTGCCCATACCAGCGGACACCGTCGTCGCCACGAGCGACGGTATCCAGTTCGCCACCCAGCAGGCCGTCACGATCGGCACGGCCTCGTTCGCGAATGGTCCGACCCTGCTCGACGTCGACGTCAAGGCCGTCAAGGGCGGCACGGCGGGCAACGTCGACGTCGGCACGATCACGGTCGTGCCCGCCAATCTGGCCACGCAGCTGATCAGCGTCACGAATCCTGGTGCGATGACCGGCGGCAAACACGTCCAGACCCAGGTCGTCAGCCAGGACGACTACGACAGCGCCGTCGCAACCTTGACCGCGCAACTTCAGGCCGCGCTCTTGGCGGCCCTCGCCGATCCCGCATCCGTGCCACACGGCCTCGTCGCTTACCCGGCCACTGCCCAGCTCGGCGCTGCGCAACCGGACCAGGACGCAGCGACGCTGGTCGGCGTGGACGAAGCGACGTTCGCGCTTGCGCTCGATACGAGCGCGCGCGTCGTAGCGGTCAACGAGTCGCCCATCAACGCTGTCGCGCAAGCTCGCCTGCGCGCGATGTTGAAGCCCGGCCAGAAGCTCGTCAGCGACGTCACCGCGACGAACGACGGTGGTTCAGTGGTCGGCCAGACGATCGTCTACGGCGTAGTTGCGAGCGGCGTCGGCTACGTCGACCCGGACCCTCAGGCAATTCTGGCCGCCGTGCGCGGCAAGTCGCCTGCGGACGCTCGAGCTGCGCTGGCCCAGTACGGACAGGCCGACCTTTCGCTTTGGCCCGACTTCATCGACCATCTCCCCGATCAGTCGGCGCGCATAAGCGTCACGGTCATCGCGCCCAGTGCGCCGCCGCTGCCGAGTGCGCCGCCGCCGACCGCGCCGCCGCTGCCGACCGCGCGGCCGTTGCCGACGAGGGCGCCTTCGCCAACTCCAGCGCAGGTGCAGCCCACGCCGTCCGTTTCTGTCGGGCCGGCCGCCACGTGACCAGGCTGCTGGGCGTCGACCTTGGCACGCGCCGGATAGGGTTGGCCGTCGGCGACACCGCCACTGGTTCGGTCGTGCCACTGACGACGATCCGGCGCGCAGAGGTCGAGCGCGACGCGCGGACCATCGCGAGCCTCGGCCGCGAGCAGCGCATCGACGAGCTCGTCGTCGGCCTGCCGCTCAACATGGACGGCAGTGCCGGCAGTCAGGCCGTCCAGACGCGCCAATGGGCGATCGCCGTGGCTGAGCTCGCGGCACTGCCGCTGTCGTGGCGCGACGAACGCCTGACAACTGCGGACGCTATCGAGCGCATCGGGCCGCAGTCGCGGGGCAGGTCCGGCGGCCCGCCCAGCGGACCGGCACGGCGTGCCTACCGGGCGCGCCTGGATCGGATTGCCGCCGCTGCGATCGTGCAGGCCGAGATCGACGCTCGCCTGGCGATGGCCGAAACTGGGCTCGTGGAGGCGGACGAGTGACGGACCGACCCACGAACCGGCCGGGCAACGGACAGCAGCGTCCGAAGCGCGATCCGTCGCAGTTCGTGGAGCGCTTCCGCAATCGCGATAAGTCGGATATCGAGGCGCACCTGCACAGCCACGAGCGCGGCGCCATCGACCAGCATCTCAAGGAACGCGACAAGACGGCTGCGGCGCGTGAGCGCACGCTCAGCGAGGCACAGGCTCGCTCGCGCGCCCGTGCCGCCAGCACTGACGTGCGCGCCCCGAGCTTCGCGCCGCGCGGCGCCCCGCGCAGCCGGCATCGGCTGGCGATCATCCTTGCGACGCTGGTGACCGTGCTGCTGGTCGGTGTCGTCATCGTGCCGCCACTCGCGAACAGCTTCTTCCGTTCGCTGGCCGAGGCAAATCCGGACCTGATGCGCATCGGTCTCATATCTGACTCGGTCGCCTCGGTCATGGACGGCCGGCCCGACGCGCCTGCCGGGACGGACTCGACGGAGGTGGATTTCGTCATCCAGCCCGGCGCATCGAGCGCGGACATCACCCAGGACCTGGTCAATCGCGGCCTGGTCACGGACCGCCTCGCATTCACGTACGTGCTCGTGACCGACGGCGGGCTGGGCAGGCTCCTGTCCGGCACACACGTCCTCAACCGACAGATGTCGCCCCGCCAGGTGGCCGACGCGCTCCAGGGCCAGCCGACGGCCGCGGGTGACCAGGTCCCGGTCGCGCTGCGCGAGGGGTTGCGCCTGGAGCAGGTGGCCGCCTATCTCCAGACACTGCCGCTCAGCAACTTCGACCCCGAGCAGTTCTACACGCTGGCGACCGACCCGCCGGCCTCGCTCAGGCAGCAGTTCTCGTGGCTCAGCGTCATCCCGGCCGGCAACAGCGTCGAGGGCTTTCTCGGCGCCGGGCTGTTCAACGTGCCGGCGAACACCGACGCGCCGGGAATGCTCGCGATCCTGCTCCAGCGCTGGCAGGACAGCCCGGCCTTTGGGGTCATGCAGCAGGCCCAGGCGCAGGACAAGGACTTCTACCAGATCGTCATCCTGGCCAGCATCGTCGAGCGCGAAGCAATTCACGACTCGGACAGGCCGCTCGTTGCGGGCGTCTACCAGAATAGGCTCGACGGCCTGGGCGGCATCCGCACGCTCAACTCTGATCCCGTGCTGATCTATGCCAAGGACACGATGAACCTGCGCGACCTGCACATCACGGAGTGGCCCAACTACGTCTTCTGGACGTACGACGGAGTGGGCGCGGCGGCCAGCTTCGAGGTCACGCCGGATCTGGCCAGCTTCCAGGTCTGGCAATCACGCGGGCTGCCCGACTGGCCGATCGACACACCCGGTCTCGCCTCGCTCGAGGGGGCGCTCAACCCGGACACGCAGGAGGGCTACCTTTACTTCCTGGGCAAGAACGACGGCTCGGGCGACCTCGTCTTTGCCCGAACGTACGAAGAGCACCTGCACAACATCGAGCTTTACCTGGGCGGCTCGCCCGCGCCGACCGACGAACCGTCATTCGGCATCGCCCAGCCGACTCCAAGCGCGGAGGCCTCTCCTTGACCGACATCTTGATCGCCCGTCCGGCACCATCGGCCGCCGACCTCGAGCGCTGGCTGGATGCCGATCGGGTGGCTCGCCCACTGCGCCTGGTGGGACTGCGCGCGCGGATGGCAGAGGAAGGGGTCGGCGCCTACTTCGGCGTCCGGCGCGAGAACATCCGCTATCTGACGGGCTTCGAACTGGGCGAGGGCGAGGAGAAGGTCGCCGGCTACTCGGGCCAGTTTCTCGTCTCCGCCGGTGAGCTCGCAATCCTGGCCGACTCGCGCTACTCGGTCCAGGCTCGCGAGCAGGCGCCCGAGGCACGCCTCGAACGTATCTACAACGATCTCTTCTCGCGCTGGCCTGAGCTGATCGCGAGCGTCGGCTCGCCGAAGCGAGTTGCCGTCGAGGCCGGTTTCGTCAGCCACGCGACGTGGGGCAAGCTGGCCGCGGCTGCGCCGGACGTTGAGCTCGTGCCGGCCGAGGGCTGGGTCGAGGCACTGCGCCAGGTCAAGGAGCCGGCCGAACTGGAGCGTGTCGCGTCCGCCGCCGCGGTTGCCGACCACGCGCTCGAGCGGCTGCTGCCGTCGATCCGCGCCGGCGTGACCGAGCACGAGCTGGCCATGCAGCTCGAGTGGGAGATGCGCACCAACGGCGCCGAGGCGCTCGCGTTCGATGTTGCTGTGCTGAGCGGGCCGCGCGCGGCACTGCCGCACGGCTCGCCCGGGACGCGCCAGGTGCGTGAGGGCGAAGTCCTTCTGTTCGACTTCGGCGCCCAGGTGTGTGGCTACCGCTCGGACATGACGCGGACGCTCTTCGTCGGCCACCCGGCACGGCGCGATCTCGAGATCTACGAGCTCGTCGCGCGCGCTCAGCAGGCGGCGATCGACGCGATCGCGCACGCGATCGCTGAGGGTTCACGGCCAAGCGGGCGCGCGATTCATATCGTCGCGAGCGACGTCATCGCCCAGGCCGGCCACGGCGACCATTTCGGCCACGGCTTGGGCCACGGCATCGGCCTCGCCACGCACGAGCTTCCGTCTCTGGGCATGTCCGCCGCTGACACGCCGCTGCCCTCGCCGACGGTCTTCTCGGTCGAGCCTGGGGTCTACCTCGACGACGAGACCGGCGTCAGGATCGAGGACCTGATCCTGCTCGACGCCGACGCCGGCAGGGTCGATCGGATCACGCTCTTCCCGCGTGAAGTCAGCGTGGTCGAGTAGCATCCGACCGTGATTTCGACAGGAGAACTTAAAAAGGGACTCGTCATCGAGCTCGACGGCGAGATCTGGCAGATCCTCGACTACCACCACATCAAGATGGGTCGCGGCTCAGCCCAGGTGCGCATAAAGCTGCGCAACATCAAGCGCGGCCAGACGGTCGAGAAGAGTTTCCAGGCAGGCGAGAAGTGGCCGCGCGCCTATCTCGACACGCGTGACGTGCAGTTCCTATACGCCGACGGCAACGACTACCACTTCATGGACACAAGCTCGTACGAGCAGTTCTCGATGACCGCCGAGCAGCTGGCCGAGAGCGCCCAATACCTGACCGAAGGGATGGTTCTGCAGCGCACCTCGTACGAGGGCGAGACGATCGGCGTCGATCTGCCGGTGACCGTCGATATGAAGGTCATCGACACCGAGCCCGGTTTCGCCGGCGACACGCAGTCCGGTGCACGCAAGCCGGCGACGGTCCAGAGCGGTCTCGTCGTCCAGGTGCCGTTGTTTGTCAGCGCCGGCGACACGATCCGCATCGATACCCGCACCGGGGATTACCAGACTCGCGTCTAAGCCTTCGATGCCCGGCCGCGTCGTTTTGGGCTGACCGGAGCGCCGCTTCCGACTTCATATCGGCACCAAGGCACTGATCGGTGCCCACCGAGAACAAATCGAGAATTACGGTCGACGGTATTCCGCCGCGAAATCGAATGTGGTCGGTTTACAAGCGACGTAACGCCCCGTCCTTAACCGGTTCCAGGCGGGGTGACGACTTCAAATCTGAACCTGGCTCGGCTGTCTGAGGCTGGCGCGGACGCGCTACGGTAAGCCGATGAGGGAGCCGATGCGGCCGTTCGAGCCGTTGCTGCCGGCGGAAGAGCCGCGCCGCGCCGAAGCGGCAGCGAGCCTGCCGATCCTGACCGTGGCCGAGGTCACGCAGCTCGTCAAGGGCGCGCTCCGTGCGGCACCACGGCTGCGCGACGTGTGGGTCGAGGGCGAGGTCGGCCAGGTCAGCATCAGCGCCGCGGGTCACTGCTACTTCACGCTCAAAGACGAGAAGGCGCAGATCAAATGCGTCATCTTCCGCGACGACCGGCTGATGATGCCGTTCGAGGCACGGACGGGGTTGCGCCTCGTGGCCCAGGGCAACATCGACATCTTCGACGCGCAGGGCGTCTATCAGCTCTACGTTCGGACGCTCCAGCCGTCGGGCTTCGGTGATCTCGCGCTGCGTTTCGAGGCACTCAAGGCGAAGCTCCAGGCCGAGGGCCTTTTCGACCCGGCGCGCAAGCGCAAGCTGCCGGCGTACCCGCAGACGATCGGCGTGGTCACGTCGCTCCAGGGCGCCGCGCTGCACGACATCCGGCGCGTCCTCGCGCGACGCTGGCCGATGGCACGCGTCATCGTCAGTGCCTGCCAGGTCCAGGGGGCGCCTGCCGCGCCGACTATCGTCGCCGCGCTGCGCCGGGTGGCGCGCTGGACGGATGATGAGACGGGGCGCGCCACGGACGTGGTCATCCTCGCGCGCGGCGGTGGCTCGCTCGAGGATTTGTGGCCATTCAACGAGGAGAGCGTCGTGCGTGCCGTCGCGGCTCACCCGTGTCCGATCGTCGTTGGCGTGGGTCACGAAACAGACGTGACGCTGGCCGAGTTCGCCGCCGACATCAGGGCCGCGACCCCGTCCGTGGCCGCTGAGCTCGTCGTTCCCGCACGCTCCGACGAACAGGCACGCGTCGAGGGCTACGCGAGCCGCCTGCATGGTGCGACGAGTCGCGCGCTGTCCGACCGCCGATCCGTGCTCAACAACGAGAAGCGCGCGCTTGAGGCCAACCATCCCAAGGCACAGCTGGCGGCTGAACGCGAACGTATCGGCGTCCTTCTCGATCGCGCCGCGCGAGTTATCGCCCGCCGCCTCGAGATTGATCGCGCGATGACCGAAAGGGCAGGGGAGCAGCTGCCCGCGCTCGCGGCAACCCGGATCGGCATCGCGCGGGCAGAGCTCAACCGTCAGTCGGCATCCCTGTCGGCGCTCGGTCCTTACGCAACACTGGAACGTGGCTATTCGATCGTCCGTGGCCCGGACGGCACCGTGCTGCGCGATGCGCGCAACGTGAAGTCGGGCGACAGCGTCAGTGTGCGGCTCCATCGCGGCGAGCTCGACGCCTGGGTCGAGTCGGTGCGAGACTCCCGCTCGTGATGGACAAGATTGACGCTGAGCGCCAGCGCATCGCGGCACTGCCGTTCGACAAGGCTCTGTCCGAGTTCCGCCAGGTGGTCGAGAAGCTCGAGGCGGGCAACCTGCCGCTTGAGGATTCGATCGCACTATTCGAGCAGGGAGTGCTCTTCCAGCGGCGCTGCGAGAAGATGCTGAGCGAGGCCGAGCTGCGCTTCCAGCGCCTGGTCGAGTCGGCTGGCGGCAAGGTCCGCGCGCTCGATCTGTCAGTAGGCGAAGGGGACGAACCTCCCGCCTAGCACAGGGTCAGCTGTGCGGCAAGATGATCGGACCTGTGTGCACGAGATGCCAGGTGATGTCCATCTTCACTGCCGGCAGTTGCAGATTCCATGAGATCGAACCGTCGATCGTCGTCCCCGGCGCTCCGATGATCTGCCCGTGGATGTCGCTGTAGAGGTTGTTGACGTCCGTCTCACCGATGAGGCTCGAGACCCACCAGACGATCGGGCCCTGCGTATCGGTCGTGTCGTAAGTGGTGTCTCCGGTACAGCCGGCACTCACATCGCTGACCGTGAGCCAGGTTCGATGCGGCAGCTCCGGCGTTTGGTACTCGCCGTTCGCGTCAGACACGCCTGCACTGACGTCAATGCTGTACGAACCGTCCTCGTTCAGTCGAAGCGACCCGTTGGCCGTGCCGGCGCCGTTCCAGTTGCCGGACGTCTGGTCACCCAGCTCCTCTTTCCAGGTGCAGCCACTGTTCTGCTTGTTCCAGTTCTGTATGTAGCGCTCGAGAGTCGTTCCGGTGTTCGCTGCAGCCCCGGCAAAATCGACCGAGTCGATGCCGTAGGTAACGTCTTCGGGGTCGTTTGCGGTGATGTTGAACGTGTCCGTCACGTCGGTCTGTGTCGTGTCGTGGCTCGTGCCGGTTTCGTAGTAGGTGCTACCGGGATCGCCGCTCGAGATGTCCTTCGTTTCGTCCTTGTTGATTACGCCGTGCAGCGTGATCGTGCCCGTCCACGAGCCCCCGGCAACAGCCGGTGGGTCGGTCACGTCGGGCTCACTGAGAGTCGGGCGTGAGGTCTGGACGGGGCCGGTCGTCAGCACGGGACCAGCCGGAGGCTGGGCGCCACATGCGCCAGTAATCGACAGGACAAGGAACCAAGCGACAGCCGCCAGGCTCTGTGGCTGCAGCCTGATGCGGGCCTTCATGTGCATTTCCTGTGACGAGTCGTGGGATGCTCGCACCCGGTTGCTTCGTTGGCAATAAGCAGTCCCCTCCCTATTGCCAAGCCCGATCCTCGGGACCATACTTAGTACATGGCAGTATCCAGTAATAGCGTGCGGTGGCTGTCGTTGTGAACCGGCAGATGGCCTCGACACGTAGAATCGGTTAACAGCGGATGAGCGACTCCGCCACAACACGAGCGAAGCGGCGTTCGTCCACGTTGCGAAACCCACTACCGGAGAAGCACTTGTCCGTACTGGCGAGCCTGAACGGTCCGCGCGATCTAAAGAAGCTCGACGGCGACCAGTTGCGCGAGCTGTGCGACGACATCCGGGGCATGATCATCGGCACGGTCGCCAAGACCGGCGGCCACCTGGGCAGCTCGCTGGGAGTGGTCGAGCTGACCGTGACCCTGCACCGGCTGCTGGATAGCCCACAGGACAAGATCGTCTGGGACACGGGCCACCAGGCTTACGCGCACAAGCTGATCACTGGCAGGCTCGACGACTTCGGCACACTGCGCGCGCTGGGCGGCGTCGGCGGCTTCCCGCGCCGCTCGGAGAGCCCGCATGACATCTTCGACGGCGGCCACGCCGGCACCGGGTTGTCTATCGCCGAGGGTCTGGCACTCGCCCGCGAGCGCCGCGGCAGCAAGGAGCGCATCGCGGTCATCGTGGGTGACGCGGCGCTGATGAGCGGTATGGCGCTCGAGGCGTTGAACGACATCGGCCATCGCCGGACGCAGATGCTGATCGTGCTCAACGACAACGAGATGAGCATCTCACCGACTGTCGGCGCGATCAGCCGCTACCTGTCGCGGATCAAGATCTCGCGCACCTGGCGCGGGTCGAAGCGGGTGTACGAGGACTCGGTCGAGCGCATCCCGATGGTCGGTCCGGGCCTGGTCTACTGGTCGCGTCGGTTCCGCAAGTCGATCATCAGCTTCGCCCAGCCGGGGCAGCTCTTCGAGGATCTCGGCATCACCTATGTCGGGCCTGTGCCGGGCCACGACATTGCCGCGCTGCACAACGTCTTCCGCCGCGCCTTGCGCACCATGGACGGCCCGGTCATCGTCCACGTCCGGACGCAGAAAGGCCGCGGCTACCAGCCCGCCGAGGAGGACAAGATCAGCTTCCACGGTGCGGCACTGCCGCCCATGACGGTCGTGCCCGGCGTGGGCAGTGGCGCTCCTTCCGTCCACTCGCTCAAGACCAACGGCGACGGCGAGGCCACGCCGTCCATGGCGCAGGCAGTCGCAGCGCGCTTGAAGCCGCCCAACTACACCTCGGTCGTGTCCGACGAGCTCATCGCGCTCGCTAAAGACGACGCGCGCATCGTGGCGATCACGGCTGGCATGCCCACCGGCACCGGCCTCGCCAAGTTCCAGGCCGCGTACCCGGGCCGCATGTACGACGTCGGCATCGCCGAGCAACACGCGGTGACGATGGCCACCGGCCTGGCCCTGGGCGGCATGCGCCCGTTCGTGGCCATCTACTCGACGTTCCTCCAGCGCGCGTTCGACCAGACGGTCCACGACGTGTGCCAGAACGACCAGCCGGTGGTCATCGGCGTCGACCGGGCGGGTCTGGTCGGCGAGGACGGCACCAGCCATCAGGGCATGTTCACGATCCCTGCCCAGCGCCAGCTGCCGAACCTCATCGTCGCCTCACCGAAGGATGAGCAGGAGGCGCGCCGGCTGCTCCACAGCGCATTCGCGCAGGATCATCCCTTCGCGCTGCATTACCCGCGCGATTCGGGTTTCGACCTGCCCGCGGTGGCGCCGGAGCCGATCCCGATCGGCCAGGCGGAGATGGTGCGCGAGGGCACGGAGATCCTCTTGGTGGGTTTCGGGCCGATCGTGATGCGCGGGCTCGAGGTCGCGGACGAGCTCGCCGCGGACGGCTGGTCGGTCGGCGTGATCAACGCGCGCTACGCGAAGCCGCTCGACGTTGCCCTTATCAGTAGCGGCGCGCGAGGCAAGAAGCTGGTTGTGACGCTCGAGGAAAGCGTCGTCTCGGGTGGTTTTGGCTCAGCCGTGCTCGAGGCACTGACGGCCGCGGCGCTCGATGATGAGACGCTGCGCGTGTCGCTCAGGATCATCGGCCTGCCCGCAGATCGCTTCGTCGATCACGGCTCGGTCACCGATCTGCGCCGATATCTGCGCATCGACACGCCGGGCATCGTCGAACAGGTCCGCGCGACCATCGCCGATCTCGGCATCGCGCCCGAGCGCGACGTGCCGTCGATACGGGCACGCAGCGCCTGAGCCAGACTGCCCGGGCGCGCCACGTCCGGCTCGACGAGCTGGTCGTCGCCCGCGCCCTGGCGCCAGACCGCGACTCGGCCCAGCGCCTGATCATGGCCGGCCGCGTTCGCGTCGGCACTGGCGACGGCGCGCGCACGAATCTCAAGTCCGGCGAGAGCGTGGCCAGTGACAGCGTCCTTACGCTGGTACAGACGCGGCCGTATGTCTCGCGCGGCGGCGAGAAGCTCGCCGCCGCGCTCGACGCGTTCGACATCGATGTGGCCGGCAGAATCTGCCTCGATGTCGGCGCCTCGACGGGCGGTTTCACGGATGTCCTGCTGCGCCGCGGCGCGACCCGCGTCTATGCTCTCGACGTGGGCCACGGACAACTCGCCGACGCGCTGCGCAACGATCCGCGGGTCGTGTCGATGGAGCACACGCACGCCGCGCGCCTCGACCCTGCCTCCGAGGATCACATCGCGCTGCCCGAGCCGGTCAGCCTCGCCGTCATCGACGTGTCGTTCATATCGCTGACGCGCGTCCTGTCCGGGGTCGTGGCCGCGCTCGACGGCCGTGGCGAGATCGTGCCCCTTGTCAAGCCACAGTTCGAGGCGTCGCCGGCCGACGCACCCAAGGGCGTTGTGCGTGACCCGGCTGTGCACCGCGCGGCAGTCGAGCGGATCGCCCAATTCGCCCGCGGGCTCGGTCTCCAGGTTCGCGCCGAGATCGAGTCCCCACTGCGCGGTCCGGCCGGCAACCGCGAGTACCTGCTTCACCTGGCCCAGCGCTGATGCGTCGCTTCGGCCTCGCCTTCAACCCCACCAAGCCGGCCGCGATCGAGATGTGCGAGCGCGCCGCCGAGTGGTGCCGCAAGAACGGCGCGGAGGCCTGGGCTGTCGAATCGGGCGAGACGGAACTACTCGTGACCCGCCTGGCCGAGGCGGACGGCCTGATCGTGCTCGGAGGGGATGGCACCTTCCTGCGCGCCGCGCGGGCCCTGGCGCGCGTCGACGTCCCGGTCCTCGGCGTCAACTCTGGCCGCATCGGCTTCCTGTCCAAGGTCGAGCCCGCTGCGCTCGAATCGACCCTTGGCGACCTTTTGGCGGACAGATACGAGATCGAGCCCCGGATGATGCTCGAGGCGCGCCTGACGCGCACCGCGCACGAGGACAGTGGCGCAGCCAGCGGCACCTTCGCCGCGCTCAACGACGCGGCCATCGTTCGCGGCGCCGAGGCGCGCGTGCTCCACCTCGAGGTGCTCATCGACGGCTCGCACCTCGCGACGTACGTGGCCGATGGCGTTGTCATCGCCACGCCCACGGGCTCGACGGCATATTCGTTCAGCGCCGGCGGCCCGATCCTCGACCCGACCGCGCGCAACCTGGTCGTGACGCCCGTCGCCGCCTACTTGGCGTCGGTGCGCTCGATCGTCGTCGGCCCGTCCCACACGGTCCGCGTCAGGATCATCGACGGCCCGGAGGGTATCGTCGCCATCGACGGCCGCGACGACTATCCCATCGAGACTGGCGATATGGTCGAGGTCCGCGCTCTCGAGCGGCCGATGCGCTTCATCGCGCCGCCCGGCTCGTTGCCGTTCTGGGAGCTGCTGCGCCAGAAGGCGGAACTGCTGCCCGCGTGAGCGGCGCGGGCATCAGAATCTGCTGATGCTGCGCGAGCTGGCCGTGCGCGATCTGGCGCTCATCGAGCGGGTGCGCGTGTCGTTCCCGCCCGGCCTGACGGTCATCACCGGCGAGACCGGCGCCGGCAAGTCGCTGCTCATCGATGCCCTTGGCCTCGTGATGGGCGCGCGCGCCGACACGGGCCTGGTCAGGCACGGCGCCGCGGGCGCGCGCGTCGAAGCGCTGTTCGACAACGACGCGGCGCGCGAGCCACTGATTTGTGTTCGCGAGCTGTCCGCCGAAGGACGCAGCCTGGCGCGCGTCGATGACGAGACGGTCACCGCGGCACGGCTCGCGCAGGTCGTCGGGCCGCTGATCGAGATCCACGGCCAGCACGAGCAGCAGCGGCTGCTCTCGAGCGCCTGGCAGCGCGACGTGCTCGACGCGTTCGGCGGTCACGCATCGTTGCGCCAGACGGTCGCGGACGCGGTGCGCGAGATGCGCGCCAACGAGGCCGCGCTACGCGAGATGGCGATCGAGCCGGCCGAGCTCGAGCGACGCCTGGAGCTGGCGGGCCACGCGGCCGACGAGATCGACGCTGCCGCTCCACTTGAGGGTGAGGTCGACGAGCTGCGCGCCCGACTCACCGTTGCCGGCAACGCCCAGCGCATCGTCGCGCTGCTGGCCGAGGTTCACGACCTGCTCGGCGCCGATGGCCGCTCGGCACGCGATGACGTCGCCCAGGCTGTCCGCGCGGCCACGGAGCTCGCTCGTCTCGATCCCGAGGCGGCCGGCCTGGCGGATCGGTTGTCCGGCGTGGAGGCCGAGATCGACGACATAGCGCTCGAGCTGCGCCGCCGCCAGGAGGTCGTTGCCGACGCCGCGTCCGACAGCACGGCGATCGAGACGCGCCTCGGCGTGCTCTACGGCCTGATGCGCAAGTACGGCGAATCCGAGGACGCGCTGATCGAGTACGGCGAGCGTGCCAGGGCAGAGGTCGAGCGGTTGCGCGGGCTCGGCGCAGAGCGGACGCGGCGTGCCGCCGAGCAGGATCGGCTGGTCGGCGCCGCGCGCGCCGCCGCAGCGGAGCTGTCGGCGGCGCGCCTCACGGCCGCACAGACGCTGTCGCGGGAGGTGACCCCGGCCTTGATCGAGCTCGGGTTTCCGTCCGCCGCGTACTCGGCGGCCGTGGCCAGCAGCGCGCTCGACGAATCAGGCGCGGATGCCGTCACGTTCCTGCTGGCGCCCAACCCCGGCGAGCCCGCGCGTCCTCTGGCGCGCATCGCTTCGGGCGGCGAGATGTCGCGCGTGGCGCTGGCCATCAAGACCGTTCTGGCGCGCGCCGACGAGACGCCAACGCTCATCTTCGACGAGGTCGATGCCGGCATCGGCGGGCGTTCGGCCGATCCGGTCGGTCGGATGCTGTGGCGCCTGGCGCGCGACCACCAGGTCGTGTGCGTCACGCACCTGCCGCAGATCGCCGCCTACGCCGACAGCCACCTGCGCATCGAGAAGCTCGAGCGTGACGGTCGGACCGTGACGCAGATCGAGCAGCTCGATCAGCCGGGGCGGCGGACTGAGCTCGCCCACATGCTCGGCGGGCCGAGTGGCGCCAGCGCCGCAATTGCCGCGGCCGACGCGCTGCTCGATGCCGCGGCCAGTGCGCGCGCGGCGGAAGGTGCAGCGGCATGAGCCGCGCGGCGCAGCCTGGCCTCCAGGAGGCAATCGACACCTACCTCGATTACCTGCGCGTCGAGCGCGGACTATCGCCGGCCACGATTGCGGCTTACGCCAACGATCTGCGCGGTTTCGTCCGCAGTGCGGGCAACGACGCGCGCGGCTGGCGCACCGACGCCAACGTCGCGATCGGCCATCTCGCAGCCCTGTCGAGGCCGCCGCGCGTCCTGCGCCCCGCCACGCATCGACGCAAGGCGGCCGCGGTACGCGCCTTCTACCGCTTCTGTTTCGCCGAGGGGCTGATCGAGCGCGACGTGGCCAGCCTGCTTGACCTGCCGCGCGCTGCGCGGGTGCTGCCGGACACCCTCGGCGTTGCCGACGTCGCGGCGCTGCTCGAGGCGCCGTCCGCCGAGACCGATGTCGGCGTCCGCGACCGCGCGCTGCTCGAGCTGCTCTACGCCTGCGGGCTGAGGGTCAGCGAAGCGCTGAACCTGGACCTGGAGGACCTGTCGCTCGACGACGCGACCGTGCGTGTCATCGGCAAGGGTGACCGCGAGCGCAGGCTGCCGGTGGGGGACGTTGCAGTGACCGCGCTCGGTCGGTATCTCGATAACGTCCGTCCGCGGCTGGTGGCCAAAGCCACAGCCGCGGATGGGAACCGACGCGGCGGCCCGGTCTTCGTCAACCAGCGTGGTCAGCGCCTGACGCGCATGGCCGCATGGCGCACGATTCGGAACGCGGCGCTGCTCGGTGGCGTGCACGGCCACGTCACCCCGCACACGCTGCGCCACAGCTTCGCCACGCACCTGCTCGAGGGTGGGGCCGACCTGCGCGTCGTGCAGGAATTGCTCGGACACGCGAGCATCACGACCACGCAGCTGTATACGCATCTGACGGGGGAGCGCATCAAACAGGTCTACGCACGGGCTCATCCCCGCGCCTAGGCAGAGGAGGAGGGAATGGCTCGCTACGCGGACAGCCTTCTGACCGAAGGCGAAGTCGTCGTCTATCGCAGTCGCCAGCACTGGCTGTCACTGCTCATCCGGGCGCGCAATGGCGTCGCCGTGTTCATCGTCGGGCTGCTCCTTCTGCTCGCGATCGCAGTTTTCAACGTCACCGACACGAACATCCGCAACCTGATCAGCCTCGTCGCCCTCGTGCTACTGGTGATCGGCGCGCTCGTTTTCATCTTCCGTTGGTGGGAGTGGTCCAACCAGGACTACGTGATCACCAATCGGCGCCTGCTCAAGGTCACCGGGGTCTTCAACAAGCACTCAGCGGACAGCTCGCTCGAGAAGATCAACGACGCGATCCTCGACCAGCCTGTGCTCGGACGAATGCTCAACTACGGCGACCTGTCCATCCTGACCGCGGCCGAGGAAGCGGTCGACCTGTACCACATGCTCAAGGGCCCCAAGGAGTTCAAGAAGATCATGCTTTCCCAGAAGCACGATCTCGAGACGGGCTTCATGTATCCCTCCGCGATGCCGCCGACGCCACCACTGCGCGCCGACGCTCCGATGCAGGCCGCGCCCGCGATGCAACCTGTCGCCCCGGCCCCAGTCGCGCAGCCAGCGCCACAGGCGCCGCCTGCCCCGCCCGCGGCGACGACGATGGCCGGCGCTGAGGGCTCGATGCCACTGCCCAGCGATCCGGCAGCGGCCGCATCAGAGGGTGCCGCACACATAGCCGCCCAGCAGATGTCCGGCCAGGACAAATCGCTCGAGGTCACCCAGACACTGTCGCGGTTGGCCGATCTGCGTGACAGCGGCGCGATCACGGCCGATGAGTACGAGCAGAAGAAGCAGGAGCTTCTCGGCCGGCTGTGAGCCAGCAAACCGTCTTCGCGCTCGTCGCGGTCGCGATCATCATTCTCGTTTCGTTTCCGGTCCACGAGTTCACGCACGCCTTCGCGGCTTTCAAGCTGGGTGACTCGACGGCGCGATGGCAAGGGCGATTGACGCTAAACCCAATCGTTCATTTCGATCCGTTGGGTGGAGCGATCTTGGTAGTGAGTGCGCTTCTCGGCGGTTTCTTCATCGGCTGGGCGAAACCGACTCCAGTCAATCCGTACAACCTGCGCTATGGCCGTCGAGGCGAGGCCATCGTTTCGGCAGCGGGGCCGTTGTCGAACCTTGTCCTCGCCGCGGCGATTGCGATCCCCGTTCGAGTCGCGTGGGGAACTGTCGATTCCGTCTCGACACCGCTCGCAACGCCGATCGCGGCGGCCATCTATGACGTCGCCTTCTACTTCGTGCTGGTTAATGGGTTCCTGTTTCTTTTCAACCTCCTGCCGATTCCTCCGCTCGACGGCTGGCGCGTCTTGCTTGGACTTGTCGACGCCAGAACCTCGTACAACCTGCGGCAGTTTGAGCAGTACGGCTTTGTGCTGCTGCTAGTCATCGTGTTGTTCGGCGCAAGTTTCCTTGCTCCACTTGCCGGTGAAATCAAGAACCTGCTGCTCGGAAATGCACTCCTCATCAGCGTCTGATGGCTGGCTGGTGGGCGGCGAAGGTTCGGCGCTTCGGGTGCTACTTCGTCGGTCGGGTCAGCGATCGCGAAACCCATGAGCTGACGAGCTGGCTGACGCCCGCGCAGCTGCGCCTGTTCGAGTCGATGCATCGTGCCGACCAGCGCCACGGGCTCGACGTCGTCGCTTCGCTGCGCGCCGACGGACAGACCGATCCCGACCTGCTCATGGCCGGCCTGCTGCACGATTGCGCCAAGGGCACCGCACTTCACGTCTGGCATCGCGTCGGTTGGTCGCTGGCCGAGCACTACGGCCGGCGAATGGAGCGGCTGCTGCTGCGCGTGGCGTCGTTCCGCGCCGCGTTCCAGACGCTCGCGGCGCACGCTGAACGCTCGGCAGAGATGGCGCTCGCTGCCGGCTGCACGCCGGAAACCGCGGACCTCATTCGTAGCCAGGCCGAGCCCGCCGACGACAAGCTGGGTCGCGCGTTGCTGCTCGCCGACGAGGCCAACTAAAGAGGTGATGACCAGCGGGGTGGAGATCCGCTTCGCCGACGCACGCCGGCCCGAGGATGCGACGCACGTCCATCTCGAGTCGTTCGACGGGCCGCTGGCGCTGCTCCTGACGCTGATCGAGCAGCGCCAGCTGGACGTGCTCACCGTCCGCCTCGGCGACCTTGCCAGTGCCTACCTGGACGCGCTGGCCCGCATCGAGCGCGGCCGCCTCGCGCTGCTCAGTTCATTCGTGACCGTCTGCTCGCAGCTCATCCTGATCAAGTCGCGCGCGTTGCTGCCGCGGCCCCCGGAGGCGGCCGCGGCGGACGAGGCCAGTCAAAGCGAAGGGGTCGATCCTGAAGAAGAGCTGCGTCGGCGGCTGATCGAGTACCGCATGTATCGCGATGCGGGCCGCGCGCTGGGTGCGCTGCTCAACGCGGGTGTGAGCCTCTTTCATCGCGAATCGGCAGTCGCCGTGGCTGCGGGCAGAGCGGGCGCGCGGCCCGACGACGGCCCACCGCTCGATGCGTTGCTGCTCGCGGCGGCGCTGTCGGCATCCGTGCGTCTCGTGCCCCCAGCGCCGCCGCCCGTGGAGATGGTCACGCGCGCGATCACGCTCGACGAGCGTGCCGCGGTCATCCGCGCGGCGCTGCGCAGCGCGCCGCAGATCGTCCTCCAGGAGCTGCTCCAGGACGTAACCGACCGGATCGTGGTCGCGGTCACATTCCTGGCGATGCTCGAGCTGGCCAAGGGCCGCGAGGTGGCCATCGAGCAGATTGAGCCGTGGGGGCCGATCCGAGTCACGCCGATTGCCGCCGGTCAACGCGGGGCGCTGCTCGATGGATGACGCCCTCGTCGCGATCCCGATCAGGCCGGAGACGCTGGAGCCGACCGAAACGCCGGAGCTCAGCGAGCCTGTCCACGAGCTCAACGCCGCCCAGCTCGAGGCCCTGCTGTTCGTCGCCGAGCGCCCCTTGAGCAGGCGCGAGATCGCGACGCTCGCCGGCGTGGATCGCGAAACCGTCGACGCGCTGCTCGGCGATCTCGAGGTCATCCTGCGCGAGCGCGGTCTGCGCCTGGTCGCCGCAGGCGACGCGGTGCAACTCGTCACGGCGCCCGATGCCGGAGCGCTGATCGCACGCTACGTCGGTGCCGACGCCACGCGACTTTCGCCCGCGGCGTTCGAGACGCTGGCCATCGTCGCCTACCGCCAGCCGGCGACGCGCGGCACGATCGAGCGCATCCGCGGCGTCGACTCGGACTACGTCCTGCGCACGCTGCTCCACCGCCGCCTCGTGGTCGAGCAGGGCAGGGCCGACACGCCGGGGCGACCCATCCTGTACGGCACCGGCTTCGACTTCCTGGAGCGTTTCGGCCTGACCTCGCTCGATGACCTGCCGCAGCTCGATCCGGAGGCGGCGGAGCGGCTCATTGAGTGACCGAGTCAGGATCCACAAGGCGCTGGCCGACGCCGGCGTCGCCTCACGTCGCCGAGCGGAGCTGCTCGTCGCGGAGGGGCGCGTCACGGTGAACGGGGCCCCCGCCGGCGTCGGCCAGCTCGTCGACCCGGCGCGCGACGTGCTCGCAGTCAACGGCACGGCCATCGCCACTGCCGATAGGCGCGTGTATCTCGTGCTGGCCAAGCCCGCCGGGGTCACCAGCACGGTCAGCGACAGCCACGCCACGCGGACGGTGCTCGATCTTGTCCCACCAGAGCTGCGTGCCCGCGCCGTCCGGCTCTACCCGGTCGGCCGCCTCGACCGCGACTCGGAGGGCCTGCTGCTACTGACCAACGACGGCGACTGGGCGCAGCGCATGCTCCATCCGAGTCACGGCGTCGAGCGCGAGTACGCAGTCGGGCTCGAGCACCCGCTCGGTGGTCGGCAGCGTGAGTTCCTCGAGCAGGGGGTTGAGCTCGAGGAAGGGACGGCCCGGCTGTCGGACCTGCGCGCGGCGTCCTCGGCCGACGTTCGTCTGCTGGGCGACCTGGTCGGCCGGCCGGCGCACGATCTGGCGTGGTACCGGGTCACGCTCCGGCAGGGCATGAAGCGCCAGATCCGGCGCATGTTCTCGGCTGCCGACGCGCCGGTTCGGCGCCTCGTCCGGGTCCGCTTCGGCACCCTGCGCATCACCGGGATGCAGCTGGGCGACGTGCGCGAGCTGTCGGCGGCCGAGCGTAGGGCGCTGGACAGTCTCTCGCCGGACCAGCGGCCGGAACGCGCCGCGCCGCGCCGCGAAGGCTTCATGGTCAGCCTCGACGGCCCCGGCGGCAGCGGCAAGAGCACGGTCGGCATGCGCGCCGCGAGCGAGCTTGGCTATCGCTTCTGCGACACGGGCGTGCTCTATCGCGGCCTGACCTGGCTGGCCATGAACCGCGCGGCCGATCTTGACGATCCCGACGCGCTCGTGCCGCTCGTGCGCGAGATCAGGCTCGAGCCGGATGAGCACGAGCGCTACGTGCGCGTGGTGGTTGGCGGTGACGAGATCACCGATCGGTTGCATACGGCCGAGGTCGACCGCGAGGTCAGCCGCGTCTCGCGCCACGCGCCTGTGCGCGCCGAGCTGCTCCAGGTCCAGCGCGGCCTCGCCGCGGCCGGCCGGATCATCATGGCCGGCCGTGACATCGGCACCGTCGTCCTGCCCGACGCTGATCTGAAGCTGTACCTGAACGTCTCGGTCGAGGAGCGCGCGCGGCGCAGGGCCGCTGAGCGCGGCGTGGCCGATGACGCGCGCGCCGTCACCCAGATCGAGGACGACCTGCGCCGCCGTGACGGCATCGACTCGACGCGCGACACTGCGCCGCTGCGCATCCCGGACGGTGCCGCGGTCATCGAGACTGACGGCAACACGATCGATCAGACCGTGGCGCAGGTCGTGGCGGCGGTTCGCGGCGCGTCTCGAGCCGCAGGCGGGCGATGAGAAGCCGCGTACCGATCGTCACCCGTATCGCCACGTTGCTGTGCCGCGTCGTGCTGCGCGCCATGACGCGGGTCACGACCGAGGGCCTCGACGACCTGCCCACGGCCGGGCCGCTGATCGTGGTCTCCAACCACATCTCGAACGCCGACCCGCCCCTCGTGGTCGGCTGGCTGACGCCCGCGCTGGGGCGGCAGCTCCACGTCCTGGCCAAGGATGCGCTGTTCGTCGGGCCTGTCGGCTGGTTCCTCAGGCGCAACGGCATCACACCGGTCAAGTCGGGCGGCAGCGACATCGAGGCGTATCGCGTCGCGCGCGCGATCCTCGATCGGGGCGAGATCCTGTGCGTCTTCCCCGAGGGCACGCGCAGCCTGACGGGCGTCATGCGGGAACCGAAACCGGGCGTGGCGATGCTCGCGACCCGCTCGGGCGTGCCAATCCTGCCCGTGGGAGTGTCGGGCAGCGACGTCTTCCTGGGCCGTGGCCAGCGCATGCCCAGGCTGGGGACGCGGATCACGGTCCGCGTCGGCAAGCCGTTCACGCTGGAGCTGGACCCGTCAAAGACGCGTCGCGAGGCGATGAACGCGGCGTCCGACGATCTGATGGGCCACATCGCGGAACTCGTCGACGGGCGTCACCAGGGCAGGTTCAGCCCGCCTGCCATGTGACACAATCCGCCGACGCGTTACGAGGGAGGAGCAATACCGGATGAGCATGCCCCCACCGAACACTGATTCAGGCGGCTTTCCGCCGGCTGGACCGCCGCCGGGACCGCCTGCTGGATACGGCGCACCGCCGCCAGGGCCGCCTTCATATGCGCTGCCGGCATCCACCCCGCCGCGCGCCCGGAGCCGACGCGGCTTGGTCATCTTCGGTGTCCTGGTCGTCTTGCTCGTGGTCATCGTCGGCGGCGTCTACCTCTTCCGCGATCGGATAACCGGCGACGTGAACGATCTCCAGGTGGGCGACTGCATCGATAGCCGACGGTCACGACGACTGTCACCGACGTCCAGCATCAGCCGTGTACCCAACCACACGACGGCGAGGTGTTCGCGCTCGTGACCTACAGCGCCGACTCGAGCGCGTCGTATCCCGGCGCCTCGGCGTTCGACGACCTGGTCACCAACCAGTGCCTGCCGGCAGTAAAGACCTATACGGCGCGAACGAGCGACGAGCTGACTGCGGCCGGTCTTTCGTTCGCCTACTTCTACCCGACGAGTGACAGCTGGTCGAGCGGCGACCGTGGCGTGACCTGCTACATCGTCAAGAATGACGGCAGCAAACTCCTAGGCTCGGTCAGGGGCGGCGGCGCGGCGAGCCCGTAACACCGTCCGCGCAACCGGCGGCAAGTGCCGCCGGTGCCATACTTGGGCAACATGGGTAGCGTCGAAGAGGTCCGCATCGCGCGCCGGACCGGGTTCTGTTACGGGGTGCGCGAGGCGATCGACTATGCCCGGCTGGCGACGGCCCAGGGCAAGCAGACGCATACCCTGGGCCAGGTCGTGCACAATGAGGGCGTCATTGCCCAGCTCCAGGGCCAGGGCATCAGGACGGTCGACACGCTTGACGATGTCGACAGTGGCGCGGCCGTGGTCATCCGCGCGCACGGCGTCACGCCGGAGGTGATGGCGCGCGCGGAGGAGCGCGGCCTCGAGGTCATCGACGGCACCTGCACGTGGGTCATCCAGGAGCAGCGCGAGCTCCAGAAGCTGGTCGACGACGGCTACACGATCGTGCTCCTGGGAACGCCGCGCCACCCCGAGGTCGTCGGCCTGCTCGGTTTCGCGCCCGACGCGATCGTCGTCGACGATGAGGAGGACTGGGAAAGCATCCCGCGCACCAAGCGCGTGGCACTCATCAGCCAAAGCACGCAGCCGCCCTGGAAGTTCGAGAAGCTTGCCGCCTACCTCGTCAGCCGCACCCATGAGCTGAAGATCGTCAACACGGTCTGCCCGGTCACGATCCGGCGCCAGCAGGACACCATGGATCTTGCCGCGCAGGTCGACATGATGGTCGTCGTGGGCGGCCGCAACAGCGCCAACACCAAGGAGCTGACCCGGCTGTGCGAGATCGCGGGCAAGCCCGTGATCCAGATCGAGAGCGAGCGCGATCTCGCCGACGCGGCCGCGTTCAACGGCGCGCGCGTCGTGGGTGTCACGGGCGGTACGAGCACGCCGATCGAGGACCTGGAGAAGGTTGCCGAGCGCGTCTACGCCGTGGGCGGCACGCCCGAGACGCACGAGCGCGCCGCCGAGTTGGCGCGAACGGCTCTCTCCGCGGTGGCCGCGCCGGCCTATCGGAGCACCTCGCTCGACGAGAACGGCCGGCACCGTCGCACCGTCGCCGCTGGCGCGGCGTAACCCATGGCGCGCCGCGTCCGCCGTCCGACGTCGGGTCGGGGCGAGGATCTGCCCACCGCTGGCCTGCCCGTCGTGGCTTTCGTCGGCCGGCCCAACGTCGGCAAGAGCACGCTCTTCAATCGCGTGGTCGGCGAGCGCATCGCGATCGTTGAGGACCGTGCGCGGACGACGCGCGACCGGCTGTACGACGTCGCAGAGTGGAACGGCCGGCGCTTCATCGTCATCGACACGGGCGGCCTCGAGCAGCGCGTGGATGACGCGATCGAAGAGGGCGTCCAGGAGCAGGCACGGCTCGCGATCGATGAGGCGGACGTCATCGTGCTCGTGGTCGACGCCGACGCCGGGCTGACTCCTGCAGACCAGGAGGCGGCCGAGATCCTGCGCCTGGCCAAGGCGCCCGTGATCGTCGCCGCCAACAAGGCCGACAACCCGAAACGCGAGCTGGAGGCGGCGGAGTTCCACCAGCTGGGCTGGCACGAGACGCACCCGATCAGCGCACTGCACGGCCGTGGCGTCGCCGACCTGCTCGACGTCATTGTCTGGGCGCTGCCGCCCGAGTCGGAATCGGAGCTCGAGCGCAAGCGCGTGGACAGGGAGCTCACGGAGGCAGGCGAGGGCGCCGACTCTGAGCTGGGAGCCGAAGAAGAGGCGGCGTTCGCCTTCGACGACCGACCGGCGCGCCTGGCGATCATCGGCCGGCCCAACGTCGGTAAGAGCTCGCTGCTCAACGCGTTGCTCGGCGAGCAGCGCGTCATCGTCAGCGACATCCCGGGCACGACGCGCGATGCGATCGACACGTCGTTCGAGTGGGCCGGACGGACGGTGCGCCTCGTCGACACAGCCGGCATCAAGCGCCGCGGCCGCGTCGCCTCCGGCCCCGCTGCCGAGCGCTTCGCAACCCTGCGCGCGCTCAAGGCAGTCTCGCGCGCTGACGTCGCGATCCTCGTGCTCGACGCACCTGACGGGCTGACGGCGCAGGACGCGCACGTGGCCGGTTACGCGCTCGAAGAGGGCATCGGTCTCGTCGTCGCGATCAACAAGTGGGACCTCGTCGAGGAAAAGACACAGAGCACCTTCGACGAGTACGTCGCACAGCTGCGCCGAGATGCGCCGTTTCTGTCCTTCGCGCCGATCGTCTCGATCAGCGCCAAGACCCACCAGCGTGTCGAGCGCGTGCTCGAAGCGGCACTCGAGATCGCCGCCGAGCGCCGGCGGCGCGTGCCAACGCCGGCACTCAACGCCTGGCTGCGCGAGACGACACAGCGCCGGCCACCGTCGAACGTGCGGGGCAAGCAGCCGCGCTTCTTCTACGCGACGCAGGTCCAGGCCGAGCCGCCGACATTCGTGCTCTTCGCCAACGGCGCAGCGCTCATCCACTTCAGCTATCGGCGCTACCTCGAGAACCGGCTGCGCGAGGCGTTCGGCTTTGGCGGCACGCCGCTGCGCCTCGTCATCCGTGAGCGCGCGCGCGAGGACAGCGAGCGCCGCCCGCGGCGCCGCTCAGCGGTGCGCGCGCGGTGACGGTCGAGCGCCACGCCCGGCGCGCGGTCGTCGGTGCCGGGATGTGGGGCACGACGCTGGCCCTCCAGCTCGCCCGACGCGGCCCGGTCGTACTCCTGGCACGCGACGAGGCACAGGCACGCGACCTGACCACGGAACGCCGCAATGCACGCTACCTGCCCGACAACAACATCCCGGTCGAGGTCGAGATCAGTGCCGATCCAGCCGCGTTAAGCGCCGCGGACGAGTTGGTCATCTTCGCCGTGCCTGCCGCGGCGATGCGCTCTACCGCGCGGCGCGTCGCGAGTGCGGTCAACGCCAACGCCGTCCTCCTCTCGGTCGCCAAGGGCATCGAGCACGACTCATTGGAGCGTATGACCCAGGTCATCGCGTCGGAGATTCCGTCAGCGTCGGGCCGCATCTGTGCCATGTCGGGCCCCAACCTCGCCCTCGAGATCGCGCGTGGCCTGCCCGCCAGTAGCGTCATCGCCGCCCAGGACGAGGAAGTCAGCCGCCGGGCCAGCGACATGCTCGGCGCACGCTCGTTTCGGCTCTACCGCAACCGCGATGTGATCGGCGTCGAGCTGTGCGGAGCGCTCAAGAACATCATCGCCATCGCTGCCGGTGCCGCCGAGCAGCTCGGCTTCGGCGACAACGGCAAGGCCGGCCTGATCACGCGCGGCCTGGCCGAGATCACCCGCCTGGGCATCGCCGCCGGCGCGAACCCGCTCACCTTCGCTGGCCTGGCGGGCCTCGGCGACGTCATCGCGACGTGCTATTCGAACCTGTCGCGCAACCACAGCCTGGGCGTCGAACTGGCCAAAGGCCGGCCCTGGGCCGACATCGAGGGCACGCTGCCTGGCGTAGCTGAAGGCGCGTACACGGTCACCTCCGCGCTCCAGCTCGCCACCAGGCTCGGTGTCGAGATGCCCATCGCCCAGGAGGTCTCCAACGCGCTGTTCGAGGGCAAGAGCGTCCAGCGTTGCCTGATCGACCTGCTGTCGCGCGAGCAGAAGGACGAGCTCGCGGGCTTCGGCGAATGGTCGGCGGCTGGCTCCGCCGCCCTGAAAGCGTTCTGAATCCCGGCCTGACCGCACCAGACCGGTCCGGACGGTACTTAGCGACATCCGGATCGGTACCCGTAGTCTGCGAAGGTTTAGAGCACGGTCCTCTGTTGCTCAGCCCGCCCATGTGCCATCGTTACGGGCATAAGCGGATGGGAAAGGCAATCGGATAAGCCAGGTGGGAACCCCCGGAATGCTGCGCCGTGACCCACAAGCCGTGGTGGGTGCCGCTTCCAAGTTCTGAAACTTCAGGGTTCCGGCTTCGCTCCGTTGGGACGCGTAGCTCGCATTGTCGAGCCGCCGGCGTCGAGGCAGGCTCCGATTGCCACCCACCCTCTTCTCATTTCTCCCTCCGACTCCCGGGTCCGCAGGTCGGACCCGGCCATGGCCGCTGCTAGACTCTGCCGGTCGGGGCGTAGCGCAGTCTGGTAGCGCACTTGAATGGGGTTCAAGAGGTCCCGCGTTCGAATCGCGGCGCCCCGACCA
>Ga0209638_1000049_pt1 | contig 74829 bp, 71 predicted proteins | sample BarGraNGADG00211_FD_184490 | JGI IMG/M metagenome (GOLD analysis project Ga0209638, IMG submission 184490) | Arctic peat soil microbial communities from Barrow, Alaska - Barrow Graham LP Ref core NGADG0002-211 (SPAdes) (version 2) | ecosystem: Environmental > Terrestrial > Soil > Wetlands > Peat... | reverse complement strand
GGTGATCGCCGCCGTCAAGGTCGTCTTGCCATGGTCAATGTGTCCCATGGTCCCCACGTTCATGTGCGGTTTCGTCCGCTGATACTTCTGCTTCGCCATAATCCTTGCTCCTTCCATAAAAAAAATTACGAGGTCGCGAAGCCCTCAATGGGATTTGAACCCATGACCCCATTCTTACCAAGAATGTGCTCTACCAACTGAGCTATGAGGGCGGAGGTGGGCAGTGAAGGATTCGAACCTCCGAAGGCTTTTGCCAACTGATTTACAGTCAGTCCCCTTTGGCCACTTGGGTAACTGCCCATATTTACCAACCGTGCCACCAGCCGGTCGGTGCCGTTCCCATCGAAAAGGCCAACCGACAGCCAATAAGCGGGAAGGGTTTTGAAAACGTTCCAAGCCGACGACGGGAATTGAACCCGTAACCTACCACTTACAAGGCGGTTGCTCTGCCGGTTGAGCTACGTCGGCAAGCGTCCTTTCCCGGCTTAAGCGGGGGAATTATACCAAAGGCACCCCGTCCATACAAGGTTAACGCGCCGGACTACCGGTCTGAACTTTCCTTTTCCCATCGGAACGCAAAACAAAGGGCTGGAAAGACCGGCGCAATAGTCTATCAGGGTTTGGAAGGAGAGTCAAGAAAAAATGCTATACTATATTGCAGTTGCAATCATTAAATAGAGGAGAGCCATGACAAAAATTCGTTTGATCATTATTCCACTGCTAGGCTTGTTGTTATGCACCCTCGCAATCCCTGTGCAGGCCCAGACAGGCATCCAGCTGGTGAGTGACACGGCGACCCTTTCATTTCCAAATACAGCCACTTTCAAAGCCGAGTTCAAATCCGGAGCCAATATCAGCTCCGTGGTGCTTGAATATGGGATAGACCAGTTGACTTGCGGTACCGTGATCGCCAAGGCCTTTCCGCAGTTCACAGCCGCGGGTGACGTGCAGGTGACATGGGCGTGGGATATGCGCCAGTCCGGATCGATCCCGCCGGGAGCCACGCTCTGGTGGCACTGGCTGGTGCAGGATGCCAATGGTGCCCAGTTCACCAGCCCGACTCAAACGCTCACCTGGCTGGACAGCACCCACCCCTGGCAGGCGATCTCCGGGGGAAACATTACCCTCCATTATTATGATGGCGGGCAGTCCTTCGGGCAGGCGCTGCATGACGCCGCCGCCCAGGCGCTGGTGCGCCTCTCAAAAGATGTGGGGATCAGCTCTGACAAACCGGTTGATATTTATATATATGCCAACACAAGTGATTTACAAGCATCCATCCTTTACGAACCCTCCTGGGTGGGTGGGCAGGCATTCCCAGAAACAAACATCGTTATAATCGGCGTTTCCACCGATCAATTGGACTGGGGAAAAAGTACTGAAGCACATGAATTGACCCATGTACTTGTCGGCCATTTGACCTTTTCGTGCCTGGGATTCATCCCAACCTGGCTGAATGAAGGCCTGGCAATGTATGGCGAAGGCGGCCCTGCCGCGGCCGAAGTGAACCAATTCGACCAGGCCAAGACTGCCAACCAGTTGCTGGCTCTGAGCTCCCTGGCGGGCGCCTTCTCGGATGAAGCCAACCGTGCCAATCTATCCTATACAGAAGCATACAGCGTGGTTAATTATCTCATCCAGATTTATGGGCGGGACAAGATGACGGCCCTGTTAATTTCCTTGCGCAACGGAAATACGATCGACCAGGCTTTACAGACTGCTTATGGTTTCGACACGAATGGGCTTGAAGATGTATGGCGTGCCTCCATAGGAGCGGCACCCCGGGTTGGGACCTCGAACCCAACACCGGTATTCACCCCCACCCAGGTACCCACATTTGTCCCCATCGGTGCAGCTCCGATCGCGCCGACAGCAGCAACTCCACGACCAACACAGGCGCGGCCCTCGGTCACTCCGGCTTCAAATACGCAGCCACCAGGCCCAGCGCCAACTTCCGTACCTTTGACCCAGCAACTTGGGATCAGCCCCGGTGTATTGACGGGAATCGAGTTTGGTCTGATCGGCTGCATCCTGGCAATTGTTGTGATTGCGGTGCCGGTGATCGTCACAACCCGCCGCCGTAACCGGAGGCCAAAATGAAAATCAATAAGAAACACATATCCCTCCTGGTCGTCACAGCATTTATGCTGTTGGCCTGCCAGCTGACGGGTATTGCCACCCCCACCCCTACCAGCGCACCGGTTAATACTGCCACATTGACTCCCACGGTGGAGCCACTTACTTACGTAAACCTGGAAAGCGGCGTGCAGGTCCATTATCCAGCCGGGTGGACTGAGCAACCGCCTGCCCAGGGTGGCCAGTCGGTGATGGGTTTTGCCAGCCCGGACAAGACTGTGTTTACGTCCATGTATGTGTTTGCTGCCCAGGCAGGCGATACGCCTGAATCGACGGTCAAATCCCTCAGCAGTTCCGCGTTGACCGGATTGACCAATGTAGTGATTGTCAGCAACGCAGCCCTTACCCGTTCCGATGGCACACCAGCCTGGAGCCAGGTTGTGACGGCAACAAGCAGCAACAGTGATCTGAAAATAAACCTGACCACGGCAATTTACGGGTCACGCTTATTTTTTATGCTTACGTACGGATCCCCTTCGGCATACGATTTTTATGCGAATGACATTACTGCCTTGTTGAACGGGATGGCATTTGAATCGCCGGTGGTTAACGGTGTGAACCGCAGCCAGGCACTTTTCCTCTCCGGCGGTGAAAGTACCAACCCGCGTGATTACGATCCAGCCACCGAACACGACTCTGGCGATAAACGCGTCTACAGCGGGCTGGTATCGCTCGATACAAACCTCAACCTGGTGCCCGAACTGGCAGCCTCGTGGGATATTTCTTCCGATGGCACGGTATATACCTTCCATATAAGAACAAATGCAAAGTTCCATGACGGCCGTGCCGTGGTGGCCCAGGATGTGATCTATTCATGGGAACGGGCTGCCAAACCTGCCACCCAATCCGATACCGTCCTGACTTACCTGGGGGATATTGTGGGTGTGGCTCAAATGCAGGCAGGGACTGCAGATCACATCTCAGGCTTAAAAGCGATCGACGACCATACCCTGCAGGTTACGATCGACGCAGCCAAACCATACTTCCTGTATAAATTGACCATGCCGGTCGCTTTCGTTTTGGACCAGAAGAACGTCGAATCCGGAGCGAATTGGTACCGCACTCCCAATGGCACCGGCCCCTATAAACTTACCCGCTGGGACACCGGCCAATTAATGGTGTACACCGCCAACCAGGACTTCTACCTGGGGGCACCCTCCATCCCGCAAATTGTCGTGGAATTGTTTTCGGGGATTGGCATCAACCTGTTCGAATCGGGTGAGATAGACATGACCGGAATATCTTCATCTGATGTTGCCCGCGTGCTGGACCCGACCGACCCTCTCCACCCCGATGTGTACAGTGGAGTGAGCCTTTGCACCGAATACGTGGTTTTCGATGTAACCAAGCCGCCTTTCGATGATGTCAAAGTGCGCCAGGCTTTTTCCATGGCGTTCGATCGCCAGAAATATATTGATGTGGTTAATAATGGAGTCGGCATCCCAGCCGTGGGATTATATCCGCCTGCCCTGCCAGGGTACAACTTAAACCTCCAGGGGCTTCCATATGATCCTGCGCAGGCACGCCAGCTGCTGGCTCAATCCAAGTACGGCGGACCGCAGGGATTACCCCCCATTACATTTACCGATGCAGGTTTTGGCAATTCGGCAGGTCCGAGCGTGGCTGCCATGGCACAAATGTGGCAGCAAAACCTGGGTGTCACCATCACTGTTGAAAACCTTGAACCGGATAGATATCTTGATCTGCTAAATTCCGGTCAACACGGCCAGCTCTTTTCCAGTGGCTGGTGTGGAGATTACCCTGACCCGGAGAATTTTGCAGATGTACTGTTCCATACAGGAGCCCAGCAGAATACCGGAAAGTTCAGCGACCCGGCGCTGGATACGGTCCTCGACCAGGCGCGCGGAGAGCAGGATGTAACAAAACGGATCCAGCTCTACCAGCAGGCTGAGCAGATGATTGTCCAGGATGCCCCCGCCCTGTTCATCATGCACGACGTATCCTATGAACTGGTCAAACCAAATGTGAAGGGATTTGTGCTGACACCGATCGGCATTCCGCTGGAACGCTATTTATACCTGCAACCGTAAAAAAGTCTCCCTAAAAAAAACCCTCTCCTGGTGTGGAGAGGGTTTTTTATGGCCTGGCTTCAGCCAGGAAATCCACCCGGTCGATCGCGGGCCCAACACTGGATAATAAAAAATCAAAGGAGATTGGTGATTTTGATGATAGAGCTAAAGTTGATTCCCACCTGTGCAAACCCACCACAGCCCCCGCTGTGTCGAAAGCGGTCCCCAACACCCAGGTTGTTTTCGCCGTCCCAGAACCGGTCAACAGCACCTGGCCGGTTACTTGCGCAGTTCTCCCGGAAGAATCCAGCGTGACCAGGGTATTCTCCACATTCACCGGGAGGTAGCGCACATCCCCGGGCAGCAGACGAATAGCAGTCAGGACCTGGACCTGAACTGATGCAGCGATATTTTCCGAGGGGGGAACGTGGAACGCCAGCGGCATGGACAGCCCTGTGGGGAGAATATCCAGCAATCCAAAGGCAGTCCCAGAGACGAGCGCATGTCCGTCCGTGTCGAGCAAAGTAAACTGAGCGGAAAGGTTTTCAATTGTATCCGTGTACTGGTTGAGCACCAGGGCGAAACACCAAAGCCCGCCATCCGGCTCCGTCCAGCAGCGCGCTTGCTGAACAGGGAGCGGGACCGGGGTGGGCACCGGTTGGAGCGTGGTGGTATTCCCGGTGGGAATGATGAGCGTTGTGCCAACGGGAAGGGCTCCCGCCTGGACGCCTGGGTTGGCATCCAAGAGCGCCTCCGGTGTGATACCGTAGCGATTGGCTATTCCGATCAATGTGTCCCCCTGTACAACGGTATAAGTGAAAGTGGTGGGGGTGGGCTGGATTATGCCAGTTGTCAGCGGGATGACCGTGGGAGTGTTTGAAGGTGTGACGGTGAGGAAGGGCACTGCTGGTGGAAGCTCCGTGACCACGGTGGTGTTCCCTGCACAGGCGGTCAATATCAGCAAAAGGAACAAAATCCCCACGATTCTTGGCATGGGCAGATTATACACGTTTCACTTGCCCACACCATCAGGCTGTGCTAAACTCAGTTTATGGCTGACGAGGACGACCTGTTATCGGAGGAAACCGGGGAAAACACAATGCTCCGGGAGGCAATGGATGCCCTGCGCCGGGGGGACCGGGTACGGGCACGTGACCTGTTGACCCGACTGCTAAAAACCGATCAAAAGAATCCAAAATACTGGCTCTGGCTCAGCGCCGCAGTAGACTCACAAAAAGAGCAGATATATTGCCTGCAGATGGTCCTCCAGGCAGACCCACAAAATTCAGCCGCAAAGCGCGGCTTGATCCTGATGGGGGCACTTCCTCCGGACGATTCCGTTCCACCTTTCCCGCTCAACAGGCCACGCCTTTGGGAAGAGAACTTGATCTACTCCCAGGAGCCAAAGGAAAAAATCAGCGGGTGGGACAGGCCGGCGGTGCGGATTTTGTCCCTGCTCGTAATTGCGGTGGTCATTATCGGCGGCCTTTTCCTTGGCAAGTCTATAATTTTTCCAAGTCGACCTGCTCCATATATATCCCCCACACGCCGCCCAACTTTGACGATTACATTAACACCCTCAGTCACTCCCGTTTTTCGCACTCCCACGCCGACATTCCTTGGTCCCACACCGTTGTGGATGTTCCTGGCTTCCACGTATACTCCAACCCCGCTCTACGTAAATACCACCCACCCGGTCCTGTCCCAAGCTTCGTACGAGGCCGGTCTCCGTTCCCTGGCGGCAAGTGATTATGAAACTGCGCGCGTCCAATTTCAGGAGGTACTGAAAACCGAACCGAACGCTGCGGACGTGTACTATTACATCGGCGAGTGTTACCGCATGCAGGGGGATTACCGCAATGCCAGGGATTCATACCAGACAGCCATCAACCGCGATCCGACCTTTGCACCAGCCTTCCTGGGACGCGCCCGCGCCAACGGGGGGTTGAACCCGGGGGGGGAGGTCATTGGCGACCTTAACGAAGCGATCATCCTGGATGGGAATTTTGCAGAGGCGTTTATCGCACGCGGAGCATATAAGGTTCAAAACAATCCGGCTGGTGCAAAACAAGACCTCGAGACTGCTCTGGAGATCACACCGGATTCTGCCCTGGCGTACCTTTACCTGGCCAATGCGGATTTAGGCCTGGGAGATAACTATGCAGCGCTGGATGCGGCCATCCATGCGAACGAGCTTGACATGACCCTAATCCCGGTTTACCTGGCGCTGGCAAACGCGTACATTAAAACCGGGCAGCCGGCCCAGGCGGAAAGCGTGCTCCAGACATACACGATTTACCAGCCAGAGGACGCCAATGCTTTGCTCCTGCTGGGAATTGCCTACAATACCACCGGGGATTACGAAGCGGCTGTGCAAATTTTAAGCAAGGCGATCGATGCCAACCAGCGCAATCCCGAATCATATTTCCAGCGCGGTTCCGCCTACCTGAACCTGGGCAGTCCCAACCTGGCAGAGACGGATTATAACTCGGCGCTTAATTACGATCCTTTCGATTTTGATTCTTATCTCGGGCTAGCCCGCTCCTATTTCATGCAGGGTAATCCCAACAATGCCTACATCGAAGCAGATCAGAAAGCCCTGCCCCTTGCGCATACGGATGTCAGCAAGGCACAAGTCTATTACTGGGAAGCACTGTTCCTCGAAGCCATCGGAGATCCTCTTTCGATTGAAGGCGCTCAAAATAGTTGGACCGCATTGATCGCGCTTCCGGCGGATGTGATGCCGGAAGCATGGCGGACTGAAGCCTTCCAGCATCTAAAAATCACGCCCACTTTCACACCCACACTGACTCCCAGCGGGACGCCGACCGTGACGCCGACCGTGACGAAGACACCATGATCATTATTATTTATTGAAGGAGGCTGTAGTGATATTCAACTCTTTTGGCGTGGGCGAGATATTCATTATCGCCTTCAACGTGATCCTTATATGCATCCCCGTACTTCTTGTTTGGCTTCTGTTCAAGGTCCTGCGAAAAATCTCCGACCATAGCGCGCAAATTGAGGTTGAGGTTAAAGCGCTGCGGGAGGAAATTCATACCATGCGGGAAAATATTCCAGTCAGTCCCCCAAAATAACATAAAAAGAGTCAACGCAACCGGCGGCAGGAACCCTGCCGCCGGTTGGCTATTTACGACATTCTCCACATGGGCATAAAGCCCGCAGATAATCCCACTTATAAATCCCGGCATCGTGACCATCCTCCCAAACCGGGGTAATCCCATACGAGCCAACCGGCAGGACGTTGGTTATACGGGTGGCGGGGGAGTCGGGCAGTTCCCTGGAAAAGATGGATGGGTCCGGGGTGTCACCCATTTTGTCATGACCGCCGCGGCACTCTGCGCATGGGCAGCCAGCCCGTAACAGGGAGAAGGGATATAGGCTGACATGGTCGTCATCCCAAATGACAGTGAACTCCTTTTTCACGCGGTTGGCTGTGATGGAAACTGGCTTCATGTTTGTCTTTATAAAATTCTAATGTGACGGGATGACAGAAAGATAATTTTGAACAGCCCATCCGGTGCGGGTTGCATCGTAGGAGGCGGAAAGGCGCCACCAGGTGAAGCCCTCGGCGCTGGCCGGACCTTCCGTGATCTGGAAAACCTCAGCATCATTCCCTGAGAAAATCACCTTTGCATTAATGCTGGGGTCCGCATGGATGTTCAACCCCTCGCCACCTGTATTGGTTACCAGGACATAAACCCCGACAGCGAACTGCCCTGGCGCAGGGGTGGGTGAGGTGGTCGGAGTGGGAGGAAACGGGGTGAGCGTGGGTGGCTGGGCATGGGGGGTGGATGTAGGAGCAGGGATGATGGTCAAAATGGCGGAGGCGGGTGTCAGGTCTGGAGGCGGAGCGGCAGGACGTCTTATCAAAATAAAAGCAAAGCTGGCAAATAATAAAATACCGGCAATAACCAGCACCGCGATCAAGACTTTACCGTTCAAGATGTTTTTCATAAATACTTAGGGTTCAGAAAATCAGAAGGCAATAGATTGTGGAGGGAATAAACCTGGAGGTGGATTCTGGGAAGAATCGACTGGCAACATTCAGCAGGATTTCCGCTTCAGTAATGAATTATACCTTTCCGCTTGAAAGCAAATACCTTGCGCCCGGAGGGATGAGCACCTGCAACACTCCCTGGAGTACTTCCAGGGATGCCTGCTGCGTGCCAAGCATGGGTTCACCGTCCATTTGAAGGGAAAAAGGTATGCTCGAGTCGATAGATGCTCTGCTAAAGGGAATGCAGCGAGCCTGGTCCGAGGTGAGGTGACGTCCAGACTGAATGTCGAAGAAGTGGCGGAATGCATCCGCCAGGGTGGAGCCGGAGAACAACCATAAATCCATAAGGCCATCATCCAGGTACGCCTTGGGAGATATCTCAGCCAATCCGCCCATGTAGTGGCGGATGTTACTGGCTACCGCCAACAGGTAATGGCCCTCAACCAGTTTTTCATCGGCCTTGATGCGGAGATTCATCCCATGCCAAAGAGTTGCATTCCAAACGGTAGTGGCAAAAAATTCAGGCACACCCAGGTATTTTTCGAAGCGTTTACGGGGCTCGAGTTTTTTTACTGTCAGTGCATCCAGGCCAATTCCGGCCCACATCATAAAGGGCTGGTCGTTGCATAAGCCCACATCCATTGCGACGGGTTTTACCTCCGCCAGCAGGCGGGCATTCTCGCGCAATAATCCCCAGCGGGGCCAAATGAATGCCTTCATGCCAAGTTCAAGCGCCCAGACATTCGCTGAACCGGCGGGGAGAACTCCCAGGGCAGTTTGTGAACCGATCAAACCTGAAGCAGCCTGACCGACAGTCCCATCGCCGCCGATCACAAAGACGGCTCGAAAACTCTCGCTGGCAGCCATGCGGGCCAATTGGGTTGTATGCCGCCCGTCCAGAGACTCTGCGACTTCAACCCGCCAGCCGTAATCGCTTAAAGTACGGATCACCCCGCTGATAAAAGGGCGCACCGAAATGCGTCCTGCGGCCGGGTTATAGATTAGCAAGGTGTCAGCCATGCCCATATTATACTTAGGGCGGGATGGAACGACCCGAAAAAACAGCGTGTTATAATTCTTACCGGGCAACTATGGACGAACCGAAACTACTAAATAAACGTTACCAACTTCTGGAACCGCTTGGAAAGGGGGGGATGGCAATCGTCTACCGCGCCCAGGACCTGATGCTGGAACGGCTGGTGGCTGTTAAAGTACTGCGTGAGGATTACTCACGTGACCCGGCCTTCCAGGAACGCTTCCGCAGGGAAGCCAAAGCGGCCGCCAACCTATCCCACCCCAATATAGTAACCATGCATGATTTTGGCCTGGATAACGGTCAATTATTCCTGGTCATGGAATACGTCCCAGGCAAAGACCTGAAGACCTTGATCAAACAGCGCGTGCGCTTCAGCCCCGAAGAAGCCCTGCCGCTGCTCATCCAGGCTTGCGCCGGAATCGGTTACGCCCATCGCGCCGGGCTGGTCCACTGTGACGTGAAACCGCAAAACATGCTGGTAACCCCGGATATGCGCCTGAAAGTTGCCGATTTCGGTATCGCCCGGGCTCTTTCCACGATCATCCCTGAAGAACAAATGGACATTGTCTGGGGAAGCCCTCAGTATTTTGCCCCTGAACAAGCCACCGGAGCCGCACCTGCCCCGGCCTCAGACGTCTATTCCCTTGGCATCATCATGTACGAGATGTTGACAGGCTCGCTGCCTTTCCAAGCTACCACCGACTCCGACCTTGCCCGCCAGCATGTGGAAATGGAGCCGCCGTTATTGAGCGAGATCCTCCCGGAAATCTCTCCAACGCTGGAACAGATCCTGAAAAAGGTCCTTTCCAAGGAGCCTTCCCAGCGTTACCGAACTGCCGACCAATTTGGACGGGTGTTGATGAACTTTGGAAATGTCAGGTCTGCTCCATCTCTGGTTTTGACCCCGGAAGTCAGCGCCTATGGGGAAACCCATCCTGCGGGAAAAGCATCCATGACTGATTCACTCTTCGAAATTGACTGGGCCTCGGTGGGCTTGGGCTTGCTGGCCCTGGTGGCTGTGCTGGGGCTAATTCCTTTCTGGATGTGGATATACTTCGTGTATAATCCGCCCATTCGGTGATCCGGGATGAAGTCTTATATCATTGCCCCCTCAATCCTTTCGGCAGACTTCACCCGTTTGGGAGAACAGATAGCCGAATGCGAAACAGCCGGGGCGGACTGGATCCATGTGGATGTGATGGACGGGCATTTCGTCCAGAACCTGACCATGGGACCCGTCATTGTCGAAGCGTGCCGCAGGTCCACCAGACTGCCCCTCGACGTGCACCTGATGATGGAACATCCGGAAACTCTGCTGAAGGAGTTTGCAGCTGCAGGTGCAAGTTCCATGATCGTTCACGTAGAAACCTGCCCGGATATTGCCAGTACATTAAAAAACATCAAGGAACTTGGCTGCAAAGCCGGGGTCACTTTAAACCCGGCGACACCCGTCACCTACCTCGAACCAGGTTTGGCCCAGGCTGACCACGTCCTGGTAATGACCGTCCATCCAGGATATTCCGGGCAGGAGTTTATGCCGGAGATCTTTTCAAAGATTGCAGATGTCCGCCGCAGGCTGGACCAGATCCATTCAACAGCTCTGCTGGAAGTGGATGGGGGCATTTCCGCAATGAACATTTCGCACGTGCGCGATGCCGGAGCAGACGCGTTCGTGGCAGCCAACGCCATTTTCCATCATCCTGAAGGCATCGCAACAGGCATCCGCTCGCTGCGGGAAAAACTGCGATAAAATATCTCACCCTTGAGCCAAAGTGAGGAAAACAAAAATCACGGCTTGCGCCGTGACCTTGTTGTAAATAAATATACGATTAGGCCGTCTTGACCAGTGTGCGGATGCACTTGGTGCACAGTGTCTTCTTAACCTTACGCCCGTTCTCGATAACCGTCACCTTCTGCAAATTAGGATGGAAAGGACGATTTGTAACCCGATGAGAGAACGATATATTATGACCAAAAGTAGTTGCCTTACCACAATGAGCGCATTTTGCCATTTTAATTAATTCCTTTCCTGCCGGATAAACCCAGTGCCTGTCTTTTGAAAGCGGCGTATTTTACCACGAAACGTATCCTTGTACAAGTCAAGTGTTATTATAGAGTGAAGAGGACATAACCATGGGCAAAGAAACCACCACTTTAGGCACGATCCATATTTCGCCAAATGCTCTGGCGACCATTGCCTATCATGCCACGCTGATATCTTACGGAGTGGTTGACCTGGCGCCGAAAAACCTGGCAGAAGGCATCGCCACAACGCTTACGAAGGAGCCGGCGCATGGCGTTGCTGTTCATTATAACGGCGAAGAAATCGATATCGATGTCCATATTATTATTGAATACGGCACGCGCATCACTTCGGTGGCTGCCAGCGTTGCGAACGCAGTCCGTTACCAGGTGGAAAAAGCGTTGGGTATGCCGGTTCACAATGTAAATATCCATGTCCAGGGCCTGCACGTCAGCGAAACTGAATAGAGTCAGGAGAATTTACCAGTATGAATCCAGATGTTCAAGCGCGGCGGGAGCGTTTAAAGCTCATGCCGATAGACGGGCAGGCTCTCAAGAAACTGGTTGAAGCAGGCCTGGCTTGGTTGAGGGCCAACCAACAGTTGGTCAATGCCCTGAATGTATTCCCCGTCCCGGATGGCGATACCGGTACGAACATGGTGTTGACCATGCAATCCGCGTACAACGAGATTGACCACCTGGGTACCCGTGAGATTGGGCAAATGGCAGCTGCTGTTTCCCAGGGCGCGCTGATGGGAGCGCGCGGAAATTCGGGCGTGATCCTCTCCCAGTTGTGGCGCGGCTTCGCCCGTGCGCTGCACGATCATGAGATCCTTAATGGGCCGGCGCTGGTGCATGCATTCGCCGAAGCGCGGGACACTGCCTACAAGGGGGTGGTACGCCCGGTGGAAGGGACCATCCTGACGGTAGCCAAAGATGCAGCCGCTGAAGCCGCTGAAGCACTTCAAACAACAAACGATCCATGCGAAATCCTGGCGCGTGTCGTCAAGGCAGCCGACGTTTCGGTTCAGCATACCCCGGAACTCCTTCCGGTTCTCAAGCAAGCCGGTGTTGTAGACTCGGGCGGCAAGGGCCTTTATTTTATCCTCGAAGGTATGCTGCGATTTGTTAATGGTGAGTCTTTAGACACGCCCACGGCAGCCGTCCAACCGCTTTCGGCTATGAATCTGGAGAACACGATGGATTCCATTGAACCAGGACAAGATTACGAAGTGGTTGTTGATTTCGTTCCAAGGGAAGCACTCGACTTACCGGTGTTTTACAGTGAGTTGGAAAAGATCGGGAGTTCGATCCAAATTGGAGAGGGGGAAGGGATGTACCGGATGCATATCCACGTACCTACCGAGAAGCGATATCAACCGATCGATTATTTGATGACGCTGGGTACCATCACCAAGATTGCCATGGAAAACCTGGTTGCTCAAATGGAAGGGATCGATCATAAGGCTTCCGGCGCACGGGTAGAGCCTGCGACCATCGAGCCGGGACAGATTGCAGTTGTTGCTGTCTCACCGGGGACGGGCATCTCGCGCGTATTTGCCAGCCTTGGGGTGGCTGCCATTGTGGAGGGGGGACAAACGATGAACCCCTGTACGAAAGATATTTTGGATGCTTTTGAGAATTTACCAACCGACAAGGTCATCATCCTGCCAAATAATAAGAATATCATCCTGGCAGCCCAGCAAGCCAAGGATGTGACCGTCAAAAAAGTGTATGTCGTGCCCAGCACCAGCATCCCGGAAGGTTTGGCAGCGATGATGCAGCTTAACCCCGACGGTGACCTGGATTCTGTTGCTGGCAAGATGAAGAAAGCCATTGAGGAAGTGACAACCATCGAGGTTACCACCGCCACGCGCTCGGTTGAGATCGACGGTGTCTCGGTGGAGCAGGGACAGGTCATTGCCCTGGTAAATGGCACACTGGCAATCTCGGCAGCGATGGTGGAAGAAGCCTGCCTAAAAGCTTTGGATTATGCACATGCCGGCGACCATGAACTGATCACCCTGTTTCGCGGGGAGGGCTTGCCAATCGCGGAGACAAACCGGATCGTGGATGTGATCCGGGCGGCATATCCTGCACAGGAAATCGAATTGCAGGATGGCGGTCAGCCGCATTATCAGTTTATCATCTCGATCGAGTAGCTCAAATTGCCGGAGGCCCGACCTCCGGCAATCACTTATGTCCAACGTCTGTATCCTCACCGACAGCACAGTGCAGTTTGTACACCCGAATTTTCCAGGGCATGAAAGGGTGTATATTATTCCATTCGGAATTCAACAGACCTCGCCGGAAGGGGAAATACCCAGGCGTGATAATGGCCTTGCCAAAAGATTGGTCCCACCTTCACTAACAGAATTTGTCCGCTACTATACCCAGTTAAGCCGTGAGTATGACACGATTTTTGTGCTCACCCTGTCATCCCTGCTCAATCCGACGATGCGGGTTGCTCTATCCGCCTCGATGCAATCCGGCAACCCAGCCACGATTGACGTGATCGACTCGCAAACAACCGGCATCGGGCTGGGTTTGCTCGTCCAGGAGGCGGCAGGCGCAGCGGCTGCAGGTGCAGCCCCAGCAGATATCGAGCGAAAGATGAGGGCCTGCATCCCGCGAATTTACATGCTTTTCTGTATCCCCGAGTTGACTTACCTGGCACATTCCGGTTTTATGGACTATTCCCAGGCATTGGTAGCTGAAATGATGGGAATGCTGCCCATCTTTGTCATCGAGGATGGACGACTGACACCAATGGAAAAAGTGCGTACACAGCGTCATTTGTTCGAATCTTTCCTGGAGTTCATTAACGAATTCGAGAACCCTGCCCATATTGCATTGATGAGAGCTGCGACACACAACACAAGCCGTTCCCGGGCAGTCCGGCAGTACATTCAAGAGACTTTCCCAGGGACATGCTTCAGCGAACACACCGTTGCCCCCCACCTGGCCGCATTATTTGGTCCCCAGTGCACCGCGTTGGTAATCATGGAAAAGGCGGATTAGAGGAGTTTATGAAAATCGGTTTTGTTACCGACAGCACTGCTGATCTTCCGACTGACCTTGCCGGAAAACACGGGATAGAAATAGTGCCGGCAATCGTGAATATTGGAAACAATAGTTTTTCTGACGGAATCGATATCAGTCGCGAGGAGTTTTATAACCACCTGCCCAACCTTTTCCCTTCCCCGACGACATCCTCCCCCTCGGTGGGATCAATCCAGGAGCGTTATGAAAAATTGCTAAGGGCAGGCGCAGATTTCGTGATTTCCATCCATCCGCCCAACGAGTTGAGCGGTATTTTCAATGCCGCCCGTCTCGCAGCGGAGGCGTTTGGCCAGCGAGTTAAAGTCCTTGACAGCGGACAGGTGAGCCTGGGTTTGGGATTCCAGGTAATCATGGCCGCGGAGGCTGCCACCCGGGGCGCCATTGTGGATGAGGTGACAGCCCTGGTGGAGGACGTCCGCCAGAGGGTGCGCCTGGCAGCCTTATTGGATACCATAGAATATATCCATCGGAGTGGACGTGTTTCCTGGGCGGCCGCCAAGATCGGAGGCATCCTCCGGCTTCAACCGCTTATCGAGCTGCGCTTTGGCATTGTCCACCGGCTTGGGTTGGCGCGCACACGCATGCAAGGCATCGAGCGCCTTTTGGATTCACTTAATTCCTGGGGGCCTCTGGAAAGGCTGGCTGTGCTGCACACCAACGCTGAATCCACCGCCCGGGCATTGCTCGAAGATGTAAGATCGAAGGTGATGGTCCAGCCGTTGCTGGTCAATGTCACAACCGCAATTGGGACTCACGTGGGCCCGAACGGACTGGGCTTTGCCGCTGTTCCTTGCCAACCATAGCGACTATTCCCTAATTATTCCCGCAGAAGATTCAAAAAAACGACGCTCAACAGAGCGACGTTTTTTCTTTTTCTGAACCGCAAAACAAAAGCCGATCCTAATCAAGATAATAGGTCATCCTTTGCAGTCCGATGGAAGGGTCAAGATATTGCACCCGTACTCCTGCCGGAACATTCAAGCTGATGGGGGCGTAGTTCAAAATGGCTTTGACACCAGCTGTTACCAGCATGTTAGTCACTTCCTGGGCAGCGGCTGCAGGTACACACAGCATTGCCAATTTGATCCCAGATGATTGTATCGCAGCCACAATATCTTTTGTGTCCTGAACGACAAAATTCCCAACCTGCCCGCCAATTTTGGCAGGATCGTTATCGAAGATCATCACCACCCGGAAGCCCCGGTCGCTGAAGCCCTGGTAACGCGACAAGGCATGGCCCATATCACCCATGCCAATGACTGCAACGTCCCAAACCCGTTGAATTTTCAAAATCTCCCGAAGTTGATCAATTAAAAAAGCAATATCGTATCCGGTGCCCTGTTTTCCGAATTCCCCAAATTGCGAAAGATCCTTGCGAATTTGGGCCGCAGAGATGCCCACGGTGGCACCCAGTTCCTGGGAGGAAGTTGTTAGTTTTCCCAGGGCTTGCATGTGCCGCAATGCGCGCAGATAAATTGGCAGGCGGCTAACGATGATATCGGGAATATCTTGTTTAATCATAACGACCTCGGTTCAAATGTTGTGGACAAACTTTACCATAAATTATGGGTTTGTGCAATTCTTCATTTGACAATTATTTGAACGCTAAAATTTCCTGTACCCTGGACGGCGACAATCGATAACGGGAATGGCAGGTAATGACCGGCAGGATAATCAAGGTCAGGGTTTTCGGGGAGGGACAAATAGGGTAAAGAATCTGTAAAACTGTGCACCGAAATGGATGAAGTGGAGACTACCTCAACCTGGATCCCGTTGGTCTGACTCCACGTCCAAGAATCGGAGACCAGGGTGCCGGTATACCCCGCAGGTTCAAAATAAAACGTCTGTGGGTCCAACGCCAAAGGAATGCGGGTGCTGACTGGGCCCGAAGTGCGGTAAGTGATATCGATGCCATTCTCAAGCAGCGTAAAAGTTTTAACACGGCTGCCATCCGGGCTGGTGAATTCGATGCTTCCAGGTGAAACCTGTTCAGAATATACCAGCCAGGTCTGGTTATCATCGCTAAAGGCTCCGGGGATTACACTTGGATCTGCAGCCTGCCCGAGTTCCGGATGCCATTCGGACGGGTCGCTCAACCCGATTGTAAACTGGCTTGAAGGTCCCACCAATTGATGTGGACTGCCGCCGTCAAGATAAAAAAGGTTCGTCATGCTCGCACCAGCGGGATCCATGATCGCGAAAAATTTTAGGTTGGAAAATTCACATTCAAGCTTACCGTCGCCGTTCAGATCCTTGTCACAATCGGCATTTACTGACGGATGCTCTGCCCAGCGCGCTGCAGTCAGCAATTCTCCCACCTGGCCAAGATAATTGAGCCGAAGGGCCTGTAGCTTTTCGTCACTCGTCGGCGAAGTGAGCATGAAATAAGTCTGCCAGGCGGAATCGCTCAGGGGGTTTTTGGGGGTGCCCTTTAAATCAACAAGGGTGGATGATGATTTAGCTGGAGGGTGGGAACGCTGCCCATTTTTAGAAGCTTCCGGAAATGTCAATAAATCTTCTCCGGTCAACGGGTGAATCCAGGGGTGGGCGGCGAGCCAGGCGAAAGTGGGATCCGCCATATCCTTATTGCCCCAGGTGGAATGGGGCAGGTCTCCTCCAACCACCACCAAGCGGGTTGAATCTCCGGAAAACGCGGCATTCACCAAGGCGCGGCGCACGTCGAGCGAAGGTCCATCCTGCGTAGCCTGGATGTCATCTGGAGCGGGGAGAGGAATTAGCCTCGTCCTCCCCGACACTGCAAGTTGGGTCACGTTATCAAGTGAAATAAACTGGGTCAGGTAATCTGCCCGGAGGCTCGCGGGACTATAAACAAACTGGCTGGCAGGAAGGCCAAACCCAGCCGCAGCCCGCCGGCTGAAACCCAGGGACGTGGCTGCTGGGTCACCATAAGCAACATCCGGAAGGATCAGCAGGTTGCGGTTGCAAAGGTTTTGGAGCTGCGGGAGAACACCGAAATAGTTCAACGCAGCAAGGCTGGCAGGAGTTTTCAGATCGAGCAGCGCAACCGGGATACCATACTGCCCGACAGCATCCAGGATAGATTTAAGTCCATGGCGCTCCCCGCGCGGTCCCGTGTGCGCTCCGTCCAGCAGCCGCAGTGCCTGGGTAGGCGTGGCTCCTGGGAAAACATCCCAAAAAACCAGGGCCAGAGGTGCGCGTTGAATGGGTGGCAGCGCGTCCGAGCGGACGGGAGTAGTCTCGTCAATGGGGCCGGGCTCTCCCGTGACAAAAGAGACTACTTTTATCGTGAAGGGCAGGGGAATCGCCCGCCGGTTGATGCGCACGGTGACAGTATCGAGCCATGGGTTACGGATCACCCGAGGAATAATATTCGGGTTGGCAGGTGTCACGCTTGGGCTGCTGTTGGCGGGCAGGTCAATGACCAAGTCCCAAGGGTTCCCGCCAGGCAGTGTATCGAGCAGGATTTGGAGGTGATAATCAGGGATCAGCGGGAGGTCAAGCAGGTCCACCCGGATTTCGAGATCAAACCCGATGATGCGGGTGTAAACAGCCAGGATGTCAGTGGACGGGGAGGGAGTGTCATCCACTGGATCAAGCACCCGCAGGTCGGCAATGGTCCATTCTCGTTGGAAAGATTGCGGAGCGCAGGATACGACCGACAGGAGACAAAAAATCGAAAGCATGAGGAAGAGGTAAGGACGGGAGGTCCTTTTCATCACCTTATTGTATAGTAAAAAAGGTGTGCCGACTCATGGTGGGCGCACTTGTTATAGAAATATTAAACATGAAGAACTGATCAAGGTCTATTCTGGACATCCAAAGTGTAAGCCACCAACCGTAGCCCGTCCCCGGCAGCAGGTTCCAGGTGCACCATGATCACCTGACCAGCCGGGAGCTGGATGGATTTGCCCATATCACCGCATTGAAGAGTGCCCCAGCCGGAGATTGGGTTTCCTCCCACAGATAGTTCCACGGCAAGAGTGTCGTTCCCGGTGCAGTCCAGGCTGAAAATCAACCGGGCAATCGTCCCCGTACTTGAATAAGGCGTGAACGCGATCCAATCTTCGGGATCCCCTTGCGGTGTGGAGACCTGGCTGGAATAGATGAAGCGGGTCGTGCCCGAAGCGGAGAAGGTGACATTGATTGCGGGGCTGGCGGACGAATCCCCGTCGGCGAGGGCCGGACCGATCGTGGGGGTGGAAGCGAATACCGGTCCGGAGGGAGTTCCGGCTGCACCGGGAGTGACAATGTTCCCGGAATCGTCGAGCACTGGCAGATCGCCTGCAGAGTCGGTCTGGATGTATTGTGCGGTGACCCATCCGAACCCTCCCGGACCGTCCGGGTAAGCGATTTGTAACCAGGAGGCAGTGCGGTTTTTGCCGGTCAGGGAGATTGACACGCCAGGTTCGAGAATCCCGATAGAATTGAATGTGGTTCCGGGCCCGCTGCGAACGTTCAAGCGCTGGATCACCCGCCCGGTCGGACCTGCCGGGGTGGGCGTGGGCTGTAATGGCACCTGGGTCCCGATTGGAATTTTGACATATTGTGCGGTTACCCAACCGCTCCCCTCGGGCGAAGCAGGGTAGATAATTTGGTACCAGGCTCCCGTGAAATCCCGGGCGATGACCTGGACGTTCCCACCCGCTTCCAATTGACCGAGTGAGTCATAAGTGATTCCGGGGCCTTTGCGGACGTTGACCTTGATGGTGAGCGTCCCATTAATCAGAAGCGGAGTGGCTGTCATTGTAGGCGGTAGGGGAGTAACCGTAAGCGTTTTGGACGGGATAGAGGTGGGAGAGGGAGAGGGAGAAAAAGTAGCTGATGGTAACGCGGTCGATTCCGGAGTACTGCAGGAGGCGACAAGAAACGCGATCGGTACCAACCAGAAGATAAATTTCTTCATTGCCCGAATTGTAATGCTTCTTGATTAATTCCGTAAATCAACCGGATTAAAAAGCCAGCCATTTCGGGCCGGCTTTTTGGGGTTTCTATAGGAGCGGGTATCGTCCAGGGCATCAAGGTGTGACGATCACCGCCGAATTTACAATCGTGTCAAAGGTAGTCTGGTAGTGAGACCATTCGGTTTGTGGGCAGACGGAAGCCATTACAATAATCTCATCGTTTCGTAATACGGCAACGAGATATGCTGTTGATGGAGTTCCGTTTGCATTAGGTAAAGTGTAAATACCAGAGGCGGCTGGAAGACCGCTTAAAGTAAAAATTTGAGTGTTTTGCCCCGTGCTTATTTGGGAAGATGTTGCAATGAAATCGACAACATCTCCCATCGAACTTGCATTCACGGTGAATGGGACATCGCTGGTTTTCAAGGAATTTGTATATATTTCCATTAATGCCCCCGATGTTACGGAATTCGTGGTGTCGCTCAGGAGAGCCGCCGAAGAGGCGAAGATGATCGTAAACCCGTTGGTGGCATCGCCAGAGTCGGAGTATTGCCATGTGGCAGGATATGTGAGGCTTATCCCGGCGGCCGGGTTATTATAGGGAAGGCCGGTTGGAGTAGGGGAGGGGAAGAAATTCGAAATAACCGGGACGTTAAGTTGGAAGAAATAAACACTAGCAATAAGGACGATGCAGCACAGGCAAACGACAACGACTGCAATGCCGAGGCCGATCCATAAGCCTTTATGGGAGCGTTTTGGGGGAGGCGGTGGCGGGGGAGGATAAGCTTGGGGGAAATCGGGCATGGGTTCCATTAATTAATTTCTCCTTTTTTGCTTTGGAGGGGGGATCGATTTTCAATATTCTAGCATAAAAGCGAGGGATCGCACCTAACCAGGGTCAGGTCGTGAAACGGAGAATTCATTTTCCCTTTCTCCGCCCAGGTGATCCCCGCCAACCATTTCATTATTTTAATGAATTGGTCAACCCTGCAATTAATTGCTGTTTCTCTGCTGCAGTCAATCCGGCATAAGGGTGCATGGGCAGGTAAACCGCCGGCGGCATTCGCCCGCTCTGGATGACTTCTGAAATTTCTCCTGTCCGGCGCAGGGAACCCGTGGTCCATTCTGAGAAGTTCAACCTGCGCCGCCCTTCCATGGTATCGTAATACACCAGCCACGAAACAGGGGCAATATAACTATACCAGGGCCAGACAGTCTCGTTGCTATGGCAATCAAAGCAAGCGCGTTTCGCCAGTGCGCGCGTTTGCGGTGTGTCCCACGGTGGTTCCGCAACCACGGCAGGGTTGTTTCCCCGAGCCGGCAAGGGGATTAATTGGATGAGCAGCCCGACCACGACCAGCGCGATAATTACCCCCAGGATTGTTTTTTTCATTGTTTTCTCCTCTATAGTAGATGCAGGCCTCCCCCGGAAACTCTGGCGGATGGCAGCAAAAAGTATTACAGATCTCGACCTCATCCAAATGCATCACCCGTTGGATGAATATTGTGATTTTAAACCCAAACTTCCAATTCTGAAAGTTTTTGCGGCGATTCCGACCGTTATGCTTTATTGGGATGCAGAGAGGGAAGCATGCCTGGCCATTATCATCCAAAAACACTTGCCAAAATGGACGCACGTCTGCTGAAACTCAAGGATTTCCTGGTCAAAGCCGTCTCGACCGAGATGCAGGACCACGCAAATGAGTATAAGCAGGACCAGCAGGCCGTGCACCGTTTGTTGATCGAAGCATATGAGCGTACCAAGGCGAATGTTAAGCCGGAGTTGCGCGACAAGGTCATCGATTCTGCCCAGGCTGACCTGATCGGGTACAGCCCGCTCGAGTCGCTCCTGCCGGACCCTGAGATCATTGAGATCATGGTCAACGGACCAAAACAAATTTTCATCCAGCGGGTGGGGTACTGCTCGAGACGGATGTGGAATTCGAAGATGAGGAACACCTGCTCCGAATCATTGACCGGATCGTGGTGGGGGAGGTTCGGGGTGGTGAAGCAATGGATATGCTCCAGGCGATGAACACCGGTCACACCGGATCAATAACCACATTACATGCAAATGTGCCCCGGGATGCCATCTCCCGCCTGGAAACAATGGCGATGATGGCCGGGCTGGACATGCCCCTGCTTGCCATTCGCAAACAGATTGCTGCAGCGGTCAACTTGATCGTTCACCTTGCACGCCTCTCCGACGGATCACGGAAAATGACTCATATCACCGAACTTTCCGGGATGGAAGGGGAAGTGGTTACATTAACAGATATTTTTAGATTCGACCAGACCGGCATCTCCCCGGATGGAAAGATCATTGGACAAATCCGTCCGACCGGGATGCGCCCCCTTTTCAGCCCTCGGCTCGAGGCATCCGGGTTCAAGCTTGGTGGAGAAATTTTCGGAGCAGGGTTCTAATCTCAGTCCCCTTCAAGCTGGCCCCTCGTTATCATAGAAATGGCTAAATTAGAGCCTGGATTTCTCGTGTTATAATTTCTTCACCGAGACCATCTACTTAACGGAGGTCAAATGGAGATTACATCCCAGAAGTTCAAACATTGTGATTTGCTTTTTATCAATGGAAAAGTGGATAGTTTTACTGCACCTGACCTGATCAAAGCGATCGAAGCGCTCAACGATGCCAAGCGGTATAAGATCGTCCTGGATCTGAGCCACCTTGAATACATGTCCAGCGCCGGCTTTCGCGCCCTCCTGCTCGGTCAGCGCAACTGCAAACGCTACAACCGCGGGGAGATCGTGCTGGCCTCGGTGCCCAAAAAGGTGATGGATGCGCTTGACCTGACAGGATTTACTCCGCTATTCAAAATATTTGATGACATAACCCCGGCGGTCGGTAACTTCTAACCTGCTTTGAAAGTTGAATTAGTATCAGGCCGCCTCCACCCGCCAATCGTGAGGCGGCCTCATTATTCTTATGCGCACGGCAATATTTGCAGCTAACCTTGACCAGTTGGATGCCATCCGTGAGTTCGCCGCCCGGGCGGCGAAGGATGCAGGCATGGATGATTCTGCAATCTATGCAGTTGAACTGAGCATGGATGAGGCCTGCACCAACGTAATAGAACATGCTTACGAAGGAAAAGATGGGGGGGAAATCGAATGCACCTGCGACCTGGACAAAAAAAACCTAACCATCATCATTCACGATCATGGCAAGTCCTTTGATCCTGAAAGTATCGCATTGCCAGATCTGGATGCTGATCTCGATTCCAGGCCCGTGGGCGGGTTGGGCATCTTCCTGATGAAAAAACTGATGGATGAGGTGCGCTATGAGCCCCTGGGGCAGGCGGGCAACGTTTTGACCATGATCAAGCATCTCAAAAATGATCTAAAAAAAGGGAAAAGCGTTCATCCCGTTTCCGACTGGAAACACGTGATCATGCTGGGTGAAGAACTCATGCGGGAGACGTCTCTTCCTGCCCAGCATGACTTGATCATCAGTACTTCAGCGCACATCCTGGAATGCCAGGCGGAGTTGTGGCTGGACGAAAGGTTGTTCCGCCTGCCGAGGGTAAACCAGGTTTCCCGCTATCCGGCGCGACCCCCAACAGAGCAGATGCTCAAGTCATTTTCGACCGGGCTTACTGTTTCCTCTGAAGGACCCAAAACACTCCTCGCAACTCCGCTCAAGAACGGTGACACGGTGATGGGCGTCTTGCAGGTGGATCGATCCGGTACCCCCTTCCGCAAAAAAGAAATAGATCTCCTGGACGGGTTGGCAGGACACATTTCATTAGCGCTGGTTGCCTCGCACCGCTCCGTCATCGAACAATGGCGAATCGAGCAGTTGACTCTCGTCCGGCGGGTGAGTGCACAGATCGCCAATGTATTCGACCTGGATAAGCTATCAAAAAGGGTCACCCGGCTGATCCAGCGCACTTTCCATTACTATTATGTTGCCATTTTTACCCGCGAGCCGGGTTCGGACGCGCTGAACTTCCGCACCAGCGCCGGACCTGAGCGAGGTGGAGGCAAGCGAGTTAAAGCCAGGCTGGGCGAAGGACTGGTAGGGACCGTTGCCCAAACTGGTGAGGAAGCGGTCACAAATGATGTCGGTTTCGACTCGCGTTATAAATTCATTGAGTTGCTTTCTGAAACCAAGTCTGAAGCCGTCCTCCCGCTAAAAATCGAAGAAAATATCCTGGGTGTTCTGGATGTCCAGTCAGACCAACTGGAAGCGTTCCACCCCAATGACTTGCTGGTTTTGCGGGCGTTGGCCGATACGATCGCCATTGCAATCAACGGGGCGCGGTTGTATGGCGAATTGCAGAAGCGCGCCGATCACCTGGCAATGGTGGCACAAGTCAGTGAAGAAATCACCTCCACGCTAGACCTGGATGAATTACTTAATAGAGTTGCAGTCCTTATCCAAAAGCATCTGAATTTTCCTTATGTCCACCTGTATACGGTTCATCCCATCCGACGCCAGATCATTTACGAAGCCGGCAGCGGAGAGCGCAGCAGTTCGCTCAAGGGTTCCATGCTCGACCTGGATAATGATGAAGGAATAATTTCCTGGGTAGCCCGCAATGGCAAGACCATGCTGGTAAACGACGTGACGAAGGAACCTCGCTACCGCCCCTCGCCCCTCCCACCCGAGGACACACGCGCCGAGATGACCATTCCCCTGGTCTTTGACAACGTAGTGACCGGAGTGCTTGACCTGCAAAGCAACCACCTCAATGCGTTTGGCGAAGATGACCGGTTCCTGTGTGAGGCTTTGGCTGACAATGTAGCTGTTGCCATTCATAATGCCGAGCTATTCCGCACTGAACGATGGCGGCGGCAGGTTGCAGACAGCTTGCGTGAGGTAGCTGGTCTCATTTCAGCAGACGTGGGACTGGAAGATGTGCTTGACAAAATATTGCGGGAACTCGAACGCAATCTGCCCTGTGATGTGGCTGCCATTTGGCTTCTGGATGGAGACAACCTTTACCTGGCCCAGGTGCATGGAGCGGACATCATGGAAGTGGACAGCGCAGCCCATCGCTGGCCGGAAGCTTATGGGTTTCTCTCATCTGCCCTAACCTCCGAGCAGTCCATCATCCGTAAACCGGATGATCCGATCGGACCAACCGGGACGGCGCTGGGGTATTCCGCCGATTATTCCTCCATCGCAGTTGGTTTACGGGCGGGGGACCGTCCCCTGGGGGTGATAACGCTGTCGCACCATACGGCCGGACGGTACGGGCATGAAGCCCAGGCAATGACTGCAACGTTTGCCAACCATGCCGCCGTCGCAATTGAAAACGCCCGCTTGTTCGATTCTGCCCAGGAACAGGCGTATGCCTCGGCGGCCCTGTTGCAGGTGGCGCAGGCGGTTGCAAATTCGAACAGCCTGGATGAGACAATCGGCAGTATTGTTCGTATTACGCCCATCCTGGTCGGTGTTAAAGCCTGCGCAGTCTATTTATTGGAAACGGACCAGTTTCACCCGACTCATTCTTATGGTTTCTCAGAAGAAGCCCAGGCCGTCCTTTGGAAACGTGATTTCAAAGCCGGGGATTTTCCATTGCTTGATTCTGTCCAGGAAAGCTCCCAAATGGTGGTTGGGCTGCTGCCTCCCGGTATGTCTGAAGATTGGCTGGACCCGGAACTTGCCCGCACGGAGCAGGAAACCTTTTATGCCTTGCAGACCGGCGATCATCTGCTGATCGGCTTCCCGCTGATGATCAAGAATGATTTGTTTGGGGTTATGCTGGTGGAAGAAGATTCCGACGCAAGACGGTTCCGTCAGAAGCGCGTCGATATAGTCAGCAGCATTGCCCAGCAGGTGGCATTTAGCATCCAAAATGAGCATCTCCAGCGTGAGATGGTGATCCGGGAACGACTTGAGCATGAGATCCACCTTGCCCGGCAGATCCAGAAAACCTTCCTGCCTGAGCACCTGCCCGAGATTAACGGCTGGAACCTGGCAGCCACCTGGATTACCGCCCGTCAGGTGGGTGGCGATTTCTATGATGTATTTGAACTACCCCGGGGCAGGCTGGGCTTATTTATTGCGGATGTGTCCGATAAAGGTATCCCGGCTGCCCTCTTTATGGCTCTAACACGGACGCTGGTGCGGGCGGTTGTTTTCGAGACATCTTCCCCTGCCGATGCTTTAAAGCGCGTCAATGCTTTGATCATTCCGGATAACAAGCAGGAAATGTTCGTATCATCAGTATACGGGGTACTGACGTTGGAAACAGGCGTTTTTACCTACGCAAATGCCGGGCACAACCCTCCGATCTGGTTATCCGGTGAAAAACGGACGATGGAGCTGCTTCGGCGGACCGGAGCGGCACTGGGCATTATCGAGGACATGCCCATGGAAGACCGTACGATCACCCTCGCACCCGAAGATTTTCTCCTGCTCTATACCGATGGAGTAACCGAAGCCTTCTCGCCGGAAGATGAGACTTATGGTGATGAACGCCTCCAGCAGGCGCTCAAGGGGGCTCAAATGACGAGCGCCCGGGGGGTGTTGGATGCGCTCGAGGCTTCTGTGAGGAAGTTCATGGGTCCACAACCGCCGGCGGATGATTTAACTATGCTGGGGGTCAAGCGGACGATTTAGACGGTTTTGCATCATTTTCTGAGAGCAAGCCTTCCAAGCCCAGCGACAAGCCGGAAAAATCGTCAAATTTAGCCCCATGGTATAATATTGTGCTGGAAATCTCAATAGGAGCATCCCAAATTGGCTTTCAATCCCCTCAATTGGCTTCTGGGTCTTTTTTCTCTGGATATCGGAATAGACTTGGGAACAGCCAACACGCTTGTCCATGTTCGAGGCAAAGGGATTGTTATTAACGAACCTTCGTGGGTGGCAATCGACAAACGCACCCGCCAGCCGCTGGCAATTGGGCTGCAAGCCAAGGAAATGGTCGGGCGCACCTCTGGGAATATTCTCGTTTTGCGTCCACTGCGGGACGGCGTGATCTCCGAGTTCGAAATTACCGAGGCGATGCTGGAATACTTTATTGGTAAAGTTCACGAGCAGAGTGTGGTTCCACTGCCGCGCCCGCGGGTAGTGATTGGCATCCCCTCAGGCGTGACCGAGGTGGAGAAGCGCGCCGTATACGATGCCTCCATGTCTTCTGGAGCGCGCGAGACCTACCTGATCGAGGAGCCTACTGCCGCAGCACTGGGGGCGGGCTTGCCGGTCGGAGAGGCACGCGGCTCGATGATCGTGGATATCGGCGGCGGGACCACCGAGGTGGCGGCGTTATCCATGGGCGGCGTGGTCGTGTCCCGGTCCCTGCGCGTGGCAGGCGACGAATTGGACCAGGATATTGTCCAGTACATCCGTAACAAATATAACGTTTTGGTGGGCGAACGCGTGGCCGAGCAAATTAAATGGAAAATCGGCTCTGCTTTCCCCCTTCCGGTCGAGAAGACCGTTGAAGCACGCGGGCGTAACCTGGTGACAGGTCTACCGGAATCGATAGAAATTTCGTCGGTCGAGGTGCGCGAGGCGCTATCGCAGTCTGTCCAGGTCATCGTCGAAACCATTAAAGATGCGCTCGACGAGGTCCCTCCTGAAATCATAGCTGACCTGATGGATATCGGTATTTGCCTGGCAGGGGGCGGTGCCCTTCTGCAAGGGCTGGCTGAGCGTCTTTCCGACGAACTCAAATTGCGCGTTTGGGTCGCTGAAGACCCCCTGACCTGCGTCGTACGCGGCACTGGCATCGTATTGGAAAATTTCTCTGCCTCCAGCCGCTTCCTGGTTGGTCTGGAGCGCGGCAGCACGCATCACTCCTGAGCGTGCCCCCGCGTCCAACGGCGCGGTTTCCTCCCATTGACTATGAAAAACAATTTTCCTCGTTCCCTTCAGAATGTGATTATTTTATTGGTGGTGGTCGGCCTGGTCGCCATTGCCCTGGGCGGGTATTTTAACCCGGTCAGCTCCTGGTTCACCCGACTTATGGTCGATGCTCAGACCTGGATCTCCACCCGCGTCCTGGCGGTGGAGGACTTTTTGACCATCCCGCGCGATGTCGCTTCCCTCCGCCAGCGCAATGCCGAACTGGAAGCGGAAGTGGCCCAACTCCAGACCCAGGTGATCGATCTCCAGCAACAAGTAACGGAGACGAACATCCTCTCTGCCCTGGTGGACTTTGCCCGCGCTAACCCAAATTATTCCTACAAGGCTGCCGCCGTGATCGGCCGGGATCCAAGTCCGTTCCTGCGTTATGTCATCATCAACATTGGTTCCAACCAGGGCGTTTTACCCGGCATGCCAGTCGTCACAGACAAAGGCCTGGTTGGGAGGGTGGATGCCGTGATTGCGGAAGGGTCACGCGTCCAGTTGATTACCGATGCCGCCTCCGCAGTCAATGTCCGCCTGCAGTCTTCAACCACCGAAGCGATGTTGATTGGCTCGGTGACCGGGGACGTTTCGCTGGATATGATCTCCCAGGATGCAACTGTGAACGTTGGGGATGTGGTCCTGACCTCCGGGCTGGGAGGAAGCTACCCCCCCAATCTGCTGGTGGGTCAGGTGGTCAGCGTCCGTAAACTGGCTACCGAATTATTCCAACAGGCAGCCATCCAACCCAATGTGGATTTCAGCCAGTTGGGCTTCCTACTGGTGATCACCAACTTCGCTCCCGTGAATATCACCCCCCTCATCGCCACTCCCGGACCATAAACTAAATATGAGGCGAAGTATCCTGGCTGCAATCCCGGTTCTTGGCCTGGCGATAATGCTCCAGACCTCAATTGTGGAGCGCATCAACCTTCTCAATGGTGCCGCTGACCTGGTCCTTCTGATCACCGCTGCATGGTGCCTGCAGGAACGCGCCCGGGGTGCCTGGTTTTGGGGAGCGCTGGCTGGCGTCCTGGTATGGTTTGTTTCGGGCACCCCATTGTATGTCCCCCTGGCTGGGTATTTGGTAGTTGTTGTCCTGGCGCGCATCCTGGCGCACCGGGTTTGGCAGGCACCCCTCCTGGCGATGTTTACTGTTACCTTGATAGGAACAATGGTTTTGCTTATGTTTACATTTATGGAACGAACACTTTTGGAAGTCACCCTGCCGATTAACCTGTCGTTTGTGCAGATCATACTGCCGAGCATCCTTTTAAACCTGCTCCTGGCGATCCCGGTTCATTCCGTGATTAGAGACCTGGTAAACCGACTTTATCCACAAGAGATGGCTTCATGACCACAAAAATGGATGGGGTGCGGGTTCTGAACTGGCGGCATCTGTTCGTATATGCTGTTCTGATAAGCGTTGGGGCGATTTTCATTTGGCGCTTGTTTAACCTGCAAATCCTAAACGGGTTAACCTACGTCGCCCAGGCGGAAAGTAATCACACCCAGGTGATCAGCGTGCCCGCACCACGCGGGATCATATATGATAGGAACGGCACTCTCCTGGCACGGAATGTGTCTTCCTACAGTATTGTCATCACCCCGGCTGCCCTCCCTGACGATGATGGCGATATCCAACGCATTTACCGTGAACTTTCTGCACTGACCGGCATTCCGGTCAACCATGGAACGGTGGAAGATGCAAAATTACTGCAAGCCTGTACACCGGGTCCCGGGATAGCCCAACTGGTGGACCTGGAAATTTCCAACGCCCCTTACGACCCGGTCAAAATTCAATGTTACGTCGATGAACAGACAGCCATGGTTGTCCGGGAGCACGCAGTTGACTGGCCAGGCGTTAGTGTGGAGATCGAACCGATGCGGGATTACCCCACCGGTTCATTGACAGCCACCATTGTAGGATTTTTGGGGCCAATCCCGGCTTCCCTGGAAATGGAGTACCGTGCCCAGGGCTTCCTGCCCAACCGCGACAAAGTGGGGTATGCAGGCGTCGAATATTCAATGAATGATACGCTGATCGGAACTCCAGGCAAACGCACCGTGGAAGTGGACGTGGCTGGACAGGGGCTGGGCAACCTGGCCCCCCCGATCGCTCCGGTGCCAGGCAACAATATTGTGCTTACGATCGATACCCGGCTGCAACAGGCCGCGGCTGCGATTCTGAAACGCGACATCGACTACTGGAACAATGTTTTTTATGGGAAACATCAAATTTCCAGTGGATTGGTGATTGCCATGAATCCCAAAACGGGGGAAATCCTGGCAATGGTGCAATATCCCACTTATGAAAACAACCGCATGGCCAGGATCATCCCGTCATATTATTACAATCAGTTGGAACAGGATCCCACCCACCCCCTGCTCAATTTTGCCATTTCTGAGGAATTCCCGCCCGGGTCCACATTTAAAATTGCGACTGCCACAGGAGCTTTGAATGAGGGGGTGGTTACCCCCACCACGCTCATTGATGCGCCTGCCATGATCGGGCTGCAAAATACATTTTCACCCACCGACCCTGGCAAGATCCAATATTATTATGACTGGACCTATACCTTCTACGGCCAGACGAGCGGACTCGGCAAGATCCCGTTCCTGGAGTGCATTGCACGCTCCAGCGACGTGTGTTTTTACAAAGTCGGCGGCGGTTATGCCAATGAGATCGAACAGGGTTTGGGCATTGAACGCCTGCAGCAATACGCCCAGGCTGTTGGTTATAACCAGCCGAGCGGGATCGAGCTCCCGGGAGAATTGTCGGGGCTGATCCCAGACCGAACCTGGAAACGTATTTACCAGGGCGAAAACTGGTCCACGGGTGACACCTATCTCGCCAGCGTGGGGCAGGGATATGTACTGGCGACCCCGCTCCAGGTGCTTATGTCAGCCGCCACGATCGCCAACGGGGGAAAGTTGATGCAGCCCACCATCATCAAGGAAATTGTGGATGGTGAGGGAAATGTAATCCAGCCTTTCACCCCGCGTGTACGCTGGGATATCACCGCCGACCCGGTCGTCAAGGATTTCAGTTGCGTTAACGGGGAATGCAATGACACAGGTACGATGAAATCTGTCAGCGCCTCTGCTGTACAGGAGGTCGCGGCAGGCATGCGCCTGGCAGCCTCCGACCCGGCCGGGACGCTCAACCACGATTTCTCTTTCCTCAATTATCCCATCGCCATTGCGGGAAAGACCGGGACTGCGGAATACTGTGATGATGTTGCGAATGCAAAGGGCATTTGTAATCCTGGAAACTGGCCTGCCCATGGCTGGACTGTGGCCTATGCTCCTTACGACAATCCTGAAATCGCCATTCTTGCCTTTTTTTACAACGGTGGTGAAGGTGGCCGCGTGGCCGCGCCTACGGTCAGGGATGTCATGAGCGCGTATTTTGAACTTAAAGCCGTGGATACGGCGCAAGGGTCGACGGGGAATCCCTAGAATTACCTGCGGTTAAAAAATCAGCGCCTCGCATATTTTGAACGCGAGGCGCTCCTGTTTTATTGCCGGCCGACTACTGGACTCTTAAAAGTATTTTCCCCTCGCTCCACAACTGCTCCAACTGGTAATACCGGCGCAAATCGGGATCAAAAAGATGAACCACGATATCCCCGTAATCGATGATCATCCAGCCGGCGTCCGGAGTACCTTCGAGGCGGCCCTTCTTTTTGTGTTCCACGCGAGTTTTTTCAATCACCCCGTCTGCCAGGGCATTCAACATCCTATTGCTGGTGGCGGTACAAATAATGAAGTAATCGCTGAAAGAGATTATCCCCTTAAGATCGAGCAGGATGATATCCTCTGCTTTTTTGTCTTCCAGGGCGTTGACAATTGTGTGTGCAAGTTCCAGGGTATCCAGAAGCCACCTCTTTTCAATCTCAAAATGGTTATGAAACAGGTTGATCCTGCGATGATTTCATCGGCAGGTTGTATAAAGCTGTATAAACCGAGCCGCCCGGGAGCAGGTCGGACTTAAAAATATGGACGGCATCCACGCGTACTAATCCTAAAGCACCGACATTCATCCCCTCCAAGGTAGCACAAATTCGACGTAAATCCGTCGTGGAGGCATTTTGCCCCACCCGTCCAATGGTCAGGTGCGGGGAAAATGGCCGGTCCTCTGCGGGATATCCCAGACTCGCTGCAATGGTTTCAACTCCGCGCATAAGTGCCTGCAACTCCGCGGGGGCTTCGAGACCGATCCAGAGGACACGCGCCCGGCGTGCAGTCGGGAATGCACCCAGACCGCGTACCGAGACGGTAAATATCTCATGATTCCGGGTTTCCACCTTCAGCGCTTCTGCCAGCTGTTCGAGGTTCACGGATGAGACATCCCCTAAAAATTTAAGGGTTAAATGAACATTTTCCGGTGCCACCCAGCGGACTAGCGGTCTGGGCAGGCTCTTTTGCAGAGGAGCAATGCTGCGTGCGACAGCGCCCTGGATCTCTTGGGGAATTTTGACCGCGATAAATGACCGCAGCATCATGCTTTGAGCGCTATCTCCTCGATGTCCAATACTCCTGCTTGCATATACCCATGCTCCTGCTGAAGATTGGTGCTTTATTTCGGTCGAATGTTGAAAGTATTTTTCTCACATCTATAAAAGGCTAATAAAATTACCAACCCGGTCACTGAACATGGATCAAAGTTTGCGGGAAAAACACGGGGGATGTATATTTTGGAACCAATAATTATGATATTTACTCAGCAACAAATGTTTTTTTCAGGATGGATAAAAATAGCACAAGATGGAAGAAATTACAAGGGGATTACGGTCGCAAGCGGGCATAGTCCGCCGGAGTATCCAGGTCTTGCAGGATGGTTCGATCAGCGATTACGTATTCCACCTGACCAGTATAGGTATTCAGGAACTCTCGGGCGGTGGTGGATGCAGGCAGCGCCAGGAGGCTCGACCAGAGCGGACGCGCGGCCAGCCAGGGATGACCGCGCCGGTTCTGAAAACTGGGGATGACCAGTGGAGCTTTTGTACGGACAAAGGCGGAACAGATCCCTCGCACTGTTTCTTCAAGCACCTGGGGCTGGTCTCCCAGACCTATCAAGGCCGCAAGGATATGAGAGTTTTGGGCTGCCAATCCCACCTGGATGGAACTCAGCATTTCCCCCTCTGCATATCCCGGGTTGTAGACCGCCCGGACAGGAAAATTATTTGACAATTCCGTTACAACCCCCTCGATTTGTTCATGCGCCGCGCCGGTCACAACGACCAGGTCTTCCAACCCTGCTGCTGCAAAAGTGGATACAACCTGTCCAAGGACCGTGGTTTTTCCCCAGGGGAGGAGCAGTTTGGGCTGCCCCATGCGGCTCGAAAGTCCCGCGGCAAGCAGGATGGCTGAAATATTATTCCCCATTGACAAGTCTCCTGTATTCATCTGCCGTATCCACGTCTGATAAAAGACTCTCGTCGTGCCAGGTCAGGTAATCCACCGGTACTTTGCTGAAAATTGCCCGTCCACCCACATCTCCGCTGAGCATCATCAATTCCGGGAATGTGATTCGGTCGAATAGTACCGGGTTGGCGCGCTCCCCCCTGACCAGCGGCGCTACGATGGGTGCCAGGGTACGGGCGTGTTCCTCGCCCAGTGCCCGCAAAATGGTGGGCGTGACCTGAGGTTGGTCGGAAAGCAGGAAAATGGCAGCCCCCACCCCATCCCAACCACTAATACCCTCATAATCTTTGGATGAAGACTTTTGGGTGGCTGGCTTGGGAAGGGCGCGTAACCCAGCCTGGATGGAAGAACTCTGACCGGTTTGCCATTCCGAATTATGGGCAACGATCACCTTCAAATCAATCAGCGCCTTTTCCACTTGATCGGCATGAGCACCCGTAACAACCACTACCGGCGAAAGGCCTGCAGTGAGTGCGGTTTCCGCCACGACTCGGACGAATGGCTTGCCCTGCCAATCCAATAATTGTTTCGGTCGACCGAAGCGGGTGGACCCTCCGCCAGCCAGGATGATCCCGGCAACCGGTTCAAAAACAGAGTGAATTTTGGATTGCTCTCCGGGCAGGAAGGGGGGAGGATTGAGGGATGCGGAAATTACCGCGTGAAATCCGGGCATTAATTGCTCTGCGATCATTTTCGCCTGTGCCTGCAGTTCGGGAGTATCTACTTGATTGAGTAAGGCGACGCGCCGTGCTCCCACCGGGATATTTTTCATTCCGCCGGAAGGGTGAGTTAAGACGCGGACGATTGACCCGGGTGTGATGATTTCACCCAAATTCTGACCGCTCAGGGCGGCATAGATTTCCGGGCGGTGAACGAACTCATTTGTCAACGGTTTCCTCAACCCAGCCAGGCCTGCAACGACCAGGACCATGTCGACAAACTCGGGAATAACGGGTTCATAGGCTGCGGGTGCTTTCAACGGCTTTCGCCTGGAACCGTCCGCTTCGATGAGCAGGGGCAGGAGGTGGAGATCCTGTATTGCGCGTAGCCGTGAGATAACATCAGGGTTCACGCCAGTGGTTCGACCCCCCTCTTTTGGACCGGTTACAAGCATCACCCCGTGGAGATCTTTAGCGAAGTCTTCCAAATCTTCGGGCTTTGCTGCCACCCTGTGGGAATCAGCCAACTTGATTTGGTCAACATGCAGGTGCGTGGTGGTGGTCACAATGACAGCCCCTTCCCGCAGGGACAGTTCACGCGCCAGTTGGAAAAGGGCGGTGGTTTTCCCGCCCGCGCCGACGAGTGCAAGACAGGTGGGATTTGTGACGCGAATGGCCTGGGATAAATTCATAATATTCCCGCAGGGCCCAGGGGCAATTGAAACACGGTTTCCCCTTTTTGAAACCTGGGAGTCATGTCCATAATTGGGAGCGGACTTCCGGCCTTGAGAGCAGCGCCTCCAGTACACCCCCGCTAATCGAAAGGGCTTTATCAGAAACCAACTGGCAGAGACGAGGGTCGTCCCGCAGGTCGATGTCGCCGATTTTCAGGCCGCGGGTGACTTGAAGTCCGGGGTGAAGCAACCCGCGCACGATTCCTGCCAGGAGTGAGAGTACTTCCTCTCCACCAACTTCAGCAACGAGCTGCCCTGCTTCGACATGATCCCCGATTTTGAAGTGAGTCTCAAGTTCTCCATCCGCGGGTGAGCGCAAAACCCGCCTCGCGTCGCCGCTGGGTTGACCGGTATCCGCTTCCGGGCCACCCTGCCAGAAGACCCGCCCGAGGGTATGCCCGCGGCGGGTCTCGATCACAGCCTGGCAGTTCACGCCAGCCTCGAAACCCGGACCGAGACCGATATACAAAAGAGGGGAATATCCGATGGGTTCAGGCGCGCGTTTGGTCATGCGCCCGTCCACGATAACGGCGGGATGCAGCAGCTGGGCGGAAGTGCAACCTGGGTCCACCAAAACCGGCACCTCCTGTTTACCGAGGATGCTGAGAACCCGCAGGGAATCGCCCGGGTCCTTCACGCACCTGGCGGTGAGCCCTTCGACGCTGATCTCGCCCGAATAGACCGCCTCGGCAAATGAGACGGTGCGCCGCACTGCCAGCGGTTGGGGCAACTCGGTGATAACAACGCGCAGACCGGAACGGAAGAGACGCATGGCAACGCCGGTGGCAAGGTCTCCACCGCCGCGGACAAGGATGAGGGATGGCATGCGGATATTAAACCACAAATGTCGTTTCTTGGATGAACGCCTGGGTTTTGGACCGCAAAATGCGTTTGCCTAAATCGGAATCTGGTATCCCTTGCGACGCATGAATTGCGTGAGGTGTGAAAACCCTGCGGCGCGGAAGGCTTCCAGGGCCGTGTCGAGATGCAGACCGACCTGGTCAGCGGCATGGGCATCCGAGCCAAGGGTGAGACGTTCGCCGCCCATTCCAGCATACCACTTCAGGATAAGAGGGTCGGGCATCAGGTTTTTAGAGGCTTTCCGCAGACCGCCGGCGTTGACTTCAAGGGCCAGGTTGCGCTTGATTATCATCCCCAGGATGCTGCGAATCTGGGTTTCGTAACGGGCAGGGTCGTAACCAAAGATGGGTTTCCCCGTCCGGGCGGGGATGTCGAAATGGGCGACGATGTCAATGTCTGCAGTCTTTATCATTGATTCCAATTCGGTTAAATATGACTTGTACACATCGTCAGCAGATTGGGCGCGAAAATTAGCTTCGTCGAAAACAAAATTTCTACCAACGAAATGCACCGAACCGAAAACGTAATCAAATGGATTATGCGTGAGAATTTCGGCGGTTTCATTTGGGTAGAGGTGTGGTTCGGCCACTTCGATCCCGGCACGTATAATCAATTGATCGGCGAGAAGGTCGCGCAAGCGATTTAATTCCGTGAACCAGCTTTCAGGCTGGAAAAAACGCGGATTTTTCTCATAAGGACCGACGTCCCAGTGTTCGGAGAATCCGATCTCGGGGACGCCAAGCTCGATGGCCCGCTGGCACATGGCTTCCATGGAATCGGCGCCGTCTTCAGAAAAAGTGGTATGCATGTGGTAATCAAGTGGAATCATGGAAATCCTTTTTTTAAAACCACAACCCCCCGGGATCAGGGGGCGTGATATGGTCCTGTCTAATGTCCATTGGTTATCTGCTTCCTGGAATTGTCTTTCCTGCATCACTCTGCCGAAGGCATGGAAGGCAAGATATACAAACAGAAACAGGAGCGTAAAGAGTAACGTAAACCCATAAACGCGCAGGTTTGAAAAGGGATGTCTCAGCCACCCATAAATATCATGGACGATCGGCAGGGGATCGCCAAAAATATCCCAACTGTTCCAGCGATAAAACCTTCCCAGGAAAATTCCCAGGCTGCTAAGGATGGTTACTAGGATCGTAAAGACCCAACCGGTTGCCCTGCCAAATGTGCTCGTGACGATCTCCTGCATAAAATGCAGGGATACCACACCAAGCAGGAGTCCCGTCCATGCAAACCAGAGCAGCAGGAGGACATCAAACCAGACAGGCGCATTATTGACATTTGTGCTGAGGTGTTGGAAATCCGTCAGGATGTACGGGGCATTTGGGAAAAACACCAGCCAAATAAATGCGCAGACCGGCACCACCAGGTAGAGTAGTTTCCGCGACCAGGAAACCACGTAGGCAATAGAAGCGAATATGAACGGGATCCAGGCGAGACCGAGATTCCAAATTAAGACCGCGTAGTCATTGGTGTTGCTGTATGCAATACGCGCTCTTGCCAGCAAAACGGATATTATTGAAGCTGCCAGCAAGAGTGAAAAAACCAGTAACTTGTATTTGTGCCTGGATAACGCCTGGGCCATTACTTGATTTTCCCCAATCCGCGCAGCACACGCTCGGGGGTAAGCGGGAATTCATTGAACCAGACGCCGGTGGCATCGTGCAGGGCTCCGGCAATAGCCGGTGCAAGCGGCAGGAATGGCAATTCACCCAGGCCGCGTGCCCCGAACGGACCATTCGGTTCAGCGACTTCAAGGATGACCGACTCGACCGCATCAGGGATGTCCAGCACTGTGGGGATCAGGTAGGTGCTGAGTTGGTCGGTTAGAATGTGCCCATTTTTAGTGATGAAGTTTTCAGTAAGTGCATACCCCTCGGCCTGCACCACCGCGCCTTCGATCTGCCCCTGAACCAACGCGGGGTTGATGGCTTGCCCAACATCGTCCGCGGAGACAACCCGCAGGATTTTAATAAACCCGGTCTCCAGGTCCACTTCCAATTCCACAGCCTGGGCTGCATAAGCATAGGACAGGTTCGGCGTCGAATAGCCGGTCTCTTTGTCAAAAGGAGTGGTTTTGGGGGCAAGGTAGGTATATTCAGAAATTGCCGGGCGTTCCTCGGCTTTCCATTTTGCCAGCGCTTTTTCCGCGGCTCCCTTGATCGCATGCCCAGCCATGAAAGTCATGCGGCTTGCTGATGCGCTGCCGGGGTTGCCCATGGTGGCAGAATCTGAAGTGACCATGGTTACTTTCTCGAACGGCACGCCGGTGGCCCCTGCCGCGAACTGTGCCATGACCGTGTGCGCACCCTGTCCCACCTCCGCCCCGGCATGCCAGACCACCACATGGTCGATCTCGGTTTTTCCGTGAAGTTCGACCCGTGCCCAGGAATTTTCCTGGTAACCGAAAGAGAACCCCACATTTTTAAAGCCGCAGGCAAAGCCGCGCCCCCGCACAAGCGTGGATTGGGGATCGGTGGACAAGGGTCGTTTTTCAGACCAGCCAAACCGGTCGCGTGCCGCTTCAATGCATTGAACAATGCTAACCTTGCCAGGAGCCGGTGTACCTACATTTAGGGTGTCACCTTCGCGGAGCGCATTACGATGACGAAATTCCACCGGGTCCAGCCCGAGCTTTTCGGCCAGCTTGTCCATCTGGATCTCTGCCATCCACAAAGCCTGGGGAGCGCCAAAACCGCGGAATGCAGCGGTCGGGACATTGTTGGTGTATACGCCATATACATCTTCCTTGACATTCGGGATGAAATACGGTCCGGTGGCAGTGATGGTACAGTTGCCGAGCACCTTGTTCGTGGTGTACATATACGCCCCGGCGTCCGCGATCACAGTCGTCTCGGCTGCGAGTAGTTTGCCGTCCCTGTTGGCAGCCCATTTTGTTTTGATGGTCATCGGGTGGCGTTTCCCGTGCCCGATAATCGATTCTTTGCGGCTCCAGACGATCTTGACCGGGCGCTTGAGTTTCATCACCGCCAGCGCCAGCACTGCCTGGACTGACAGGTCCTCACGCCCGCCGAATGCCCCCCCAATCGCCGGGTAGATTACGCGCACCTGCTCTTCGGCGAGGCCAAGGGCATGTGCAATGCTTTCGCGGTCGGCATGCGTCCATTGACCTGCACACTCCACCGTAATTCGACCCGCCTCGTCAATGTAAGCAAGCCCGGCCTCGGGCTGCAGGTAGGCATGTTCCTGGTAGGGAGTGTGGTACTCGCCTTCCACGATCACATCCGCCCTGGCAAATGCAGACTGCACGTCCCCTTTGCGGATCTTGTCCAGCACGCAGACATTGGAATCTCCCACTTCCGGGTGGATGCGCGGCGCATCGGGTTTCATTGCCTCGGCCGCATCGTAGACGGCGGGCAGGTCCTCGTATTGCACCTTGATCAAATCCCGGGCATGTTCGGCGATCGCTTCGGTCTCTGCAACAATGACAGCCACCTGGTCGCCTTCGCAGCGGACGATATCACCACGAACTCCCTGCCCCTGGGCATGCTGGGAGGGGCTGCAAAGCACCGGTTGGTCTCTTTTCTGCAAACCGTACTCATTGAACGGGACATCCTTGGCAGTGTAGATCGCAGCCACGCCAGGCAGGGATTCGGCTGCAGAGCTGTCAATACTGACCACACGCGCGGGTGGGCGCCCGGCGAACAGGATCTTCATGTGGAGCATATCCGCTCTGACGAGATCGCCGGAGTACAAGGCTGCGCCTGTGACCTTGTCACGGGCATCGATGCGGGGGACGGATTCGCCGATGGAAGTTGTCATAATTTTCCCATGTGGAACAAAGCGATTAATGATCACCGTTTATCTTTTATATGCTTTTGCTTTATGCTTGGACGGAGGGGCATCCAACTTGGTATATTGCGCCGGGCCAACCAGCGAGTAGATCCAGGTATAAAGAAGAGATGCGATCGTGGTCAGGAGGAGTACTATCACGACGAAAGTGATGATATTCAGCCACAGGTTATTTAGACTTCCGATAAACCGGGCGATGCTGGATATGATCATCACGTTGTAGGCCCAATCCGGGAAGTGAACGTATCCGACCAGTTGATAAGGGACTTTCCCGGTTTTAATAAGCACCGGGACCAGGAGTTCCATCAGCCCAAAGGCGAGCAGCGGGACGACAACAAGCAAGATGCAGCCGATACCGCGCCACACCGGATTCATTCCTTGCTTTGGATCCTGTCTTATCCTGTATTTTGCGTATTTTGACATTAATTCTCTCCCTGGAGCAGTAACTCCTTGTTGGGACGTGTCCCTGACCGGGAATCCTGCGCGATTGCCTATCCTTAGGCTTTGGCGGCGTCTTCTATGGCTTGCACGATCATGTAATACCCAGTGCACCGGCACAAATTGCCCGAAATGGCCTGGGTGATATCGTCACGGCTTGGATGCGGGCGTTCTTCCAGCAATTTCGCCGACGACATGATAAATCCGGGGGTGCAATATCCACACTGGACTGCACCATCGGCGATGAAAGCAGCCTGGACCGGGTGTAATTTTTCCATTTGCCCGCGGCCTTTATTTTTCTTCGCCAGCCCTTCCACGGTGACGATCTCCGCGCAATTCGCTCGCGGGGCGGGTACGAGACAAGCCATGACTGCTTTGCCGTCCAGGAAAACAGTGCAGGCTCCGCATTCGCCTTCCGCACAGCCTTCCTTTGTACCGGTCAAACCTGCCTCCTCCCGCAAGAGCCGCAGGAGGGATTTTTCATGACCGGTGGAAAAGGTGTACGCTTTACCATTAATTTTTGTGCGGATGGGCCCTCCTGAAGATGAATTATTGGCGCTGGACGTGGATCCATTGATGTCTTTGTCTCCCCACAACAGCACCGGGTCCTCCGGAACCTGGCTTTTCTCTTCCCCCGCGCGCAGGCTGCGCAGCCCGCGCGTGACCAGCACCCGAACCATCGACTTGCGATAAGCTGCCGAGCCGCGTATGTCATCGATCGGGCGGGCTGCCCCGGCTGCAAGTTCTGCTGCATGACCGATTGTTTCGTCGGTCAGCTCCTTGCCTATTAAAAAGGCTTCGGCTCCGGGTGCGTGGATGATGGTGGGGGCGACAGCCCCCAGGGTAATAACCGCAGATAAAACCCGGGAAGACTCGAGGGTTAGGACGATGGCAGAGTTGACCAGTGAAATCGCCTGGGCGCGCCGCAGTCCAAGTTTCAAAAACGTACCGCGTTGGCCCGGTTTTAGGGCAGGGAAGGCAATATCAACAACCATTTCATCCGGTTCGAGCACTGTTTTTCGGACGCCGGTGTAGAAATGCTCCAAGTCAACCCGGCGCGTCCCCCTGATGGATTTCAGCATTACCCATCCGCCCATTGCCATCAAGGGCGTGATGGTATCGTTGGCGGGGCTGGCGGTGACCAGGTTGCCAGCCACGGTGGCCCGGTTGCGGATCTGGGGAGCGCCCACCTGCCAGGAAGCGGCGACCAAAGGGAAAGCGCGCTCCCGCAGGATTTTTGAAACTGCCACCGCGTTGTGGGTCACCAATGGACCGAGGTGGATGATCTCGTCTTCATCAATGGTGATGCAGTCCAAGTCAGCAAGACGGGTGACGTCAATGACAGTCTGGATGCCTTTGCGGACGCCGCGTTCGAGTTCGAGCATCAAATCGGTTGCCCCGGCGATCAGGCGGCCTTTTTCACCTTTTTCAGCCAGGACGCGCAGCGTTTCCTCCAGGGAGGCGGGGGTGATATATTCAGTCCACATATCGTAATTAAACCACAAAGTAGCGCAAGTTGCCATCTAGCGCTACTCGATGAACTTGTCAGACAGTATATGAACGCAGCCTGGGCAAATTAGGTCTTTTAGGCTGCTCCGCTGCCGGTAATGGCCTGGTAACGGCGGTCGAATGTTTCACCCGCCTGGCGGGAAAGGTCGTTGACCGAGCGGATGGCGGCTTTGAGCCCGTCGCCTGCGATCGCGGTTTCGACATTATCCAGCCCACTCGAAATTTGGTCAGCCAGGATGAAGAAAGCCGTGTCGAATGTGTATATTGTTTGGAGTTCCTTTTCGTTGATCTTGACGGCATCGAAAAAGCCGGAGTAGCCGTAGGAGGCGGTCTTGATCCGGTCGGCGAAGGTGCGCAGTTTCAACCCCACCGAGTCGATATCGTCGAGCATGTCGATCTGACCGGCGTCGGCGATGTCTTTTTGCAGGCGTGAGGTGCGGGCAGCCAGTTCGCTGTACTTAAGTGCAACCTGCTCACGCAGGAGTTTGTCGGCGGAACGACGGTTGGATCGCTCGATGTATCCGCTAAAGCCGGGAATATAGGATAATAGTTTTTTGAAAATATCCTGTCCGCCTTTGACTGTGTCAAAAAGGTCGCTCATGGTGTTCCTCCTGAAAGGATGGTTGGCTGAAATTCAACGGTAATTAATTATACTTCAACGTGCTCAAAGGGATTTACGACATTCGCAAGCGAAAGTAGTATGCCCGTTGGACTTGGTATAATGGGTGAATATTGTAATAAATGGTCACATCATCGCATCGTTCATCATGACTGAAGCTGATACATATTAAAGGAGCTTAAAATGATCGTTACCACCAAGCAACTCTTCGCGGCTGCGTATGGCAAATATGCCATCGGGGCTTATAACATCAACAACCTGGAACAAACCATGGGCTTGTTCCGGGGTAACGTGGACAGCCAGGCGCCGTTCATCATCCAGATTTCGAAAGGGGCGCGCTCGTTCACTCATAAGAATATGCTCGAGGCATTGATCCGCGCCGCAGACGGGATCTTCCCGGAAGCCATTTTCGCGGTTCACCTGGATCATGGAGACGAGGCAACCTGTTTCGACTGCATCGCCAGTGGCTTTTATTCCTCGGTCATGATCGATGCCAGCGGCGAAGCGTTCGCCAAGAACATCGAGATCACCAAACGTGTGGTTGACGCTGCCCACGCAAAGGGGATCGTGGTCGAGGCGGAACTCGGTCAACTGGGCGGTGTGGAGGAACACGTCAAGGTGGATGAGGCCAATGCCAAGCTGACCGACCCTGACCAGGCCAAAGAATTCGTTGAGAAAACCGGTGTCGACTCGCTTGCCTGCGCCATCGGCACCAGCCACGGCGCGTTCAAATTCGCCGGAACACAGGGCCTGCATTTTGAGGTTCTGGAAGCCATCCAGAAGCGCCTGCCCAATTTCCCGCTGGTGATGCATGGTTCCAGTTCGGTCCCGCAGGAAGAGGTGGCCCGCATTAACGCCGCCGGCGGTAACCTTAAAGGCGCCAAGGGTGTGGACGAGAACCAGTTCAAACGCGCCGCTGAACTGGGTGTGACCAAGATCAACATTGACACCGACGGCCGCCTGGTCTGGACGCGCGTCCACCGTGAATTCTTCCGCGACTTCCCCGAAAAATTCGACCTGCGTGACCCCGGCAAGATCTTCATGAGTGAATATGCCAAGTTCATTGCTCACAAGAACGGGAAATTGGGGAGTGCCGGGCAGATTGAGTTTGTCCGGAAAATGGTGAAATAGCCAGGGAGGGGCGCGAAATATTGTCCCCCAGGGAAATATCCCGTCCTTTTGGTTTTGAATATGCCAGTCTCTGACCAGGGTGTCACCCTTGATCGTTATATGCTGATCCCGCGCGTCTTGATTTTTATCAGGCGCGGGACGGATATCCTCCTGATCAAAGGCTCGCCGAAAAAACGTTTGTGGGCTGATAAATACAACGGGGTCGGCGGTCACGTTGAACCGGGAGAGGATATCCTGTCAGCCGCGCGGCGTGAACTTCTCGAAGAGACAGGGCTGACTGCTGATTTGTGGCTGAGCGGGACGGTGGTGGTGGAAACCGGCAGGAACCCCGGCATTGGCATCTATGTTTTCATCGGCGAATCCTTGCAGGGAGAACCAGTTGGATCATCAGAAGGGACTCTGGAATGGGTTCCCGTCACAAAAACCCGGGATCTGCCTGTTGTGGAAGACCTGCCCGTTCTCCTCAAGCGCATCCAAAAAATGAAACGCGGGGACGCGCCTTTCAATGCCCGCAGCCATTACGTTGGCGACAAATTGACCGTGGTTTTTGCAGCGGAATAAAACAGCCCGGGTTTCAAAAGCCCGGGCTGTTTTTGATTTAAAACAGAAAGGTTTTTCTACCCGATCTTATATCCGATTTTTCGCAGGAACCCTTTTCGCCAGGTGATCCCCTCTTCGTCTTCAACCCCCTTGGGGGAGGAGCCGTCCACCACGCCCAGGATGCCGCGTCCCAATTCCGTCCCGGCGACCAGCACTTCGGTTGGGTTGGCGGTGGCGCAGAAGATCCGGCAGACTTCCGGTGTATTCTGGATGGCTTTCAATACATTAACCGGGAAGAACCCGCCCCCGAGGAACACAATGAACGAATGACCGGCGCCTATGGCGAGCGCATTCTTTTTGGCAAGTTCGATCATCGCTTCATCGGTGCCCGACCAGCGCACCAGGCATTTGCCTGAAGCCTCGCAAAAGGCGAGACCGAATTTGATCCCGGGGACGGAGTTGACCAATGCTTCATGCACATCCTCGACGGTCTTTATGAAATGCGATTGCCCGAGGATAAAGTTGATATCTTCAGGCTTTTCGATCTTGACCGTGGTAATTTCCATGGCACCCTCCAGGTAAATATTATTATTGGCTAATCATTCGTTACGAAACTTAAAAGTGCAGCAACAAGATCCGCATTACTTTTTCTCGAAAAACACCAGCAGGGTACTGCCGTATTTTCTCTGGTCAAACTCCCGAAGGTTTTTTAGTTCCAGTTCCTGGTATTCCCGCGGGTGAATTTGAACGATGACTTCGGGATCTTCACCCAGCCAGCCGGGATTGGCATCCAGCAGCACCATTGCTTTAGACCACATCTCCTTGTATTGGGGTGGAGCAATGTAGACGTAATCGAAGGTGCGGTCGGGCGGGGCGGATAACATGGCAAATGCATCCCCTCGCCGGATTTCAGATTGCGAAGTGAAGCCGGTGGTTTCCAGGTTGGCCTTGATGGTCTCGATCGGGAGTCGGTTCAACTCGGAGAAACGAACGAAGGCTGCCCCGCGGCTTAAGGCTTCGATACCTACCGCGCCGGTCCCGCCAAACAGGTCCCACCAGGTTGAGTCCAGCACATCTCCCGCCAGGATATCGAACAAGGCTTCCTTGACCATGTCCGTCACGGGGCGGGTGGTGTCTCCGGGGACATCTTTCAACTTGCGCCCCCTGGCAGTACCTGAAATAACGCGCAGGCTCATTCAGAACCTTCAACGATTTGTCGGGCGGAGACCAGGTTCCCGTGGGGAGCTATGACCGGGACAACGCAGCCGGTTCCGAGCATGAACCTGCGACCCCCCGTCTGGAAGATGGCATCCATTGCTTCTTTCCGGACCGCGGACCTGTCCCCCAAAACGATCGTGTTTTGACTGATCCCACCACAGGCCACACCCTTGTAATTTTTAAGCCCATCTGCAAGACTGGGTCCAGTTTCACGGTCGTGCCAGTTGACGATCTGGCAAGGATATTCCCCGGCCAGGGTGAAATAGATATTGTCGCCATGCAGATGGAGCAGGTTACACCACAATTCCCGGGCAGGTTCGAGGATCTGCATATCAAAGGGGAGGCCGAATTTTCGGTATTCTTCCAGGGTTAGAAGCCCGGCCTGGGCGTGCTGCACGGCGTAAAAAATCCCATCCAGCCCGGTTTCCACGCATGCTTCCACGAAACGGCGGGTTGTCTCGGCAATGGTTTCGAGTCCTTTAAGCACGGCTTCCGGGTGCGTGCGCAGATGGACGACCACGCGCTCGCCTCCGGCCAGGTTTTTTGCCTGGGCAAGGGGACTGAAAATGGTCTGCAGGAGCGGCGTTTCAGGGTTCAGATCAGTGCGGATCATTCGCAGGCAGGTTAACTGATTGGCAAGAAACGTCGACGAGGGGGAGAGCACCTTTAGGTGTTCCCAATCCTGTGGCTTCTCAATCACATGCCTGGTATACCGGCGGGTTCCCTCGGTGTGACCTTCCCAAACATCTTCAGCTCCCCAGTCTTTTATGGAAAAAGAAGAGGCAGGCGTTACTTTTACCAGGTCGAAATCGTAATGCCGTTGGAAATCCAGGGTGGCGGCAGCCAGGGTTGCGGGGTCCTGGTCGTCCACCGGGAAATGGCGCCATAAGGCTACAGGCGGTCGGTCAAGTGTATTGTCATCGGCAAGACAGGCTTGCATGCGTTCGCGGTGAGTCAGGGTCATAATATTATTTAAATAAGTCTATTAATGGCTTCAACTTTTCTGGATTATAGCCCGGTTCTTGTCAGGAATTGGATTCCTACACCGGGTTTTCTTTTTGGCGCAACAATTCCCGCAGGCTGGATTGCATTTCCGGCGACAAACCCGCCAGGATCCTGCGAAATGTCCGAAGCATGAGCGGAGCAGGGTTATCATGGGTGATTTCCCGCAGGAAGACCATGGTCTCGGGCAGGGATACCCGCTCCAATGTGGCGAGACAGGCTTGCAGCTCCAGTTGAGTGGTCGGCCCAGCAGATTGCACAGCCGGTTTTAGAATGCGGAAGACCGCCGGGAGGTTTTCAAAATTGGGATCCTGCAGCATGGGGATAAGAGCCCGCAATCCCCACACACGCAATGTTGTGCGCGGGGATTTCAGCCAATCTTCGAGCAGGGTAAAAAGCGCTTCCGGATTTTCCCGGCGCAGGCGGGAGAAAGAATCGCTTAGCAGCGCATTGAGAATTTGTTTGTCTTTCGATTGGGCAAGCCAATCAGGCAGTTTTAAAAGGGTGGGGTTGGACTGGGCAAGGGGAATGCAGCCTAACAAGGATGCTGCCAGCAGGCGCGACTCCAGCGAACCGGCCTTCCATAGAGCATTGGTGAGTGCAACAGCTTCAAGCGGATGAGATTCAGCCAGTGGTTCAAGCTCTCCCTGGATTTGACGCAAAACAGGGGAGGGGGTCCGGTAAGTCGGAAGGGAAAATCTACTTGCGGTTTGCGTGGAACGAAGGGTGCGGTTGGTATAAAAATCCAACATTTCGTTCAAATCGCGCACGAAAGCTTCCGGGTCGCTGAATTTTTCCGATAGCCGGGAAGCCTGGGTCTTGAGGCGCGCGAGGTTTATGGCGGGCATGGGAGGAAAAATCCAAGTAGAAAACTATTCAGACTCAGGTTTTAAATGGGACCGGTATGACTTTCGAAGTAATCTCATCCTGCAGGGATTGTATCACCGACCGCAGGCGGGCTTCGATTTCCCCGAGCGGGATGATGTCCTTAGTGGGTTGGTGACGCAGTTTGAGCTCCACCCCGCCTTGCGCTAGTGCCCGCTCACTGATGGTAATGCGCACAGGGATGCCGATCAGGTCTGCATCATTGAACTTGACGCCGGGGCTTTCCTCACGGTCGTCATATAGGACTTCAATGCCGGCTGTCTGCAGTTCGGAATATAGTTTTTCTGCTGTCGTTTCGGCCTGGGAATTTCCTTTTCCGCGCAGGAGAACAAGGTGCACCTGGAATGGGGAGACCGTAATCGGCCAGATCAATCCATGCTCGTCGTGATGCGCCTCTGCCACACATGCCAGCAGGCGGCCCACGCCGATCCCGTATGAACCCATGATGACCGGTTTCTGTGCACCATCCTGGTCCAGGAAAGTGCAGCCAAGAGCATCCGAATAGCGCGTGCCCAGCTTGAAAATATTTCCCACTTCCACGCCGCGCTCCATGTGTAATGGACAACTGCATTCCGGACAAGCCGCGCCCTCGCCCGCGGCCGCCATGTCGGTGACGAGGTCGGCGGCATAATCGCGTGGATAATTAGTGTTCAAGAGGTGGTAGCCGATTTCGTTTGCCCCGGCCGCCAGGTTGGGGCTGGAGGGAATGGAATCATCCAGGACTACCTTTAACCTAACCCGCTCCTCCCCTTGTGCCGAAAGCGGAACGTGGTTGAGCGTAATTGGCGACGCGAATCCCGGGACAGCGCCCGTGGACTTGATCTCCTCCTCGGTGGCAGGACGCAGATCGCGTGCCCCGATGGCGTTGGCGAGTTTGGTCTCGTTCAAATCCATGTCACCGCGGATGACCGCGAAAATGAATTGTTCGGTCACATCCTGCCCTTCCGGGATGGAGGCCATAAAGAACACGGCCTTGGCGGTTTTGGACTTTGGCACACCCAGGAAGGTCGCCAGGTCGTCGATCGTTTTACAGTCTGGGGTGGGCACTTTCTCGATGGGTTTCATTTCTTCCGGCGCGGCAGTGTTCTTGTGGAAGCGCGCCACCTGGCGGTTGGCGGTATAGCCGCAATGGCTGCAGAGTAAAAGAGTGTCCTCGCCAATTGCAGTAAGAACCATAAATTCATGCGCCATTTTTCCGCCCATCATCCCTGAGTCGGATTTGACCGCGACCACGTCCAGGCCGCAGCGGTGGTAGATGTTGAAATAGGCCTGGAAGTGGGCACGGTACTGTTTATCGAGACCCTCCCAGTCGGCATCCAAGCTGTAGCTATCCTTCATGGTGAACTCACGCACGCGGATCAAGCCTGCCCGCGGGCGCGGGTCATCCCGCCACTTGGTCTGGATGTGGTAAACCAGGCGCGGCAGTTGTTTGTACGACTGGATTTCGCGCCGCACCAGGTCAGCCACCACTTCCTCATGGGTCATTGCGAGCACCATATCGTGGTCGTTTTTATCCTTGAAACGTCCCATCTCCGAGCCGATCTGGTACCAGCGCCCGGTCTCCTTCCAGTTCTCGGCCGGCTGGACGACCGGCATCGATATCTCCTGCCCGCCAATCCTGTCCATTTCGTCGCGCAGGATTGCTTCGATCTTCATCATCGAGCGTTTGGCCAGATGCAGGGTCGTAAAGATCCCTGCCCCGAGCGGACGGATGAACCCGGCGCGCATCAACAAACTATGGCTCGCAACTTCCGCTTCCGCGGGGTCGTCGCGCAGGGTTTGACCGAATAGTTGAGATAACTTCATGGGATTCCTTCCCAACTGCTGGAAGCAGCCATTTTGGAATTCATTTTGCATCCAACCAGAGATTAATATGCTTTGGCGAAATAGACCTTGTGTTGGGCATCCTGCCCGCACACGATGCATTTTCCGGGACCTTCATCGCCTCCCAGCGGCATGCAGCGCGTGGTGGCTTTGGTGTCTTCCTTGACCTTCGTCTCACATTCAGGAGACTCACACCAATAAGAATATGCCCAACCGTGCTGCACCATCTCGGTCAATTCGGCATAATCTTTCGGGTCAAAGATATGGCTGTCGCGAAAGGCCGTGGCGCGTTCCAGCATGGACTTCTGGATATCCACCAATAAATCGGCAACCGCCGCCGGAAGCCCGGCCTGCGGCAGGAAGGATTTACCTTCTTTTCCGGGCTTGTCACGTCGTGCCACGGCTACCGTACCTTTTTCAATGTCTTTGGGACCGATCTCAACGCGCAAGGGCACGCCGCGCATCTCCCAGTCGTTGAACTTGAAACCGGGCGTGACCTCGGTTCGGTCATCCACCTTGACCCGGATGCCGACTGCCTTGAGTGCGGCCTGGACGCGTTGAACGGCTTCCTTAACGCTGGCAGCCTCTGACTCCGTTTTGAAGATTGGGATGATGACAACCTGGAAAGGCGCAAGGCGGGGCGGCAGGATCAGCCCCTGGTCATCTCCATGGGTCATGATAATGGCACCGATAAAACGGGTGGAAAGACCCCACGAGGTCGTCCAGGCATACTGGAGGGAGTTGTTAACATCCAGGTACTGGATGTTGAAGGCTTTGGCGAAGTTCTGCGCCAGGAAATGCGAGGTGCCGGCTTGCAGGGCGCGCGTGTCCTGCATCATGGCCTCGATGGAGGCGGACAAATTTGCCCCGGCAAATTTCTCGGCCTGTGACTTGACCCCCTTGATGACCGGTACAGCGCCCTCATTAATGGCAAAGTCGGCGTAAACATCCAGCATGCGCTGGGTCTCCTCCCTGGCTTCCTGCTCGGTGGCATGGGCGGTGTGACCTTCCTGCCAGTAGAATTCGAGTGTGCGCAGGAACAGCCGCGTGCGCAGCTCCCAACGGACAACGTTGCCCCACTGGTTGATTAGCACCGGCAGGTCGCGGTACGATTTGATCCATTTGGAATACATGTAGCCGATAATGGTCTCGGAAGTGGGGCGTATCACCAGCGGCTCTTCGAGTTTTTCCCCGCCGCCTATCGTCACAACTGCCAGTTCGGGCGAGAAGCCCTGCACATGTTCCTTTTCTTTTTCGAGGAACGACATGGGGATAAGCAGCGGGAAGGCGGCATTGACATGCCCGGTATCCTTGAAGCGCCTGTCGAGCGCCTGCTGGATGTTTTCCCAGAGCGCCCACCCATATGGGCGGACGATCATACAGCCGCGCACGGGGGCGTAGTCGGCCATTTCAGCGCGCATGACGATCTGGTTGTACCATTCGGAAAAGTCAACATTGCGGGGGGTTAATTTTTCTTCAGACATGAATTCCTCTTATTTAAGAATTTAACATTGTGACAGCTGATTTAACATCCGGCGCAAATTGAAGCAGGTCACGCTGATTCTGCGGGATATAAACGTCAAATGAGACGGTAAACGCGGCCATTAACATTCTCCAGCCGGTTCCGATTAATATCAGAGGCTTGGGCTGAATGGAGCGGACGATCATCAGGTTCCAGGTAAGAGCGATCTCGGTCAGCGTACCCGGGCCCCCTGGAAGGGCGACGGCGGCGTCACACGCTTTGACCAATTCGTTCAGGCGTTCCTGCATGGTTGCAAAGCGGCGTTCCTCCTGTACCCAGGCATTTGGTTTCACTGCCCGCCAGGATTCGATGTCTGCGCAGGTCACACCGATGACATGCCCTCCGGTTTCAGCCGCACCCCGGCTGACCGCTTCCATCGTGCCGATGTAGCCGCCCGTCAGGACGGTATGCCCGGCTTGGGCAAGCAAATTGCCGAGTTCATAAGCCTCCTTATATGTGGAGGAAGCCGGTTGAGGTTGAGAGCCGCCAAATACTGAAACATTCATGATTGCATTCCTGAAGATATAAGATCCGCCAGTCAGGCGACTCAACTGACAATATTCGTCTTATCCCCATCCCATTTTCGGGAATCGTTAATTTCGAGTTTTTTTAAAATGGCTTGCTCCAGGTCGATCCCGGAAACCGTTGCCAGTTGCATCAGGTAAAGGGCCACATCTGCAAGTTCGCTGGCGAAATCATCCTTGTCCTTGAGCTCGTCCTGCCACTGGAAATGTTCCAGCACTTCGTTGGCTTCCAGCGAAAGGGAGATGGCCAGGTTACGGGGGGTCTGCGGACGTTTACTGCCGGCCTCATACCAGCCATTGGAATTGACAAATGCATGCATCTTCTTGGTCAGATCTTTCAGATCCATTGTGCGATCCTTCTCTCTTGATCACATGTTGCTGCCTGTGCCCCGTCCTTGGTTCAGCTATCAACATAAAGCGGCTCCTCAAGTCTGGGAGCCGCCGGTGCACGTGACGAATTAATCCTTACCAGACCTGGTGGATTGTGACTAGCTGGGGGCCGGGAGCGGGTTCAACTTCATCCTGCAGATTATACCTGATTTCATTCGGCGGGGATGCGATTTCGGTTGAAAATCCCCGGTGCAATAAAGGTCACTGCGCTCACGCATATGGCTGCGGCTGATGCCAGCAGGTACGTCCACCCCAGGGATATGTGAGTTAACAAATTGCCCGCGATAAGGAAAAATGCAGTGTAAGCCAGGGAACCAAAAACAATGCCGCGCAGCAAACGCGTAGCTGCATCCGGGCCTTGCTGGCGATGCGTAAAGGCGGTAATGATGGTGCCGAAAACCGGAAACGGTGCGATCAAGCCGCTCAGATGCGGCCCCAAGGCGTTGGCGAAAGTCGTCAGGGTGATAACGAATGTGGCTGCAAGCAGCATACGGGCGGGCAGGTCCCACCTGGGAGGGGTGGTGGGCAGGATGACGTCGGTACTCCTGGGCATCAGCCACAGGACTAGGCAGATGACGATTCCCAGGACGGCAACGGCCGGCAGCAGTGTTAATGTGATCTGGTTCCAAATAAAGGTGGAAAGCAGGAAAGAGGCTATGGATAAGATGGTACATGGGATCCAGCCATGTTTTTGGGCTGAAAGGCAGTATGCCAGGCAGAAGATACATACCGAGGCTTGGCCCGCAAGATTGCCTGAAGCAGACCGAGCCGCAAATGCAGCCCCGTATTGTATGGCGAGGAAGACCGATATTGGCGCAGAGGTGAGTGGCAAACCCATTAACAGGCCGCTGACGGTCGGGCCCCATTTGCGGCCGGCCAGGGTGACCATTCCAATAAAGAAAGGTGTGACGATTAATTTAAAGGCCAGGATCATAAGCTGCAATGCATGCAAGTACCCGTGTTGAGTGATCCACGGAACGGTTCCCCTCCCGCCTCCAATCATCAGACAGGGGGAAATAGGTTGATCTGCTAACCCTTGCACCGAAATCCCACAACCCGTCAGGTGTGCGTTGTTTCCACAACCAAGCATATGCCCCTTGCGAAACTGCCCCCTGGCTTTGAAAGCGAGAAAGGATTTCCAGCGATTCCAACCAATGGAAAATATGGAATGGTTCCGGACGCTGCCCGGCCGCCAGTTCCCTCACCCAGGGATGGGAAAATACCTCTATGCGGGATTTTTCCAGGTCAGCACTTCCCTGCGGCAGATGCAGCACATCCCTCAGGATACGCTGGCGGACGATCGTATTCGGTCGGTGATCCAGGAGAGTTCTCCCAAGCGATTCAACCTGCGATCTGGTAAAAACGGGACTTTCCATATGCTACAATTATAACGATATCCGCGAGGCTGCCATGACCTTTTCCCGCCTGACAAAATCAGATTTGTCCGTCCGCCTGGACCAGGCGTTGTCGCCTCAACAAGGCCGGCTGCTCAAAACAGCGGCGGACCTGGCAACTCTGCAGCACCTGCCTCTTTATATTGTCGGGGGGTTCGTGCGCGACTTGTTGCTTGGTCGACCGGGTCTGGATTTTGACCTGGTCGTGGTGGGCGATGTCATCGGGCTGGCACGCACGCTGGCTGCCAGGCAGGGTGGCAGGGTGACCGTGCATTCCAAGTTTAAAACCGCGCAATGGTTCCCGCCTCCTGGAGAAGGCCTCCCTGGATTTGTTGACTTCATTACAGCCCGCGCAGAGATTTATAAACACCCGGCAGCCTTGCCAACCGTCAAGCCTGGCACGTTGATCGACGATCTGCGCCGTCGCGACTTTACTATAAACGCCCTGGCAATCCGCCTGGACGGCCTTCATTACGGGGAATTGATCGATGAATTGGGCGGGTTGGAAGATTTGGAGGCGGGCATCCTCAGGACCTTGCACTCCCAATCTTTCCAGGACGACCCCACGCGTTTATTTCGCATGGTTCGTTACCAAGCACGCTATGGGTTCAACATAGCTCCCGAAACGTTGGCACTCATCCCGGGCGGTCTACTACAGATTAACCGTCTCTCAGCCGAGCGCGTGCGCCATGAATTGGATTTGATCCTGGAAGAAGAAAATGCCGCTTCCATTTTGAAGCGGTTGGAAAAGTTGGGTATCCTGGAGTCGGTCCATCCAGCCTTGGAATGGAACCAGGTCATCCAAAAGCGATTCGAAAAGGGATTGAATGCAGAGCAAGACCTCTCGCACTCCCCTACCCGCCGGACACTTGCCTGGGCTCTCTGGTTGATGGATGTCCCGTCTTCCGGCTTGGTGGGCGTCGAAAAAAGGCTCCATTTTGATTCGGCCTTACGGGATATGTTGCAGGCTGCTTCCACCTTGGTCGTACAGGCAGGGTCCCTTACCGGAAAAAAACCCAGCCAATCTGTGGCTGCGTTGGACAAAATTCCATTGAAAGCGGTCCAGGCTGTTACTCTTGGGTTACCGGCTGGAGCGACACAGCAGGTATTGAGGAATTACCTTGAATCCTGGCGGGCTATCAAGCCGAAGACGACCGGCTATGACTTAAAAAAACGCGGCCTGCCCCCTGGACCGGAATACAAGACTCTCTTGCGAAAATTACGGGCTGCCTGGCTGGATGGGGAGATTAAGACTCCGGAGCAAGAAGCTGCGCTGCTGGATAAGCTGATCAAATCTGTGGGTTGAAACTCATGGTTCGATAAGGAACTGCCAAATAAAATTGAACACTCCGGATTGTATATTTTTTTAACTCCTGTGGTCCTCGATGATCAGCTCTTCCAGCCTGCTTCAAAAAAAAGCCATCGCTTTATGCGATGGCTTTTAGGTCTTTGAGTTGCTTTAACATTTACCAGTCACTATTCGAGAAAAAGGACTTGGCATTTGGATAACGTTCGCGCACCACGAGCCACCAGGCATGGATGATTTCCCCGTACATGCGTGCTTTCCAAATTGCCCCGGACCAGAACCCTCGCTCGGAGCGTGACTCGCTGCTCGGATGCCAGACACCATTCAGTGGTACGACCTGTTTTCGGTAGCCTTTCCGGCGTGCTGCAAGGGTCAGGGCAACTTCGAATCCATACCCGGCCGACGCTTCGCGCGATACGTATTTCAGCAATTCAGAGCGCAGGCCGCGCTGACCGGTCAGGAACGGGGTCAGCCTGTGCGATAAAGTGGTGCTGATATGGCCTCCCCGGAACAGGCCGAGGGTCATATCGGCTTTATGGTTGATAATGGGATCAAGCAGGGCCTGCAGGTGGACAGGGGTCAGGTTCTTGAGGTCCGCGTCAAGCAGCAGGAGTATGGGTGCACAGGTGGCTGCCCAACCGGTGAAAATGGCCTGTCCTTTTCCGCTGTTCTTTTCATGCCTGATCACCCGGTAGCGCGGGTCGGCCAATGCCGCCTGCCTTAATATTTCGACTGTCCCGTCCGAAGAACCATCATCGACAAGGATGATCTCGTCGAGCAGGGGGGTGGCACGTAAAACCTCGAGCACACCGGCAACGTTAATTTCTTCGTTGTAGGTTGGGATGATCGCGGCAATGAGAGGCTTGGTTTGGTGACTGTGTTGTGAAAACATAAATGTCCCTTCTCCCAGAGTATACCATTTGAAAATGAAAAATACATCAGGCTGATAGTCATGCCCAGGCCAATGAAATATCCCGTGCTTGCATTCTTATTGCGGTTCGTGGAAATAAATATCTGAAAATGTTACCGACGCATATTAGATTAACGCAAGAGGCGGGGAAAAACAACGGGGGTTTCTTTCGCTTTTTGAGTATAATTCTCCCATTCTTTCAAAGGCATTGGAGCCAGGATGACCCAGAAACCAACCGGAGCGCAGATCCGGCAGACCTTTATCGATTTCTTTGTCGAACAAAAACATACCTTTGTACCGTCCGCATCGCTCGTACCCGGGGGAGATTCGACCCTCTTATTTACGAATGCAGGCATGGTTCAGTTTAAAGATGTTTTTCTCGGAACAGACAAACGTCCCTATACCCGCGCAGTCGATTCCCAGAAAGTGCTGCGTGTTGCCGGAAAACACAATGACCTGGATGAGGTGGGCCGCGACGACACCCACCACACTTTCTTCGAGATGCTCGGCAACTGGTCGTTCGGTGATTATTACAAGAAGGAAGCCATTTCCTGGGCATGGCAGCTCCTGACGGATGTTTGGGGGCTTCCCAAAGACAGGCTGTATGCCACCTGTTTCAAGGATGACAAAGGCAACATCCCCACTGACGATGAAGCTGCCGGTATCTGGAAGCAGCAGCCTGGGTTCGACCCCGCGCATGTGCTCTTCTTTGGGCGCAAAGAAAACTTTTGGGAGATGGCCGAGACCGGTCCATGCGGGCCGTGTTCGGAGGTTCATCTTGATCGGGGGGAGGCCTTTGATAATCTGGCCGGGAAACCGCACAGGTGCGGTGTAAACGGCGAGTGCCAGCGCTACCTCGAACTTTGGAACAACGTCTTCATTCAATATAACCGGATTGACAAGGATAACCTCGAACCGCTGCCAGCCAGGCACGTCGATACCGGGATGGGCTTCGAACGCCTTGTTTCAGTCCTGCAGGGGGTTGACTCGGACTACAAGATCGACCTGTTCCAGGGTGCCCTGGGGGCGGTCCGCGAACTGACCGGCGACAGCGAAGAAAAAATGTACTCCAATTTCACCCCATACCGTGTCATCGTCGATCATGCCCGCGCCGCGGCTTTCCTGATCGCTGACGGCGTGGTTCCTGGAAATGTGGGTCGAAACTACATCTGCCGCATGATCATCCGCCGGGCAGCCCGTTTCGGTACAAAACTCGGGTTGCACGATCCCTTCCTGGCGAAAGCCGCGGACGCGATCGTGGCCACCTACGGGGATTTCTACCCTGAACTGGTCAAGAGCCGCGAGGCGATCCTCGACAACCTGACCCGTGAGGAAATTCGATTTGCGCGGACGGTGGAATCCGGTACGGCTTATTTACAGTCCATGCTGGATGAACTGCAGAAAACCGGAGGCAAAACACTGGATGGCAGGCAGGCTTTTGACCTGTATGCCACTTATGGTCTCCCGCTGGAGATCGCCCGTGATATCGCCCGTGAGCAGGGTCTGGAGGTGGACGAACCAGGTTTTCGGGCAGCGATGGATGAGCACCGCCTTGCTTCGGGCGGCGGCAAAGCCATGGGGAAAATGGGCGGCGAGGATGCCGAGTTCTACAGCAGGATCATGAAAGACCTTCAGAAAGCAGGGAAATTAGCCAAGGAAGGGGTGATCTATAACCCGTACGAATGGCTGCAGGTCGAGGGTCTTGTTCTGGCATTGGCGGCTGATGGACAAACCCTGTCCGCGGTTGGGGCAGGAGACCAGGTCGAGCTCCTGCTGCCAAAGACCGGGTTCTACGTTGAATCTGGAGGCCAGGTATCAGATACCGGTGTGATCCGCGCGGCGGATGGTTCCTGGGAGATCGAGGTGACCGGGACGCGCAAGCCCTCGCCGGGTGCGATCATCCATATGGGTGAGGTGGTTTTTGGACATCCAAAAACCGGGGAGATGGCGATTGCGGTGGTGGATGCGGTCCGCCGCCACGATATCCGCCGGAACCATACTGCCACGCACCTCCTTCACGCCGCGCTGCACCAGGTCCTGGGTGAAAATGCGCGCCAGGCTGGTTCATCGGTGACCCCCGACCGGTTCCGCTTTGACTTCAATCATCCCGAGGCAATGACTTCCGTCCAGGTTGAGCGTGTCGAGAAACTGGTTAATGAGGCGGTCGCTGCAGACTACCCCGTGATCGCCGTGGTCAAATCGCGCGATCAAGCCGTTGCCGAAGGTGCCATGGCCCTCTTCGGTGAAAAGTACGGTGATAGCGTACGAACCATAACGATCGGAGATAAATATTCCTACGAATTATGCGGCGGCACGCACCTGGATCGGACTTCGGATGTGGGTGCATTCCTGATCCTTTCCGAAAGTTCCGCTGCTGCTGGAGTGCGGCGAATCGAAGCGGTCACCGGGCGCGGAGCATACGAACTGGTTGCAAAGCGTTTCAAGATGCTCAAGCAGACTGCCAGCGTGCTTAAGTCTGCGGTGGATGAAGTGCCTCAGAAGGTCGAATTGATTCAAGAAGAAATGGCCTCAGCCAGGAAGCAAATGGCGTCACTCAAAGTTGAACTGGCGCTTTCCAGTTTTAACCTTCAGTTGGACAATCCACAAAAAATTAATGGGATCAACCTGCTGTCATTGGAACTCCCCGAAACAGATAAGGACACCCTCGGCAGATTGGCCGATAAATTTCGCGAGAAATATCCGGAAAACGGTGTATGCGTGGTCGCGACAAGTTCAGGTGAGCAAGTGACCGTTATGGCTGCAGTCACGCAGGATTTGATCAAGAAAGGCATTAAAGCTGGAGAACTGGTCGGTTATATATCCCGTCAGCTTGGCGCAGGCGGAGGGGGGGCTCCTCACCTTGCTTTTGGTGGAGGCCGGGACCCGGTGAAGATCCCGATTGCCCTTGCCTCGCTGGAAAGCTGGCTCACGTCTAAATTAAAATAAATCCCAATCCTGACCATAAAAGTCAGGATTGATTTCTTATTGGTCTGGCTGCCAGGTGACGTTGCGGCAGCCGCAGTTTGATGGAAAGGAGATTGGTATGTGAAAGGTACGCAAATATTTACCGTTATCGATTGTTCTAGTATCACCCGCCTGTGGGGTGGTCTCGCAGGCTCTGCCAGGAACACAGGCTCCCATCCCAACGCTGCCTCCCCCGCCTACTGTCACAACTGCGCCGGTTGCCACCGCCACCATCGCCCCCTCCCCTACGTCCATGCCGACGCAAATTCCCACTGCAGCGGCTACAGCCGCGGTTGATCCCCTGGCTGCCACCCAGCTGGCCATGATGGGTTCCATGGGCGCCATAACGACCGCTTCGTTATATTTTCACCCGGTGGGAACACCCCTTTCGAACTGGCGTTCCGTCCCAATCATGCCGCAGGCAACAGCGGGTCAGGAATTCTCCGGGTATATCTACAGTTATACCGCTGCAGCAACCCTCGACCAGGCCCGCTTATTACGAGGCTAAAGCCCAATCACTGGGTTTCGCCATGGCGTCCGGTTCGGGTTACGCCGGCACCGGCAGCAATGCCCAGCACAATGTATCCTTTATTTCATATAACTTGACGCTCTACCTGGCCTCATTTGATAACGACACCGGGCATGTGATCGTGATCATTTCCAAGTATCCGTAGAAATTTCTCTATCCGGATAAGTTTTTTTTGGGTGGGATAGGTGCCTGGCATGGCATTTCGTCGCGCCTGCCTGCCATTTCTGGAAAAGTCCCGACTGGATATGATTCCATTGCGCCAGCTCCAATAATGAGCGGTGTGCATTCGACGTTATAATTGCCGTAGATGAAAACACAGGTCATCAAACTGGATTCACATGACGATGTGACCTCCGTACGGGATAAGATGTCTTGGGCAAAGGCGGAACGCATCCTGCTGGTCTTCCCGCGCCATGCCCGCATCCTGGCACGGCCCCTTGACCTCCGTCTGCTCCGGCGCCATGCAGACACGCTCGGAGCGCAACTGGGAATCGTATCCGGTAATATAGACCAGCGCCGTTCTGCCGAAGAATTAATCATCCCGGCATTTGCAAGAGTTGCCTCGGCCCAACGTAAACCATGGGAAAGGGAAAACGCACCTGAAAGGCCAGTTCGGCGCAATGAAGCTCCCGACCTGCTGCAAATGCGGCACGCAGCTTTTCTTTCCGAAGCGGCCTGGCGTTCCATTTTTGGTCTTCGATTTTTGTTTTTCACAGTCGCTGTTCTGGCAATCCTGGCTGTTCTTTCACTTTTCATTCCCTCTGCAACCATTATTTTGAACCCGGCCAGCGGCATTCAAAGCTTGACAATAAAAGTATCCGCCAGCCGGGAAGTGACAACCGTCAACCTGGCGGGCAGTCTGCCGGCGCGGCTTAGCTCACTGATCGTGGAACAAAGCAAAACGATACCGGTGACCGGTAAGGTAGCTGTCCCGGATGCACATGCACATGGACTTGCGACTTTCCGCAACCTGACCAGCACCCTGACCGGCATCCCGGCCGGGACAGTAATACGCAATCTGTCCAGCTCGCCAGTTCGCTTCGTTACCACAATCGATGCGGTCGTCGCGGCCGGAATTGACAAAAAAGTGGATGTTCCCATACAGGCAGTCGATGGAGGGACGGTTGGAAATCTGCCTGCCGAGGCACTGACCTCTTTCGAAGGAGAATTGGGCACCAGCCTGGCTGTAGTCAATTCCACGCCAACCACGGGGGGCTCTGACCGCAATGCTTTAATCCAGACCGCTTCCGACCTGGCTGATCTTCGTGCAGCTTTGTTGGCAGAGATTCTTGTTAATTGTGGAACGAACATTCAACAAAACCTCAAGCATGGTGACGTGTACTTCCCGGGTACGCTGGATGGGTCACAAGTCCTTTCTGAAACTTTCTTCCCCGCCGCAGATCAGAGTGGAAATACTCTATCCCTGACGCTGCGTGTGCAATGCCAGGCACAATATGCCGCCCAATCGGACCTCAATACCCTGTCACAAATATCCATGGATGCCAATCTGCCGAAGGGTTATGCCCCGCCATCAAAAGAACTGACAATGTCGCCTACCAGTACGCCCTTTACCGGGGCAGATGGGGTCACTCACTGGGAGATGCAGGTGCAGCGCATTGTGCAAGCCAGCCTCGACCAACTCAATGTTGTGGAATTGTCCGCGGGTCGCAGACCTGCAGAGGCAATCCGGCAGCTGAAAAAATCTTTGGCGTTGGCCGAGTCACCGGTTGTCCAGCTCAAACCCGCCTGGTGGCCCTGGCTGCCTCTCATCCCGTTTCGGATAACTGTTTCCGCTGGCAATTAATGAGAATTCTCGCCGTGGATCCTGGTTCCAAAAACATCGGACTTGCCATCAGCGATCCGACCGGCAGCATTGCCAACCCCCTGACGGTTCTCGATCACGTTGCCCGCCTGGTGGATGCTGCCACGGTCGCGGATATCGCGAAAACCAATGAAGCCGGGCTGATCGTGGTGGGGCAGTCTCTCGACGATGATGGCAATCCCACTTTTGAAGGGCGCCGTGCCGGGCGTTTTGCACAGGCCTTGATGGCCCAGACCGGCTTTCCGGTGGTGTTCTGGGACGAATCCCTCACCACTCAGGACGCCCGTGCCGCCAGAATTGCCATGGGAGTATCCCGAAAAAACCGCCGGGGACACCTGGACTCACTCGCTGCAACTGTTCTCCTGCAATCTTATTTGGACGCCAACCCTCAGAAATGAAATCCCGCCATTCCTGCCTTCCATGGATGCTTCTGCTGGTCACCCTGGCTGCCCTCGCCCTGGTGGCTCTGGCTGTTTTTGTACCCCAGGCCGCCCATCGGTCTTTTGGCGAGCCCAGCCCTTCGCTAAATACCTGGCAGCGTTTCAACTATGGTTTTCAACTGGTCTGGAATGCGGGAAATTTAACCCAGCCGCTCGATCCCACCGGGTCAGAGCAATTGTTTTCCATCCAGTCTGGCGAAAGCGTGCTTTCCATCTCAAACCGGCTGGAGCAGGCTGGCCTGATTCGCAGCGCCGCCACCTTCCGCATCTACCTGCTCTGGACCGGGCTGGATACTGTCATCCAGACCGGCACCTACCGCCTCAGCCCTGCACAGACCGGGTTTGACATTGCCCAAAAACTAAAATCCACCACTCTCACCGAAGTAACTCTGACTGTCCTCCCCGGCTGGCGGATGGATGAAATCGCCGCGACCCTGCCCACCTCCGGCCTGGAATTTTCACCGCAGGCATTTATAATTGCTGCGGCTGCTCCCGAAGGATTGGATCTGATTCCTGCAGGCGCATCTGCAGAAGGGTTTCTCTATCCCGACTCATACATCCTGCCGCGTACGACTTCGCCTGACCAGTTAGTTTCCACCCTTCTAAATGGGTTCAGGTCCCATCTTCAGGCGGATATGCTGGCAGTGTACTCCACCCGCGGGCTGACCCTTTACCAGGCAGTGACCATGGCCTCCATCGTCCAGCGCGAAGCGGTCGTTGATACAGAGATGCCGCTCATCGCCTCGGTATTTTATAACCGGCTGGCAATCGGCATGAACCTCCAGACTGACCCAACTATCCAGTACGCCCTGGGTTACAATACCGCCCAGGGTACCTGGTGGACCAATCCGCTCAGTATGGATGATCTAAAAATCGGTTCCCCCTACAACACTTACATTTATCCAGGCTTGCCACCCGGACCGATATCCAACCCCGGCCTGGCTGCAATGGAAGCAGTGGCCCATCCGGCGGATAGCAATTATTATTATTTCCAGGCAAAATGCGACGGGTCCGGCTTGCATAATTTTGCCGAAACCTTCGACCAGCACCAGCAGAATTATTGCCCCTAGGATCGATTTGGCCGATCTGAAAAGGCAGGGGGTCAGGTGATGCTAGTATTGGAGAGGATATATTTCTCCAAATGGTCAATGACCACCTTTTGCTCATCGATAAGCGACCTGACCAGGTCGCCGATCGTGACAATCCCGATCAGGTGCTTTTTTTCCATGACCGGCAGGTGGCGCACATGCTTGGCGGACATTAGAGCCAGCCCTTTTTCGACAGTAATATCCGGTTCGATAAAAATGGGCGGCGATGACATGATTTCACTGACCCGCATTACCTTTGAACTCTTGCCAAGCAGGATCACCTTGCGGGCATAATCCCGTTCCGAGAACACCCCCACCAGTGTTTTTTCGTCCACCACCAGCAATGCCCCCACGTCCTTATCAGCCATTACTTGCAGGGCGTCGAAAACACGCGTTGCGGGGCTGATCGTCCATGTCTTGCGGCCCTTTTTCTTCAGGATCTGACGAATGGTTTGCATGGTACCTCCTTTTTTACGGAACCTCTTGAATAAAAACCGGGGTAGCCCCCAGGTCGAAGGTTAATTTCCCGCCAATTGTGGAAAGGGTTTTGATTTCCGGTCCGGTCTGGCCAATTTCAGTGGGCGTGGTGGTCAGGAGAGCGGAGGCGGATTCGAACGACATGCTGATGGTCACCTCCTGGTTCCCAAGGGATGGCTGCACCGACGATGCCCACGGCGAAAGTGCCGAAAGGTCCATTTGCAAACCGGTGAAGCCGGCTTTTTGATATTCGAGCACCAGCGCGTCCAGCGGGCCCGATTCATAACGACCGGGTTCTGGTTCGATGTTCCCCCAGATGGTAAAGACATCCTGGAGTTTGGCGTACTTGACCTCGGCTGCAGTATAAGTATCTGCAACACCCAGGATGGCATACTCAACAGAAATCGAGAAGGTCGTATTGGTCACCGCGATAGGAATTCCGGGCGTGTTTGTGCGCGCGGGCTGGGAAGTGGCTGGTGCAGGTGTACCGCAGGCCAGGATTGCCAGGACAATGACCAGAATGGGCAGTACGAGGCGTTTCATCTGGTACATCCCACAATAATTAAAAATATTCTTCGGATAAAGGATGTTGCATTGGATCCTTTGCTGAATATTTATATAAATTGGTAAGTCGCAACCAGCATTACGGAGCGGACCTGAATGAGTCCCAAACTGCCAGAGCCGGTTTGGGGGTGCGGTCAGACATTGTCAGGCCGACCGAAGCGAACATCCCGAGGGTGTTGATGTCGGTACCTTTCTGGTTCATCAAGGTGGCATATGAAGCCAGGTTAATATCATTGATCAACAGGTAGATCCAGAACGACAGCCGGCTGCCTCCAATCTGGGAGTGGATCGCGTTCAGGTAGTCCACCTGTGATTGGGGGTCGCCTTGGAAAGCGCCCACCGGCGCGGAAGAGTAACCTCCCTCGGCGACCGCCAGCGGTTTCGTGGTGCGGGCTAGCAATGGAGCGTAGTAATCGGCGGGGATGTCCGCTCCCGAAGAGAAAATCACGAACGGGTAGGATGAGATCGCCCACAAGTCCAGGTTTGGCTCGAATTGTTCCACCTGGCTCCAATTCACTGCATAGGGTGCGCCTTGTGACAGGGATGGGATCAGGTTATTGAGTTCCTCCCATTGGAACGTGACGAACACCTGGGTATCCGGTGCTTCTGCTTTAATTTTCGCAAACACTTCATTGTAGAGGCTCAGGTAGTTGGGAAAATCATCGGGATGGGCATCGTTGTAGGTATTGATCTCGGAAGCCAGTCCGAGGTATTTGGGATGGAATTCACGGACGATGCGCAGGGTGTAGTTGCTGAAAGCGGCACGGACCTGGGGGTTGGCGAAGCTGGGCTGCCAGCCTGCCGGCAGCCCTTGGAATTCACGCCGGTTCAATCCGTTTAGCGGGTCCACCACAAAAATGACTTCAAAACCGTTCTGGTGAGCCAGAAGGTATTGGTTATGGATATCCGTTATGACTGGACTGTCAGCGTCAGCGCTGATGGCAAACGCTTCCCACGGGATACTTTGCTGGAGCAGGACCACGTCCCCGTGTTGACCGATTGCTTTGTAGGTGTCTATGACGCTCTGAGTGGTTGCCTCGGGAGGTGACGGGAAGAAACCGTAGACGGTTCGTCCCAAATCGAAATGGGAGGTTTTAAGGGTCGGGATCGCCCCGGGTGTACCCTGTGGATTGGTTCCGATTGCTGGCATGCCGCATGCCAGCGTTACCAGGATGATTGCCAGCAGCGGGAGTATGACTCGATTCATGGAATGATCCAAAGCTTAAAAGACTTTCTCAGGGTTGCAAAAGAGGTTGCCGCGTGTTTGGCAGCCATTGCACAGGTCAAGGCGTCGGAGTGGAGGGTGCCTCGGGCTGATCAGGTTTGATATGGTCCTTGATAATGATTGAGCCGATCCAGGCTCCCAGGCCGATGACGCATAAAACCACAGCCGGGACGATGAACCATCCTGATAAGGTGTGAATAATGGATCGGAATAGTTCTAACCCGGTCTGGGGGAGGACAGCCGGGAGGAAAACAGGAATTCGTGGTGCAATCAACCACGTCCAGGTGGCATTAAAAGCAGGTACGATCGATAACCCCAACCCTAGGCCTATTATTCCGGTAATGAAAAATGGAATACCCCACCAGCGCATCCAACTTATATAACTGCGTACCGCGAACAAGGTGACCAGCAGCAGGAAGAATAATGGGACGAGAAAACTCAGGCGCATGACCAGCCTGATGGTACGCAGCGTGGATAACGGGTCTGCCCCAAATGGACCGTTGCCGGGCGATGGAGCGCCAGGGGCAGGAGCTTTGATGATGAAAGCCTTATCCGGTATCATCGGGACGATCGTGTTCAAAAGGTCCGGAATCAGCGCCGTTACGATGGGAATCATATCTTCTGGCGGTTTGCATAGGACCGTGCCGCCATTACTCATTCCTAGAATTAATTGGGACAGGTCTTGCTCATTGCAGGGCTGGAGCGAGTTCAAAAATTGCATAAATAGATCTTTCCCAGCCGGGCCCAACAGTCGATCTTTAAATATTAGCATTGGGACTGACACTGAGCCCACTGTGCCATTTAGGTAACCGAAGAACTGGTCGAGCGTGCTTTCGGTCATGGTCTTAAGGGTTTCTGGCGGCAGCAGGATCGTGAGGATGGCTTGCCAATCTGCCGCGGTGAGATTCTGTAAAAAGAACGGCATTCCGCTTCCACCTGCTCCTTGCTGCGGGTTGCCGTTCTGCGCTGCTCCATAACGGTCCAGGCAGGGTTGCGCTTGCTGAAGTTCTACGCTGGTCGGGAGGCGACCGCCGCTTCCGATGGACTGGTACGCGGCCGATCCCAGTGCAGTTGTCAGGCAGGCTTGTAATTCGGGAGAAGCGCCGTCCATGCTGCAAGCCAGTTGGTTTTGGGCGCAGGGATCATATGCAAAACTGCTGGTAATCGCTGCTCCAACGATTTCGGGTAGGCGCCCATAGATATTTTGATCCACCAGTGCATTTTTATATATCTTGGAATTAAACATCTGCCCATTGAGGGTGGTCAACAGGATGGCTAGAAGGGCGGTGAATACGAACAAGGCTGCAAATACCCCTGCGATAATCCTGGCGATCACGGTTAAAAACTTACGCATGGTTTTCACCTTCCCGTCAAGTCATGATCCAGGTGTGTCATCCTTTATAACCCCTGACACATGGGCAGGTTGTCTATCCGGGTACTGCTGTTCTTTCGGACTAATCCTTCCCGCCGGCTATTTCGACGTAGTCCAGCGTAATGGTATTTTCCAGCTGCCCGCCCAGCAGGCTGATGAGTTCTGATGTGCAATCGGCTTTTTCTTCAGCGTCGCGCCGGCTCCAGGTTCGGCTTTTGATTTCCAGGTAGTACCCCAGCTCGGGAGTCTCAACCCGGTCAAGGTTGATGAAGAACTCTTCGTTTTTGTAGCGCACCAGCCAGCGCAGGCGGTCCTTGTCGACGGCGATTTCACTGGCGGGTTTGAAGTATTCCCGGTAGAAGCGCAGGCTGTTGGCTGCGGGTGCAAAGTATCGAATGCGGCTCAGGAGCACATCGTGGGCGAAGTCGCCCTCGCGGGAGGGACCGATCAGGGTTAAACGGCCGCGCACGCCTGTTATCTGCTCCTTGTCATCGACCATCTCATCTTCCCGGTAACGCAGCCAACCCTGTTCCGGATCTGCAAAGGTGAAATAAATATCGTGCTGGTGGTAATGTTTTTTTACCAGGATGTCGATGGCAGTATTTTTAATCGCTTTAAGCACGAGAGCCGGGTCCTTCAGCTTCACTTTTACCTGGACTTCAAAGGATTCCTCTTCCGCCGACCCACCCAGGGCAACCAGCTTTGAAAAGACCGATTGCTCCCGTGCCATCAGGAACACATCGATTTTACGGGCGTATTCCTGCGCATGCAGCTTCAATTCTTTTTCATCGAGTGTCAGCAGTTCGCGGTTGTGCATCAGCCATTTGCCATTGACCATCACATCACTTACGTCGCTGGCTTTCCCGGCATAGACCAGTTGGGAATAGATATTGTCAGCGTCCCGGCGGAAGCGCGGCGTATTGTGCAGCCCGGTAATATCTACCAGGATCAGGTCGGCTCGCTTACCTGCTTCGAGGCTCCCTGTCACGGGTCCGAGGTGCAGCGCCCGTGCCCCCAGGCGGGTGGCCATCTTGACTGCAGTCACTGCCGGCAGTGCGGTTGGATCATTGCTGACCGTTTTTGCCACGAAGGCGGCCAGGCGGATTTCTTCGAACATGTCCAGGTCATTATTCGAGGCGGGACCGTCCGTCCCAATGCCCACATCCAGGCCAATGTTCAGCATTTTCTGGACCGGGGCAAATCCGGAGGCCAGTTTCAAATTGGAGGATGGGTTGTGCGCCACCCCGGCCCCCGCGTGCAGCAGGGTCCGCATTTCCCCCTCGTCGATGTGGGTGCAGTGGGCTGCCAGCACCTTGGCATCGAATAACCCTTGTTTTTTGAGATAAGGGACCACGGGCATCCCATTATCTCTGCGCATGTTTTCCACTTCCAGCAGGGTTTCGGAAATGTGGGTATGCAGCGGCACGTCGAATTCGGCTGCCAGTTGGGCTGTAGCCCGCAGGATTTCAGGCGTACAGGTATAGTAGGCATGCGGGGATACAGCTGGGGTGATGAGGGGGTGGCCTTTCCAGTGCTCGATAAATTCACGCGCCGCGGCCAATGAATCTTCGAATGAGACCGCATCCGGCGTGGGGAACTTGAGTACCGTTTGTCCGCAAACCGCGCGCAGGCCCGCCTCGGCTGTGGTCTCGGCTACTTTTTCCTCGAAGTAGTACATATCGGCAAAACAGGTTACTCCGGTGCGGATGAGCTCGGCGCAGGCCAGTTGAGTGCCCAGGCGCACGAAATCTGGTGAGACGAACTCGCGCTCCACCGGCCAAATATACCCCTGCAGCCAAACGTCCAGGCGCAGGTCGTCGGCCAGGCCGCGCAGCAGTGTCATTGGGACATGGGTGTGTGCGTTGACCAACCCCGGCATCAGGACCTTGCCGCCGCAATCCACTTCGTGGGCGGCATGGCAGCCTTTCCGGACTTCATCTTCAGGACCAACCACCAGGATCGAATCCCCGCTTACAGCAACCGCGCCGGGTTCATATTGGTGCATTTCCTCGTCCATGGTAAGGACGATGGCATTAAAGAGCAGAAGATCAACAGATTTGGTCATTCGCACTCCTGTTTCTGCTATTCTACCTGATAAAACTCTCGGGCTGCCTGTTGCGCCGCGCCCCGAAACTAGCGCTTCCAGTTCAGGAAGGTTTCCAGGACTTTCAAATTCATATCGTAATCGGTGTGGGTGTGGTCGGTGAGTTCTACGTCCAGCGCCGCGATACCTTTTTCATCCGCCCAATCGGTGAAACCCCCCGTGTACATACACCCGATGTTTACAGGCGGGTAGGGATATGTGGACACTGCTGCAACCGCTTTAGCCAGCCGGATGGAATAGTCGTCAGGGTGGCGGACCCCCAAAGGGGTTGCTTCGCGAATGGCGGCTCGTAGCCGCCTCCCCAAAGGGGACGATGTCCGCGCACGACCCGATGGGTGCGCGAAGAGGAACAACCTTTTTACCCAGAATAGGCGATTATCATCGAGAGGTTCTTCATTAAATGGGCTCCAAAAATCGGCGCGGGAGGTTGATTTGGGGGTTGATCCTGAGGAACAACTCCCTGTTGTCATTCCTGGTCCGATCCAGCCAAATGAGCGAATATTCCCCGGAATATTGACCACAAAGCCATCGCCCCACCCCTCAAAAACCCGGGGGTAAAAAGCTAGGGGGCAGGCGACACAAGGTAAGGAATAGGGGTAATGATGATTGGGAATGAAAATATTCCTTTGGCAATGGCATGGAAGAGGTCAGGATATATGCGCAACAAGCCATCCGAATTAAAGTCACTTAAATATAATGTGTCGCGGAACGAATATTCCTATTTAATTTTTAAGGTGCGAAAGACAGAGCGGCAAGGTTGTCCATCGACGATTCCCGTGCCGCGATTCTATTTTAGAACATGCGTGCTATTAAGTCAAGGAGGAAAATAAAAAGGGCGAAACACCCCCTGAAAACGGGGGCGAAGTCCCTCAAGAACAGGGACAAAGTCCCTCGACGGAATCAATGCGTCAGATTCCTTATCGCATTAATATACTCTTGCGGAGCGATTCTTAACGGTTTACGTTAGCGGCTGTGGGGCGGGCGTGGAGTCGCTTTGAGAGCAGGATTCTGCTGATGTGTGGAAAATGCTCAAAATGCCACGGAATCCCTATCGTCCGCTGCACGCTTTGAGAGCCACTGCGATATGGCTTCAAATCAAAGTAAATCCTTTCAATGCAGTTGAGATCGTGGGTACGACCAAGGAATTGGGGGTTTGCCGTATTAAAGAAAATGCTCCAATCATTAAAGTTACTAGCAGGATGGGCAACCAGCACAAGAATACTGATTCGAACGAACGTTTTCATAGAATTCCTCCGCGAGTGATATGGGTGATAAAAGACCTTAGTCAGGATAACTCCATTATCGACTTTATTCAACTGCGGATTCCACTGATTGGTAGTACCAGCCTCACCTGTGGGTTTCCACAACCGGTACTTAGACAATTTAATCACTGCCTCTGTACGAGAGGTTATGCCCAATTTGGCATAGATGTTGCCAAGGTGATATTCAACTGTTCGGTTGGCAATACCTAATGTCAGAGCAATCTCCTTGTTGGATTTCCCTTGCATAAGTGATGCGATGACATCTTGCTCTCGCACGCTAAATTGATTTTCAGTCATGGTTGCTGATTTTCCTAAGGGATAACCAGACCCCTATAACGAAGATTCCTAACACCAGGTTGAATATCCAGAAACTTGTAACGATCCTTCCGAGCGATTTTGGGGAAGATTTGGGCATAAACCTGCCTACAATGCGCTGCGTCGCAGCAAATCAATCGCCATGTTGACTGCCCAGCGCCGCGCATTTCCGGGGTGCCCGCCGTATGTCAAGGCATGCTCCGCTTCCCTTTGGGGTGTGATGAGGAGGATCCGGATGTCTTGCGTTTCGTCATCATGGGAATAGGAGACTCCCACTCCGCTGGATGCCTGGAACTCCTTGAGAGCTGATTTAGTACCATCTGCAAGCGTTTCGGTTTGGACCTCGGAAATCCTTCCACCCCGATAAGCAGCGTGCCCGGTTTGGGCGAAACGCTTCAGCAGCGCACCTTGAAGGTTGATTTCGAAACATGTCAGTGTCCAGCCTCGCCGTGCCACGGCCTCGAGTGTGACACTTTCCAGGGTATCGTCGTCTGTGCCGCAGATGTCATCTCCCAGTCTTGACCGCAGGTCCGTCTCAACTATGCTGATCATCCTTCCAGCCTCGGATTCGGTATCTGCCTTGGCTGCGATGCGGACGTCCACCACCCCGGAATGGGCGGTCAGACCCACCGTCGGGTTGGTGAGCATTTCCAGGTCGCCGATCTTATCGTCGATGATCCCTTCTCCAAGTCCGCTGACATGCAGCGTGCGGATTTTAAGCACAGAGTGCAGGTCGAAGGCTTTTTGCAGATATGGAACGATGGCACTGCTCATGAGGGTTTCCATCTCGCGTGGCACGCCTGGCAGCGAAACGATTATTTTTCCCCCCCGCTCCGTTTCCTTCCCAGATTGTTTTGTAAACGGGACTCTCACGATAAACGCAGGCGCGGTACCTACCGGGTTCTCGATAACGATCGCGTTTTTGGGGATATAAGCCTGGCGCTTTTGGTTTTCGGTCGGCGTGCGACCATATCGGGATATCCGGGCGGTGATTTGCTCCCATAGTTCGGGATGGAATTCGAGCGGTACACCTACGCACTCGGCAATTGCCTGCCGGGTGGGATCATCCACGGTTGGACCAAGACCACCGGTAGTGATGACGATATCGGCTCTTTCCAATGCCTGGTGGACGGTGTCTGAAATGCGCTCCGCATTGTCGCCGATTGTCTGGGCGCGATACAGGTCTATCCCCAGGCTGCGCAAGACACGCGCAAGGGTGCGTGTGTTGGTGTCGGCGGTTTCGCCGAGCAGGAGTTCAGTGCCAATGGCGATTATCTCTGCGGTGGGCATGGTTGAATGGATTATACAACAGCGACGCGTCGTGTCGACCCGGGTGGTAGGGATCTAGCGGGAAAGGCCAAGTGCTGACAATAATGCCTGGCGGGGAATAAAAAGGGTTTTATCTGGCATTCGTACTGCCACTTGCTGGATGGCTGTCAGGACCTGGGTTGTCAGCGCATAGGCTGTAGTGGAATTAATTGCCGGGCCAAGCAAAGGAATCCCGGCATCCATGAGGATTGAAGTTGCTGCATTTACCTCATCACTGCAGGTTGGACCGATCGCAGCTGAAAGATTGGTGTAGGTGGCGAATTCTGTCGCGCCTGTTATGGCACTGCCTGCTGTGCAGTCCGTTCCATAGTTGATTAGATGGATTGGATGCCCCAGCAGGTCTCCTTTATCTGCCACGGCTTTTTCCACGCTTTGGAGCGAAGCGGTCCCAACCGGTCTTTGCTCGCCGCTGGTTGCAAGGATGGCACCAATGACAACCGGGCTGCCGGGGGAAATTTCCAGGCAGCCCAGTGGGTCGATGCAATTATAAGAAACCGCACTGCAGGAGACTATCATAAAATTGATTACAAGCAGTATGACAGATATTTTAAGAGTACCCGGAAATACTTCCCTCGCCGCCCGAAGCGGGGTTTTGTTGAGGATTCTAAAGGGCAGGTTTCTAACTTCTCTCATAGCTGTCCTCGGCAGCGGGGACCCCGCCTGAAGAGGAGTTTTACATGGGATTCTATGGAACAGGTTTTTTGGTTTCATTTCCGCCCGTTGTTCAACCCCTTTTGGCTTCATAGATCACCATTGGCGATTACCAATCTGGTCAGGCGGAAACAAGGTGGCTTTCGACTTAGTGAGGAAAGGATTCTTCGTACCACGTCCAAGGGTTTACCTGGATACCGTTGACCCACAAATCCCAATGCACGTGAGGCCCGGTGACGCGGCCGGTGTCGCCGATCTTTCCGATCAATTCGCCAGCAGTAACATGGTCACCAACTTTGACATATATTTCAGCCTGGTGGTACAACCCGCTGTAGATTCCCTCTCCGTGGTCAATAATGGTGGCATTGCCGCGCACGGTCTTCAGCCCGGTAAAAACAACCACACCATCGGCTGGTGCGTACACATCGAGCGGGTGAGCCTCGGAACAGACACCAAAGTCAATCCCGGAATGGAAAGACATGAGCGCCCCGCCGTTGTAGGTACGCCGGTTGCCGTAGTATGATTTTATGCAATAAGAATCATCAGCTACAGGCAACTGGAATTTCCCCTGCCAGTATTTTTCGGGCGTGATGGGAGTCACGAGAGATAATAACCACGCATCTTCCGGAACTGTGACAGCCGGATCGATGAAAGCCGGATCAACGCTTAATGTTTCGGGCTTGTAGTTCCCTGAGGAAACCAGCACCATCTGTTCAAAGGATTGCACCGAGCCATCTGCAAGGATGACGTCGATCCGTAGAGGGTACAGCTCAGGATCCAACATGGCGTGGATACCTTGCAAAGCCACCTGGGATCCATCTTCCTGTTGGAAGAAATGGAGAGGGTGGTCCACCAGCAGGCCGCTCAAGGTGACCGGCTGGGTCGCCGTCACCATTACTTGAACAGTTTCTCCTTGGATGATCTGCAGGGGGTCCACTGCCACGGAGGTGAGCACGGTAGGGATGCCGGTTGGCTCGGCGGAGGCTGTTCCCGATGGAAGATAGAGCAGGTCACCCGGCAGAGAGTCCTGCGGTTCGGAAAGACCGTTTAGTTGTGAGATCGTCCAGGGGTCACTGTTTTGCCGTACGGACATCTCCAGGATGGTCTCACCTTTGGCAAGCGCAGTCCGGGCGGTCAATGCAGGTTGCTGCTCCTGTTGCAGCAAGACGAGATTGTAACCGGCATACAGTTCTTCAGGGCTGACGATGTGGTTGAGTTTGACCAGGAGCGCCGGGTCCACGCGGTATTGCCGGCTCAAGCTGCGCAAGGTTTCCCCAAATGGGACCGGTTCCGTGATCAGCGTACCGCTCATGCCGCTTAAGCCGGGAATGATAAGCTGGTTCCCGGGGAAAATGTCCTGGCTGGTCATATTATTGACTGCCAGGATGTCGGTCACACTGACGTTAAAGCGGATGGCAATGCTCCACAGAGTGTCGCCCGCCTGGACGATATAAACCGGACCGGTTGGGGGAGTGGCTGTTTGGGCGGAGACGGGAGTTGCAGAAAAAACCAGGATTAGGGCTGCGCTGCAGGCGACAATTCGATTATGCATTTTGAAACTCAATCTTGTCGCCAATCTTAAATTCGTTCAGCCGGTCCGGGTGGATTTCAAGAATATACCGGGCAGGTTGGCGTGGAGCGTAGGCAGGTCGCCAGGCCCGTGCCAGCACGGTATCCACAACCACTTTTTCTGAATTGATCCAGATTACCGCAAGGTCCATGAAAACGAACAGCATATGGATCGCCGTGTCCAGCCGGCTATCCCGCCCTTCCACAAGCAGCAGGCCTTGTCCTGGCGCAAGGCTTGAGCGGAACATCAAGCCGCGCAAGCGGCACAGGAAGCTGTCGCAATAAAGGGCCTGCAATGGCGTTGGGAGCGGTTGGTTGAGGTTTTCGAGCTGGATTGTATTCATAAAAATACGAAAACGGGGCGTCAGTTGCGCCCCGTCAAGGTCGGATTGGCTCAGGCGATTTGTTTTCGTCCGAGCACGGAATCTACGCTGGCTAATAATTCCTGCGGGCTGAATGGCTTGGCAATGTAATCATCCACCTTGGCAATGTGCAGTCCGAGGACCTTGTCAATGCTCTGGGCCTTGGCGGTCACCACGATGACCGGGATATCTTTGGTGGTCTCATCAGCTTTCATCTGTTGGTAAACTTCCCACCCATCCATTTCAGGCATCATCAGGTCGAGCAGAACCAGGTCGGGATGATTTTTGCGGATGATTTCGAGGCCCTCTTTTCCGCCATTTGCACCAAGGATTTCAAACCCTCGCCGGCTGAGGATCAGACGCATCAGGTCGATCATTTCCTGTTCGTCTTCAATACAGAGGATCACCTTTGTGTTTATTTCGGTCATTTTATACCACCTGATTTAGTTAAGTTTACCACAAATCACAATCTCTCATGTTTCCTCTGCTTGTGGTACTTTTGGACAATAACTTTCATTGCTGGTGGCATGTAGGTAGCCCGCCAATGGATGCTGCTGTCCGCCCTGAAAGTTTATGTGATGGTTTTCATGTATATTTTGGTTATTTTTGAGGAACGGGGCTGCAATTCGGATAATATTGATGAATTTATTAGAACTTTGTATAACATATTCATCGAATCTGGCTTAGACGTACATAGGTTGGTATAATCCCAATCGCACGGACAGGAGGTCCATGTGAATTCACGCAATCAGTCCTATATTATTTATCTCCTGCTTTTCGTAGCAATCGTCGCGATGGTCTTTTTTAACGTCCATCAGCAGCCGAGTTCCACTGGGCCGTTGACCATCAGCCAGGTTGCTCAGCAGATCCAGGCAGGCACGGTCACACGCATTGTCGTCAACGATGACAGCAGTTTGCAGGTGATTTCTTCGAGTGCCAGCGGTCCGATCGAGCAAACGTCCCACAAGGAACCGGAGACAACTCTTGTTTCTCAATTAATGACGTTTGGTGTAACTCCCTCTCAATTGACTGGTGTGACCATCGAGGCCAATCCACCCAGTCCCTGGGCAGGTATTTTGACTTTGGCCACTTACATCGTACCTGTCATTCTTCTTGGCGTGTTGTTCTGGTTCATTTTCCGTCAGGCACAGGGTAGCAACAACGCTGCCATGGCCTTTGGTAAATCCAAGGCGCGCATGTTTAGCGGCGAACATCCCACAGTAACATTCGAGGATGTAGCCGGTATTGATGAATCCAAGGAAGAATTGAAGGAAGTGGTTGAGTTCCTGAAAGAACCCCAAAAATTCATCCAGTTGGGCGCTCGTATCCCCAAGGGCGTATTGTTGGTTGGCCCTCCCGGAACAGGCAAGACGCTGCTTGCCAAGGCCGTGTCCGGTGAAGCCGGTGTGCCTTTCTTCTCCATCTCCGGCTCGGAGTTCGTGGAAATGTTCGTCGGTGTGGGTGCCAGCCGCGTGCGAGACCTGTTTGACCAGGCCAAGCGCCATTCCCCCTGTATAGTTTTTGTTGACGAAATTGATGCCGTTGGACGCCAGCGCGGCGCTGGTTTGGGCGGGTCCCACGATGAGCGTGAGCAGACTCTCAACCAGATGCTTGTCGAGATGGATGGTTTCGATACCGACACCAACGTGATCGTGGTGGCTGCCACAAACCGTCCCGACATCCTCGACCCGGCCTTGCTCCGCCCCGGTCGCTTTGACCGCCGCATTACTCTCGACCGGCCGGATATGCGCGGCCGAGAAGCCATCCTTAAAGTTCATGCGCGCGGCAAACCGTTTGAACCGACGGTTGATCTAGGAAGCATTGCCCGCGGCACACCCGGATTTGTTGGCGCAGACCTTGAGAACTTGATCAATGAGAGTGCCATCCTGGCTGCCCGCCGCAATAAGAAAGCCATCGGTCAACCGGAATTGGAAGAAGCCATCGAACGTGTGATCATGGGACCCGAACGCAAATCCCGGTTGATCAGCGAAGAAGAAAAACGTATCCTTGCTTATCACGAAGCGGGTCACGCCGTGGTCATCAATGCCATCCCTGAAGCCGACCCGGTCCAAAAGATAACCATTGTTGGACGCGGTCAGGCAGGTGGGATAACCTGGAACCGTCCACAGGATGATCGCGTGCTCACCTCGCGCAAGAAAATGATGGCGCAGTTGACCCTGTACCTGGGTGGACGCGCAGCCGAGCAGATCGTCTTCGATGATATTACTTCGGGTGCCGCCAATGACTTGGAAAATGTTACCCGCATGGCCCGCACCATGGTCACCCGCCTTGGAATGAGTAACGAAATGGGTGCGATGGTCTACGGTCAAAAGGAAGAGCTCATTTTCCTTGGCCGCGAAATATCCGAGCAGCGCGATTATTCCGAGGCAGTTGCCGAACAGATCGACCGTGAAGTGAGAAACCTTGTCGATGCCTCCTATAAACAGGCGCTGGCGATCTTGAATAAATATCGCACCGAACTCGATGCTGTTGCAGCCAAACTGCTCGAGGTGGAAACGCTGACACGCGAAGAGTTCGAGAAAATCTTCCCACCTCCTTTTCCAAAAAAGAGTGGTACTCCTCAACCAGCATAATCACAAACAAACCCGGCTTCATCGCCGGGTTTTTCTTTGGAAGGTAATTTGCTAGGGTTGCCAGCCAGGTTCAGCTCAATTCAACTTGCATTTCCAACATTGGCATGACGGGCATAAATTTATACCGGTTTTCCTGGAACATTCTTTGGTCCAAGCAGCCACGCGAGCGCGTTCTCCGGGTTATCGAATATCTTCAGGTTGAAACCTCGGTTTTGGGAGACCGTCTCCAGGAACCAATCCCTCGTTTTTGGTAACGGTCTATCGATGATTGCCGCTTTTAAAATCCCCTTCCCTCGAAGTCTCTGGAAGTCTTTTGTGACAAGGTAGTACCTGAGTTTATCATCCACCCCATTTTCTAGTATTTTATCGAGTAAAACTTGAAATTTCGGGACACTAGCCGGAGTTTGGGGATGGGCTACAATTGAATA
>Ga0209638_1000048_pt1 | contig 74869 bp, 72 predicted proteins | sample BarGraNGADG00211_FD_184490 | JGI IMG/M metagenome (GOLD analysis project Ga0209638, IMG submission 184490) | Arctic peat soil microbial communities from Barrow, Alaska - Barrow Graham LP Ref core NGADG0002-211 (SPAdes) (version 2) | ecosystem: Environmental > Terrestrial > Soil > Wetlands > Peat... | reverse complement strand
GGGATCGACGATGACGCCGCCCTTGCCGCCGCCGTACGGGATGCCGACGACCGCGCACTTCCAGGTCATCCACATCGCGAGGGCCTTGACCTCGTCGATGCTGACGTCCTGGTGGTAGCGGATACCGCCCTTGGCCGGGCCGCGGCTGAGGTTGTGCTGGACGCGATAGCCCTCGAAGACCTTTACTGAGCCGTCGTCCATCTTCACCGGGAAGTGGACGTGGAGCTCGCGGCGGGGCTCGCGTAGCACCTGGCGCAGGCCAGGATCGAGATTGAGACGTTCAGCAGCGTTGTCGAACTGCTGTTGCGCGACGTGCCAAGCATTGATGGCCGGCGCTGCTCGCTCGGTGGTCATCTGGATCGAAATCCTCCAGGAACGTGAGTCAACCGGGCCCGAGAGCACGAGGGGCCCGCGAAAGCGACCCGAGTCTACATCGATGGAGGGGGCCTTCCGGATGGGCCGGAGGTCACCATGGGCGGCAGTCTTGTATCACCAATGGTGCCCGCAAGAGTCACTTCTCAGGCAGGTCCGCCGGGCGTAGGACGACCCCGCCGTAGGCACCCGGGCCGACGTGCGGGCCGACTGACGGCCCGATCAAGTGGATCGACATCTGTTCCCTCGGGAAGCCCGACGCGTGGGCCAGCTCGGTCGCGAACTCGTCCATGCCTTGCGCCTCGCCGTGGAGCAACCAGACCTGCTCTGGTTTCGGTTCGCTCAGCAGCTCCAGCAGTCGTGCGCGCGCTTTGCCTCGTGTCCGCGGTCGGTCGACTGTCTCCACCTGGCCGTCCTCGATGGTGATGATCGGCTTGACCGAGAGCACGTTGCCGATCGCCGCGCGCGCCGGGCTGATCCGGCCGCCGCGCTTGAGGTACTCAAGGGTTTCGAGGGCCACGAAGAACTTGACGTCGTCGCGCCGGCGCTCGATCTTGGCCACGATGTCCTGTGCCGACAGGCCCTGCGCGGCCATGTCCACGGCCATCTGGGCGAGCAGCGCGACGCCCATGCTCGCGCCCCTGCTGTCGACGACGTGGACGTGCCCCTGGCGGTCCGCGGGCAGGCCATCGCGAGCAACCTTGGCGCTGGCGATGGTCGCGCTCAGCTTGGCCCCGACCCCGACGTAGATGATGTCCTCCGCTCCCTCGGCGAAGAGGCGCTCGAACGCCTCGCGGAAGGCGCCGGGGGGCGCCGCTGCCGTTTTCGGAAACGCCGCGCCGGCGGCGGTCAGCTCACGCCAGAAGGCGCGGCTCGAAAGGTCGATGCCGGCACGGAACTCGCGTTCGCCGAACGTGACGTAGAGCGGCACGACGACGATGCCGCGTTGCTCCGCTTCCTGCGGTTCGAGGTCGCTCGTGGAGTCGGTCACGACGCTGATGCGGCTCACCGAGCGGTACCCGCGGTGCTGGACCCTCGCGCGGTGCTAGGCCCTCTCGAACGCCATGGCGACCGATCCACCGCCGCCCAGGCACAGCGTTGCCAGACCATACCGGCCCTCCCTGCGCTGCAACTCGTGCAGCAGGGTGGCCACGATACGCGCTCCGCTGGCGCCGATGGGGTGCCCGAGCGCGATGGCGCCGCCGTTGACGTTGACTCTCGACCAGTCGAAGCCGAGCTCCCGACCATCCGCCAGGACCTGCGCCGCGAAGGCCTCGTTGATCTCGATCAGGTCGAACGCCTCGATGGGCATCTCGATCCTGGCCAGCAGCTTCTGGACACCCTTCACCGGCGCGAGGAAGAGCCACTTCGGCTCGACCTCAGCCTGGGCGTAGCCGACGATGCGCGCCAGCGGCTTGAGTCCGTAGCGCTCGACGGCACGTTCGCTGGCCACGACCGTCGCCGCGGCACCGTCGGTGATGCCGGGCGCGTTGCCCGCGGTGACCGTGCCGTCGGACATGCCGGCGGCTGAATCTGGTTCTGGGTCGGGCAACGCGAAGACCGGTTTAAGTCGGGCGAGCGCCTCGATGGACGTGTCCGCGCGTGGCCCTTCGTCAGTGTCGAAGTCGATCGTTTCCTTGCCCCTGCGCACGGGCACCGGCACGATCTCGTCCCGGAAGCGGCCGGCGCTGATCGCCGCGAGCGCCTTCTGATGGCTTTCCAGCGCGAAGCGGTCCTGGTCCGCGCGGCTGACCTCGCTCTTCATCGCGACGCGCTCGGCGTGCGTGCCCATGTGGCACTGCTCCGTGCTGCACCACAGGCCGTCGTGGACGGTCACGTCGATCAGCTCGGCATTGCCCAGGCGGTAGCCGAAGCGCGCCTTGGGAATCAGGTACGGACCCTGGTTCATGCTCTCCATGCCGCCCGCGACCACGATCTCGGCATCACCGGCGCGGATCTCGGCCGCGCCGAGCATGATCGCCTTGAGGCCACTGCCGCAGACGCGGTTGATCGTCGTGGCGCTGGTGCTGTCGGCAAGGCCGGCCTTGAGCGCGGCCTGGCGCGCGGGCGCTTGCCCGACACCCGCCTGCAGCACCTGGCCCATGAGCACCTCGTCGACCTGGTCCGTGGGCACGCCCGCGCGCTCGACGGCGGCGCGGATTGCGATGCCGCCCAGCGTCGTTGCCGGCACGTCGGCCAGGGTTCCTGCGAACTTGCCGATCGGCGTCCGCGCCGCCGAAACGATGAAAACCTGCCCGTTCGAACCGTCACTCACCGGGGCATCTTACGTCGGGCGGAGCCATACACTCCGCCGATGGCCCGGCTGCAGCGGCGCAGATTTGACGAATCGCAAGATGTCCGCGTCACGCCGCGCGGCAGGGTCGAGATCGTCGAGCTGGACGACCGGGTCGTGGCCAAGATCACGTGGCAGCCCGGGTGGCGCTGGTCAGTCGATGTGAAACCCATCGCCGGAACCCAGTACTGCCAGTCGCATCACGTTGGGCTCGCCTTGCAGGGCCAGCTGCGCATCCAGATGGCCGACGGCATCGAGATCGAGTTCCACGCCGGCGACGTGCTCGAGATCCCGCCCGGCCACGATGCCTGGGTGGTCGGCGACGAGCCGGTCGTGACCGTCGACTTCGAGGCGCTGCGTGGCTTCGCCAAGGGCGGCGGGTCCGCGAATCGGCGCACGCTCGCGTCCGTGATGATGACCGACATCGTCGATTCGACGGCGCACGCGGTCGAGATGGGCCAGGAACGCTGGCTCGAGCTCATCTCGCGTCACAACGAACTGGCCGAGCGCGCGATCGACAGCAACGAGGGCCGCCTGATCAAGACCACCGGCGACGGCGTCCTGGGCCTGTTCGACTCGGCCGAGCGTGCCGTGCGCGCCGCGATGGCCATCGCTCAAGCTGTTCGGCCGCTTGGGATAGAGATCCGCGCCGCGGTCCAGACGGGCGAGATCGAGATGAGCGCGGGCGATGTGCGTGGCGTCGTCGTTCACGCCACGGCCCGGATGATGGCACTCGCCGGCGCCGACGAGGTCATCGTCTCGGCGACAGTCCGCGATCTGCTCGACGGCAGCGAGCTCGCGTTCGACGACTTCGGGCTGCACGCGCTCAAGGGCCTGCCCGGCGAGCGCCACCTCTACCGCGTCAGCCCATCGTGACCCGCTTGAGGACGTGGTCGGCAACGATCAGGCGGTGGATCTGGTTCGTGCCCTCGTAGATCTGGGCGCCCTTCGCGTCACGCATGTAGCGCTCGACTGGAAACTCGCGCGAGTAGCCGTTGCCGCCGAAGAGCTGGACCGCGTCCGTGGTCACACTCATGGCCGCGTCGGACGCGGTCCACTTGGCCAGTGACGATGCCTCGGCGATGGGCTCGCCACGGTCCTTGGCCTCGGCGGCTGCACGCGTCAGGGCGCGCGCCGCGGCGACCTTCTGGGCCATCTCGGCGAGCATGAAGCGCAGGCCCTGCTGCTCGGACAGCGGCTGGCCGAACTGCTTGCGTTCGGTCAGGTACTTCGCCGCGGCGTCGAGTGCCGCCTGGGCGACGCCGACGCACGCCGCGGCGATCGAGATGCGGCCCTCGCTCAGGGCCGACAGCGCGATCTTGTAGCCCAACCCCTCGGCCCCAAGGCGGTTCTCGGCCGGCACCTCGGCGTTCTCGAAGATCAGCTCGCCGGTTGGATCGGAGCGAATGCCCATCTTGCGCTCGCGCGCGCCAAGCGTGAAGCCCGGCGTGTCGCGGTCGACGAGGAAGGCGCTGATGCCGCGCGCGGCCATCGCTGGATCGGTCGAGGCGAAGACGAGGAAGCACTCGGCCTCGGCGGAGTTGGTGATCCAGATCTTCGTCCCGGTCAGCGCGTAGGAGATGGGCGAGGACGCCGTGCCCTTGCGTACAGCGCGCAACTTCAAGGCGGATGCGTCGGAGCCGGCCTGCGGTTCGGTCAGGGCGAAGGCGCCGATCTTCTTGCCCGTGAGCATGTCCGGCAGCCAGCGCGACTTCTGCTCGTCGGTGCCCCACGCGATCACCGGGTACTGGGACAGGATGTGGACCGAGAGCGAGATCGCGAGGGCCATGTCGGCGTAGGCAATCTCCTCCATGACCAGCGTCCAGGCGCGGTACGAGAAGCCCGCGCCACCGACTTCAGATGGGAACGGGACGCTGGTCAGCCCGAGCTCGCCCAGGCGGGTGAACAACGACCGGTCGTAGCGCTCCTCCTCGTCGCGCTCGGCCGCGCCGGGTGCGACCTCGCGGCGCGCGAAATCGCGCACCGTCTGCTGGAGCAGGCGCTCCTCGTCGGTCAGGCCGGTGGTCGGGATCGAGATCGCCACGGCTGGTGCACCCATCAATACGGCCTAGTCGCGCGGGTAGCTGTAGAAGCCGCGTCCTGTCTTCTGGCCCAGGTGTCCGGCGTCGACCAGCTGGCGGAGGACTGGCGGCGGTGCCATGTGCGGAGCGCCGAAGCCGTCATGGAGCACCTCCATGATGTGCAGGCACACGTCGAGGCCGATGAAATCGGCCAGCTCGAGCGGGCCCATGGGATGGTTCAGGCCAACCTTAGCGCCAGCGTCGATGTCATCGGCTGTGCCCAGGCCCTCCTCGTAGGCACGCATCGCCTCGGCCAGGTACGGCATCAGGATTCGGTTGACGATGAACCCCGGCCGATCCTTCGAGACGATGACCTTCTTGTCGAGCTCGGCGGCGATGGTGCGCACGTAGGCTTCCGTCTCGTCGCTCGTCTCGGCGCCGCGGATGAGCTCGATGAGCGGCATGACCGGCACGGGCGAGAAGAAGTGCATGCCCACGAAACGGCCGCGGCGGACCAGCGGCAGTGCCGCAGCAAGGCGCGTGATGGAGATCGAACTCGTGTTGCTGGCCAGCACGGCGTCAGCCGGCGCGGTGGTGGCGACCACCGCGAACAGCTCGCGCTTGACCTTCTCGTCCTCGAAGACCGCCTCGACGACCAGCTCTGCCGACTTCGCCGCCTCAGCGAGCGACGTCGCGACGGCGATGCGGCCCAGGTGCTGGCGCCGGTCGTCGTCGCTGATCCGGCCCTTGGCCACGGATCGTTCCAGGTTGGCCCCGATCCTGGCCCGGCCGGCCTCGGCGCGGGCCACTTCCGGCTCGTAGAGCGTGACGTGATGTCCGGCCGCGGCCATGACCTGGGCAATGCCGTGCCCCATCAGCCCCGCGCCGCAGACGAGCACTGTCCTATCCGCCATCGGCCAAAGGTTAGCGGCGTGACACGTCAGGCGGGATCGGAACCGCTGATCGCGGCGAGCAGCTCGTCGGCCGCCGTGTAGGGATCGAGCTCGTGCGCCGCGACGGCACGCAGCGTGGCGTTGCGGCGCTCTGCGACATCTGGTGAACGAAGGCGCTCGGCCAGCCGCTGGGCGAGGATGCCCGACAGCTGTGCCTCCGCGCGCTTGAGTGCAGCCTCGTCCGTCGCGCTGCTGCGCGCCATGGACGCGCGCCGGTCGAGCGCGGCCAGGAGCTGGGGCACGCCGGCGCCGGTCAGCGCCGATGCGAGCATCACGTCGGGCCGTTTCGGACGCGGCCGGCCGGCGGCCGCTGCCGCGCGATCGCTCTGCGCACCGACGGTCAGCATCGCGCGGAGCTGTGCCGCGGTGCGATCCGCGCCGGGGCGGTCGGACTTGTTGACGACGACGATGTCGGCCACCTCGAGCAGGCCGGCCTTGATCGCCTGGACCTCGTCGCCCATTTCGGGCGCCTGGACGACGATCGTCGTATCGGCGATCGCCGCGACCTCGACCTCGCTCTGGCCCGTGCCCACGGTCTCGATCAGGATCAGCGGGAAACCCGACGCGTCCATCACCGCGGCCGCCGCGACCGTTGCCGTGGCCAGCCCGCCGCCGTGGCCACGCGACGCCATCGAGCGGATGAAGACGTCCCGATCGCTCGCGTGGATCTGCATCCGAACGCGGTCGCCCAGGATCGCGCCGCCGGTGATCGGCGATGACGGGTCGACGGCGATCACCGCGACCGGCCTCGGTCCACCGGGCGCATCCGGCTTGCGTGCCTCGCTGACGAGCGCCGCGACGAGCGTGCTCTTGCCCGACCCCGGCGCGCCGGTGATGCCGACCAGGTGCGCGCGACCGGCGGCCGGGTAGAGCGCGCGCAGCGCCTCCTCCCCTTTCGCGGTCCGGTTCTCGACCTCCGTCAGCAGCCGCGCCAGGGCGCGTCGGTCGCCGCTGCGCGCGCGTTCAGCGAGCGTCGGCATCGGCGCGTTCCGGCTGTCCGTCACTCCTCGCGCCGGTGCACGTTGGCGCGGATGAACTCGCTCACCTCGCGGATGGTCGTGCCCGGGCCGAAGACGCGTGAGACGCCGGCCTGCTCGAGCGCGGGGATATCGTCGTCGGGGATGATCCCGCCGGCCGTGACCAGGACGTCGTCGAGGCCCTGCTCGCGCAGGCCGGCCGTGATCTTGGGCAGCAGCGTCATGTGCGCCCCGGACAGGATCGACAGGCCGACGACGTCGACATCCTCCTGCAGCGCCGCGGACACGATCATGTCCGGCGTCTGGCGCAGGCCCGTGTAGATCACCTCGAAACCCTCGTCGCGCAGGCCGCGCGCGAGGACCTTCGCACCGCGGTCGTGGCCGTCGAGGCCGGGCTTGGCGATGAGCACCTTGATCGGTCGAGTAAGTGTGTCAGTCATCGGCGCGAAGGATAGTCAGCAGAAGATCCGCTCAACGGCGCGCGCGGCCGTTGGGCTGCAGCTCGGGCGTATAGATCTCGGCCCAGTGCTCGCCGTAGTGGCCGTAGGTATTGGCGCTGATGACATAAGCCAGCCACCAGTCATCGGCGCGCAGTTGAGCGTCGTTGAGGCGCGCCATCTGGCGGCGCAGCCGGTTGAAGGTCGCGTCCATGTCCTTGAGGATCTCGCCGGCCGTCTTGCCGATCGCCCGACGGGCCACTGCTGCGTTGAACACATCGACGTCACGGTCGAGTGGCGCGGGCTTGCCGGTGTTGATCAGATCGACAACGCGGTCGGCGGTCAGATCGTGCCACGCCGCGACGTGTTCGAGCATCTGCTTGCGTGTCCAGCCGTTTTCGCTGAGGCGCTCATCCATGCGCTCGAGCGGGAAGCGCTCGGCCGCGGCGCGAAACGCGGCCCATGCCTGATCGACGCTGCGCAACGTGTCGCGCATGGTCTTGGGCAGCTCCGGCGCCGGGGGCGCGGCGGTTTCAGTTAGCGTCGGGCTCGTGTCCGCAGCGATGGTGACTTCCGGGGCCGCCTGCGCCGGCGCCGGCGCAGGATCCGTGTCCTCTGGCGCAACCGGGGACGTACTCCAGACTTCCGCACTGGCCACGCGCTCGATCACCGACTGAACCGGCGAGTAGGCCTCGCCAGGTGGCGCCCCCTCGATGGTCGGTGCCTGCTCGTCGGCTGAACCCTCCATCGCCAACTCCTGCTGTTGGTCACTCGCCTCCGCGGAATCGGCCGCCGGCTGGGGCTCGCCGCGCCGGATGGGCTGCGCCATCTGGAGCGTCGGTGGCCGGCGGCGCGGCGTGATCGGCTGCGCGGGCGTGAGATTGGTCGCAGGCGTGACGTCGCGCTTGTCGTCGGTCATATCGTCGGTGGCGTTCGCGCCAGGTGGCTGAAGAACTCGGCCCGTGTTCGGTCGGCCGTCCTGAACAGCCCGAGAACGTGGCTCGTGGTCATGATCGTGCCCGGCTTGCGCACGCCGCGCATGACCGCGCACAGATGCGAGGCCTCGACGACGACGCCGACGCCCTTCGGCTTGAGGCGCTCCATCAGGAAGTCGGCGATCTGCTTGGTCATGCGCTCCTGGACCTGGAGGCGGCGGGAGTACATCTCGACGATGCGCGGGATCTTGGACAGGCCGATCACCCGGCCGCTGGGGATGTACGCAACGGCGGCCTGGCCGAAGAACGGCAGCAGGTGGTGCTCGCACAGGCTGTAGAAGGCGATGTCCTTGACGACGACCATCTCGCTGTAGTCGACATCGAAGATCGCGTTGTTGACCAGCCGATCAGGGTCCACCCAATAACCGGCGGTCAGCTCGCGGTACATCCGGCGCACGCGCAATGGCGTGTTGACGAGCCCCTCGCGCTGGGGATCCTCGCCCATCTCGAGCAGGATCTCGCGTACCGCCGCCTCGACCGGCGCGCCGTCCTCGCCGCTCGCCTGTGCGGCTGAAGGCTCATAGCCATCTTCGCCGACCTCGTGCTCCATCTCGTCTACGAGCTGGCGCACACGGTCGGGCAGGGTTCGATCCATCGCGACGATTGTGACACGGTGGCTGCGCGAGGCCGCGCACGGCGTTGGTCGGCCCAGCCCAGGGATGATGCGCATTCCGGTTCACGAGTCAGGTGCATGCGTCACGACGCGCAAGAGCCATCGTCGACGCGACGGAGCAGTCACGCCGAAGGTGGTGATGGGTCTGCGAACATGAGGTCGTGGTTCGACCGCGTCCGCCTTTCCTCGATTTCGCCGGGCCACGCTTCCCGTGACTCGCCCGGGGCCAAGCCTCCAGGAGCGCTACGGACCGGATTCGGTCTGTTATGGATGCGGCCCGGCAAATTCGCGCGGGCTGCACATCCGGAGCTTCGCTGACGAAGAGTCAACGCAGGTCGTGGCCGATTGGATGCCGGAGCCGCATCATCACGCATTCCAGAACGTCCTCAACGGCGGAGTGATCGGCACGCTCCTCGATTGCCACTGCAACTGGACCGCCGCTCACCACCTGATGGTCCGCCGAGGAGCTGACAGGCCACCGACGACGGTGACGGCCGACTACCACGTGCGGCTGCTCAAACCCACGCCCACCGACTCCGAGCTCCGATTGCGCGCGCATGTCGTCGATGCGACCGACGATCGGGCGACGGTCGAGGGCACGCTCGAGGCGAACGGTGTCGTCACGGCCACGTGCCGGGCGACGTTCGTGGCCGTCAAGCCCGGCCATCCGGCCTACGAACGCTGGTGAGCCGACTCCTCGAGTAGCGTCCTCAGCGCCTCGGCCAGCGCGTCCGGCCGATAGCGCATCAGGTTATGGCCTGCACCCGGGAAGCGGCGTACGGTCATCGCCGCGACGCCGGACACGGCGCGCGCGCGCTGGACGTCGTCGAGCGCGGCGAGGCGGTCGCGCACCGTGTCGTCGTCGGCAGTGCCACTCTCGGCGAGCGCCACGAGGATCGGCGCGTTAACACTGGCCAGGGCCGCGATCGGGTCGCACGAGAACATGGCCTCGACGGTGGCGTGGAGCGCGAACGGACGCACCACCGACGCCACGTGACCGGCGTGCTTTTCGTCGACCGCGGCGCGCGCGGCCCACTCCTGGTCGGTGTCCCATGAGGCGGGGTCGAACTCCCGCCGGTCCTGTAGGTAGGAGGCCATCGACGCCAGGACCTCCGGCGGGTCGCCTATCGACCGCTCGAACTCGGCAGCCGACAGTCCCGTCGACTCCTCGAGCGCCTCCCAGCCGCCGTCGATCAGGGCGAGACCGGCAATCGAGGGAGGCTGGATACCGGCCATCGCCGCGGCGACCATCGCGCCCAGGCCATGTCCGGCAACGACGGCCGGCGGCCCATCGACGTCCATGCCCCAGCCGTTGCCGACCATGACCGTCAGCGCGTCGAAGGCGAGCGATTCGAGGTCGTAGCCCGAGCGCGGCGAGTCGGACAGTCCGTGGCCGCGCAGGTCGAGCGCGACGACGCGGGTCAGGGTGCGCAGTCGGCGCGCGATGGGCGTCCATGCCCAACAGGTCGACGCGAGCCCGTGGATGAGCAGCAGCGGCGGCAGCGACGAGCTCTCGCCGCCCCAATCGAGAAAGTGGATGCGCTCGCCCGTATCGACCGTGATGACGAGCGACTCGGGTTCGTCGGCCACGCTCAATAGCATATGGACGTGCCCCTTCGACGCCGTGGCCAGCAGGCGCGCCGCCATCCAGCCCGCCGCACGTCGCTGCCGCAATCGCCTGGTCCGCGCCACGAACGCTTCGAGCGGCTGGTCGAGGCCGCCCTCGACGGGTTGCCGCCAGAGATCCTGCGTCTGCTCGAGAACGTGGCCATCGTCGTCGACGACGAGCCGTCGCCGGAACAGCTCGGCGATGAGGGCCTGGACGAGGACGAGACGCTGTATGGCCTATACGAGGGAGTTCCGGCGACGGCGTGGGCAGCCGACTGGGCGGCACTGCCGAACAAGATCACGCTCTTCCGGCTGCCACTCGAAGAGGACTTTCCCGACCCGGGCTCGCTCGCGCGCGAGGTGCGCCGGACGGTGATTCACGAGCTCGCCCATCACGCCGGGTTCGACGACGCGCGGCTGCACGAGCTCGACCTAGACTGATCTGGCCGCGCGTACCATCCGGGCGTTTCGACGGCATTTCACGCGGCAAGCTCTGAAGGGGATCACCTGATGGCCGGCTTCACGCCGTTCACCGACAACTACAGCGATCTCTCGGACGAACACGGCTACCAGTTCGAGTTCCGCTGCGCGATTTGCGGCAGCGGCTACCGGAGCGAGTTCCAGCGCTCGGCGCTCGGGACGGCCAACACCCTGCTGTCGGGCGCGAGCAACATGTTCGGCGGTCTGTGGGGAGCTTCCAACGCGACCAACACGGTCAAGAACATCACCGATCGCGGCGCGCGCGACGAGGCGCTCAAGAAGGCCGCGAACGAGATCATGCCGCTCTTCAAGCAGTGCCCGCGCGACCACCTGTGGGTCGACGAGACGTGCTGGAACGAGGAGCGCGGCCTGTGCGTCAACGACGCGCCCAAGCTGGCGACCGAGATGGAGGCCGAGCGCGCCTCCGTACAGCTCAACCAGATGCGCCAGGCGATGGAGAGCACGACCCAGTTCAGCGGCGACACCTCCGCGCGGGCGACGGTGTGCACCAGCTGCGGCAAGCCCGTCGGGTCCGAGAAGTTCTGCTCGAACTGCGGCACGCCGGTGGGCATGGCCAAGTGCAAGAGCTGCGGCAACGACCTCGCCGCCGGCACGCGCTTCTGCGGCAACTGCGGAACCCCAACCGGCGCCTGACGCCTCCGCCGGACCCTGTGCAGGCGGATTGCGACTGCGTTATTTACGAGGCTGATACAGCCGGGGCTGCGAACGTGGAAGCCACCAGTCGCCTGAGTCGACGCCATCAATCCACGCTCAGGTCGAGCCGCGGAAGTCTTGCGCTGCGTTCCTTAAGCGCTTCTTGACCGGGTTCTATCCGTGACGGTGATGTCGAGCCGCTACGAGGCGAGCGTGCCGCAGACCGTGCAGAAGCGAGCGCCTGGTGCGAGCGGGGCGCCACAGCCGGTGCATTTCACGGCCGCCGGGCCGGCTTGTTGCGGCGCAGGCGGAGGCGGAGGCGTGGGCATGCTTGGCGGCGAGCCGGGCTGGGGTGTCGGGCTCGCGGTCGGTGGCTGTGACTGCGTCATGAATGTCGATGGCGGAGGCTGGTTGGTCGAGCCCTGCTGCTGAGCGGCAGAGGCAGCGGCGGCAGCGGCGCCAACCGGCTGGCCGCAGCGCGGGCACGCCAGCCAGCTCGGGTCCTCGATCACAGTTCGGCAGTTGGGGCAGCGAGCCGGAGCGAACGGATCCCGCGTGGCGCAGTACGGGCAGGCCGCGACGTCGCGCTCGATGAACTTTCCGCAGTGCGGACAGGGATGCTTGAACGTCGGCATCAGCCACCCTCCTGTGTCGGGCCATCATCGTCGGTGGCGGTCGCGGCCACGCCGCCCGGCCACACCTGTGCGTCATCGCGTGACGCGCCGTTGAACTTGATCGCGTCGTCGAGCGCGGCCGCCCACGTTGCGTCGTCGCGATGGATGAGCCGGCCGACGAAGCGCCAGCGCGCCATCTGCAAGCTGGGCAGCGCCGCGATCGCGAATCGGTGGCGCGTGTAGCGCGGGTCCGCGAGGGCAGCGTCGGTGAGGTAGATCATCTCGCGCAGGAACCGAGCGTCGATCAGAGACTCGGAGATGTCGTAGACAGCCTGTCCCAGCTGCGGGATGAGCTCGGCCGGTGGTTGGCCGCCGTATTGGGCGCGCGAGACGATGCGGAAGAGGTACGTCGCGTGCGACCCGGCACTGACCAGCTCGAATGCAACGAGGTTGCCGGGCAGGCCAACCAAGAACCACGACATGTAGTCGCTCTCGTCGGGATCGGTCTGCAGTTGCGCGCCGGCGACGATCGGCTGGCGCGGCGCGAGTGCCAGCCACGCCGGCGGTACCTGCCCGTCGACCGTGCCACGGGCGACAAGCGCGTGGTAGCTCGCGGCGAATGTGGGGTCGACCAACACGGCGCGCTCGACGAACGGCCACGCTTCGGCAAGCTCCGACTGTGACGCAGGGATGCCATCCACGAGCAGGGAGGATGCCCGCTGGCGGACCTGGAACGGCGCGTCGGGCAGCAGTTGGGCGATGATCGTGGCCGCGTCCGTGGCGGCGCCGACGCGCAACCCCGCCAGTCGCTGGCGGTGATGGTCGTTCTGGTCGCCAAGCGCGGCCAGCTGGATCGGCTGCTGCGCATTGGCGCCCGGCCCGGGCGCGAGCTGGATCGTCACCGTGCCGTGATCCGGATCTGCCACGACCGTGGCGATGTCCGCGCGCCGGACGAGGCGCACCGACCGACGCTCGTCGACCGGCAGCAGTGCCACTCCCCATTCGTGGTACGCGATCTGGGCAACGCTGTGCTCCTCCGCCTGCTGGTATTCGACCAGCTCGAGCCGTTCGCGATACGGGACCTCGATGAAGCGGTCATGCAACTGCTGACGCGCTCTACGCTCGCGTAGCTCGCCGACGACGAGCCCCAGCTTGTCGCCGAGCTGCTCGACAACGAAGCGTGCCGCGCCACCGCCGAGGATGAGCAGCAGCTTTCCCTGGTCGACGGCGATCGTCGTCGCGTCGCGGTAGTTGGCGACGATGGGCACGGCTCCGGCGGCGGCGACCGCGAAGTCAGCCGGTCGCAGCTCGATCCGCACCGGTCCGGCCGCGCCTCCGGCCGCCAGGTCACGGCCTGCCCCCTGAACGACAATCGGCGCGACATCCCCCGTCATCGGCCCGATGGTACGGGAGCGGCGCGCGCCATCCACTTGCATCTTTGCGCAATAACTGAGAGAATACGTAGTGAATTGACGAGCGCCACGACTGCCACCAGCGAAACCGACCGCCAGCGGACAGCCAACGTTGCCCGCGCGCTGTCGGACCCCAAGCGCCTTTGTGTGCTGGAGACGCTGGCCACCGGGGAGCGCTCCGTCGGAGAACTATCTCGCGACGTCGGCTGTCAGGTCCCGAACATGAGCCAGCATCTTGCGGTGCTCCGCTCGGCAGGCCTGGTGACCACGCGTCGCGAGGGCACCACCGTTTTCTATCGGCTGGCCGATCCGCGCGTCATCGACGCTTATCGGCTGATGAACGACATCTCGCGCTGAGAAGGAGCTTTCTACCAATGTCAGAGATCAAGGTCGCGACCGACGCCAACTTCCAGGAGCTCGTGATCGGAAGCGATAAGCCGGTCGTAGTCGACTTCTGGGCCACCTGGTGCGGACCGTGTCGCATGGTCGCTCCGGAGATGGAGAAGCTGGCCGCGAAGTACGACGGGACTGTCCAGGTCGTGAAGGTCGATGTCGACGCTAACCCGATGCTCTCGCAGGCGTTCAACATCATGAGCATTCCGACGATCGCCTTCTTCCGCCCCGGTAAGGACGAGAGCGGCAAGGCCTTTACGCCGCAGGGCGTCGTCGGTTTCCGTCCGCTCGAGCAGCTCGAGGCCCAGTTCGGCCTCAAGGCGTTCACGCCCAAACCGGCTGAGGCAGAGACCCCCGCCGCCTGAAACTGGACTCCATGACAGACGACCCCCGGCCCGAACGGGCCCGGGGTCTCTTTGTCTTCTGATAGGGCCATGGCCGCGGAGCTGACGCAGGACGAGTTCGAGCGCATCTACGGCCGCGTGGCGCCACTGATGCTGACCCAGCTGCACGACCTATTCGAGGGCGCCGACTTCCGCTGGTGGATCCGCGGCGGCAGGTCGCTCGAGCTCGACGATCAGCCGCGGCGCGAACACAGCGACGTAGAAGTCGGCATCGCCCGCGAGGAACTGCCGAAGGTTCGTGACTGGCTGGTCGACTACCACGTGTGGGCCATCCACGCCGGCACGCTCACGTTCATGAAGGCCGACTTCGCGCTGCCCGACGATCACGAACAGTTGTGGGTCCGGCGCGATGCGTACTCGCCATGGCTGATGGACCTCATGCTGACGCCGGTCGAGGGCCACACCTGGTTCTACAAACGCGACCGGCGTCTCACCCGGCCGTATGCCGGGGCAATCGCGACCGGTCGCGATGGCATCGCGCGCCAGCGGCCGGAGATCGGCCTGCTGTTCAAGGCGCGGCGGCGCGAGCCGCGTGACGAAACAGACTTTGCCGCGGTCGTGCCGCGACTCTCAGACGACGACAGGCGCTGGCTGCGCGAGGCGATCGAGCTGACCGAGCCTCCCGGCAACCCCTGGCTGGAGCGCCTCTAGCCCCGACTGCCGGCCAGCCGCCACGCGACGCGGAACCATGCCTCCAGGCGATCGAAGGCGTGCTCGTCCCAGTCCGCGGGGCCGAAGCGCACCCATTCGGGTCCGCGGGTCGACGGGCTTGTGTCGGGCGTACGTACGGCGGCTTCGCCGATCTCGGCACCCAGACGCAGCTCGACCACGCTTTCGCTTGGTCGCGCCGCGAAGACGAGGCCGTCGCGCGCGTATTCGCGATCGGTCGGAGTGGAAATGTCGTCTGTTTCGTCGAGAAGCGCCGCCAGCACGTCGCCCAGGTTTGGCTCAGCGGTCACTGCGGTCGTCCTTCTTGGTCCGGGAGACCGTCCATGCGCCGACCTCAAAGCGGCCGGCGAGCAGCAGATTCCAGGCGTTCTGTGTTCCGACGATAAGGAACAGCAAGATGATCACCCCGATGACATACACGGCCAGCACGGCGTCGACCAGCAAGAGCAGTGACGCAACCATCAACACCAGCGAGGCGACAGGGGCACGCCGAAGCGCAGGAAGTCGCGTTTGCGGCGCGGTCCGATCCAGGTCGAGCGCAGGTCCGGATCGAATATCGGTGCCCCGGAGGAAAGTGTCGCGAAACCCGACAGAACGAAGAGTGCGGCTGTCGGCAGCCACGGCTGAGCCGGTGGCATGAGCAACAGCAGGCTGACAACGACGGGGGTAGAACAACGTCGTCGCACTGCCGATCGCCATCGGCACGAGGATCGGTTGCTCCTCGCGACCCTCGAGATGGATCGTCAGGCCGATGAACACCAGCCCAAGGAGAACAGCGCTGGCACCGGCCGCGGCGACGAGGAAGTCAGGCCACGGCGCGAGGGCCGAGACCAGCAATTCGGTCACGACGGCAGCGTAAACAGCGTGCGGCCGTCAGACCGCAACGGGCTCGCGATACTCACCGAATACAGCACGGAAGACGCCGCACATCTCGCCGAGCGTGGCGTAGGCGTTGGCGCACTCGATCAGCGCGGGCATGACGTTCGCCTCGGACGAGCCCGGCCGCGAGGCGCAGTCGCGCAGCCTGGCGAGGGCGGCGTAGACACGGTCAGGGTCTCGTTCGGCGCGGGTCCGGGCGAGACGAGCGAGATGGCGCTCGCGCGATTCCTCGGACACCACGAGGAGCGGGATGCTGATCTCCTCGTCGGTATTCTCGAACACGTTGACACCCACGATCTCGCGCTCGCCGGCGTCGAGCTCGCGTTGGAACCGATAGGCCGAGTCGGCGATCTCCTTCTGCGGGAATCCGGCCGCGATGGCCTTGACCATGCCGCCCAGGGCGTCGATCTCGTCGAGGTAGCGCCACACCTGGCGCTCGACCTCGTTGGTCAGCGACTCGACGAACCACGAGCCACCGAGCGGGTCAACCGTGTTCGTCACGCCCGTCTCGGACGCGATGATCTGCTGCTGCCGAAGAGCCAGCAGGGCTGCCTCCGCGGACGGCACGGCCCACGCCTCGTCGTACGCGTCGGTGTGCAGCGACTGCGTCCCGCCCAGCACCGCGGCAAGCGCCTGGATCGCGACGCGCGTCAGGTTGTTGAGCGGCTGTTGCGCCGTGAGCGAGACCCCCGCGGTCTGGGTGTGGAAACGCATCCAGGTCGAGCGCTCGTTCTCGGCGCGATAGCGCTGGCTCATCAGCTTCCACCAGATCCGCCGCGCGGCACGGAATTTGGCGATTTCCTCGAAGAAGTCGTTGTGCGAGTTGAAGAAGAAGCTCAGGCGCGGCGCGAACTCATCCACGCGCAGGCCGCGCTTGATCGCCTCCTCGACGTAGGCCATGCCGTCGGCGATCGTGAAGGCCAGCTCCTGCACGGCCGTCGAGCCGGCCTCGCGAATGTGGTAGCCGCTGATCGAGATCGTGTTCCACCTGGGCAGCTCGCGCGTGCCGAACTCGATCGTGTCGGTCACGAGGCGAATCGACGGCTCGGGCGGGAAGAGGAATTCCTTCTGGGCCACGAACTCCTTGAGGATGTCGTTCTGTGTCGTGCCCTCGAGCTGCGCTCGTGGAAAGCCGCGCTTCTCTGCCGCCGCGATGTACATCGCCCAGATCGGCGCAGCGGGCGAGTTGATCGTCATCGACGTCGAGATGCGGTCGAGCGGCAGGCCGTCGAGCAGGACCTCCATGTCGGCCAGCGAGGACACTGCCACGCCGCACGTGCCGAACTCGCCCTCCGCCTCCGGATCGTCGGTGTCGTAGCCGTACAGCGTGGGCATGTCGTAGGCAACCGACAGGCCAGTCTGGCCCGCCCTCAGCAGCTGGTGGAAGCGCTGATTGGTGTCCTCCGCCGACCCAAAGCCGGCGAACATGCGCATGGTCCACAGCCGCGTCCGGTAACCGGTGGGGTGGATACCGCGCGTGAACGGTGGCAGGCCCGGGTAGCCGACGTCGCGCAGGGCATCGAATTCCGACCAAGGACCTTCAGCCTCGCGCAGCCGATCACCCACGTGGTCGACCGCGGTCGGCCCTCCTCCGCCCGCACCGCGGTGCTGCCAGTCAAGGGGCGTGTAGAGCTGATCGATCTCGACGTCGCTGATCGTGCTGAAGCGCGTCTTGCGCTCGTCCGCGCCCTTGTGCGCCCGGCTCAGCGGACCGGTCTGCCACGCGTCCTGGGCTTCGGCCCAAGGCGGCGTAGCCCGATCGTCACCCACGGCCCGACTCTAGCACGGGCGCCGAGGCCGACCCGAAGGGCCGATTCGTGCGGGCCCGGCGCCCGCCCGCACCGGGCGTTAGGCACTGGTGCGAGCGCGCACGCCAAAAAGGTCCGCCGCCTGACCGTACCGAGGCCCGATTTCCGGCTGAGTCTTGAAGGGGCACAGTCTCTCTTGCCGGCGAAATCGAACGAGTGCCGAGATTGCCGGCACCGGGGCGTCGGTCACCGGGCTCGCCAACGAACGCGACCACAACGCGAAGGCCGCCGCCGGCGAGAGACGAGCCGAGTAACTGGATGGAGCCGGCCCCGGTGGCAATCATCTTTGATTTGAGGAGGTCAGCCGGCGGCGGCCGGGGCGTCAGCCCCGGCCGCCGCCGCTGCGCGTGACGGCCGTTCGACCCCCAGGTCATTCATCTCCGCCTCGATCAGGCGCGCCCGGATGACCATGTCCCGATCGCGTGTGATCGTTCGCGCGATCCAGTCGATATAGGCCGGGTCGAGCAGCTCCACCTCGCCCAGCGTGTAGCCGTGGTACTTGCCAAAGTTGAGCAGCGTCTCGCGCGCTTCGTCGAGCGTCGGCACTGGCATCGCCCGCTCGCCGCGCCGACGCTCGACCGGCCCGGTCGGCGTGCTGGCACGCAGGTCGGGCTCCTCCGCTCGGTGGCGTGGCGGCGGCTCGTGGCCGCGCAGCGGTCGGTCGTGCTGCCCACTCAGCCGACTGTTGCGCGGCCGGAACGCGGTCGTCGTGTCGAAACGCGCCGTGACCGGTTTCGTCGTGGGTGGCGGCGGCGGTCCGTACGGCGACGCGCCGGCGACTCCCTCGAAGTCGGCTCGGTCGGGGTCGCTTGCACCCGCGGCCGCGCGAGCCTGTCGCCCAGCGGGCGACGAGTCGTAGCTCGCGCGACGCAGCCGATTGCGCAGCAGGTCATAGGCCGCATTGATGCGCGCCATCCGTCGGGTCAGCCGGGCGGCTTCCTCGCCGTCGCCCGCCGCGCGATCGGGGTGATGCTCGCGCGCAAGCTCGCGCCAGCGGCGCTTGATCTGGGCGTCGGAGGCATCGTGGGCGACGCCTAACTCTGCGTATGGGTCGCCGCGAAATCGCAGGTCAGGCATTCAACCAGCGACGCTACCACACGACCCTGAGCCTGCGGCGCTAGAGTCGAAGCAATGGCCATGCGTCTGCCGTTTCAGCCGCCGCTCGAGCCGATGCTTGCCAAGCTCTCGGAAGGGATCCCGAGCGGCGAGGGCTGGCTGTTCGAGCCCAAATGGGACGGATTTCGGGCCATCGTCTTCCGTGACGGCGACGAGACGTACATCCAGAGTCGCGATCTGAAACCGCTCGATCGCTACTTCCCGGAGCTGCCGCCGGCGCTCAAGGCGAACCTGCCCGAGCGCTGTGTTCTTGACGGCGAGATCGTCATCCCCGGGCCGCACGGGCTCGAGTTCGAGTCGCTGCTGCTGCGCATCCACCCGGCCGAGTCACGCGTGCGCATGCTCGCCGAACAGACTCCGGCGAGCTTTGTCGCGTGGGATCTGCTCGCGCTCGATGACACGGACCTGCGCGGCTCGCCACAAGGCGAGCGGCGCAAGATGATCGAGGAGGCGCTCGCGGTCGCTCAGCCGCCAATCCACCTCACCCCCGCGACGTACGACGCTGCGGTCGCGCTCGACTGGTTCACCCGCTTCGAGGGCGCCGGCCTCGACGGTGTCGTGGCCAAGCCGCTGTCGCTCACCTATCAGCCCGGCAAGCGGGCGATGCTCAAGATCAAGCACGCGCGCACGGCTGACTGTGTCGTGGCCGGCTTTCGTTGGCACAAGAACGGGCCGGGGACGCATATCGGCTCGCTCCTGCTCGGCGTGTACGACGATGACGGCAAGCTGCATCACGTCGGCATCACCTCGTCCTTCTCGTGGCCGCGCCGCGCGGAGCTGGTCGACGAGCTCGCGCCGTTGCGTGACGACGCGCTCGCCGGCCACCCATGGGCCGAGTGGGCCGAGTGGGCCGGCGCCGGCCAGACCGACGCGAGCGGCGCGCGCATGCCCGGCGCCACCAGCCGCTGGAACCGCGGCAAGGACCTGTCCTGGGAGCCGCTGCGCCTCGAACGCGTGTGCGAAGTTGGCTTCGATCACCTGCAGGGCGACAGATTCAGGCACGCGACCACATTCCAGCGCTGGCGCCCCGACAAGCAGCCCGGCGACTGTGGCTACGACCAGTTCGAGTCGACTGCGCCGTACGAGCTCGACCAGATATTTGGTGCGAACACGTGAAATTGGGCGCGAAACAGCGCCGGGCACCGGTAAACTCGCGCCGTTACGTGGCTTAGCGTGCGCGCGGTCGGGCATGATCGGGCCGGCCGCGCGAGAGCTGCGAGGGAGAGACGTAGGAGGACCATATGGACCAACCTCAGGCGCCGATGACGCCGCCCCCGCCACAGCCTCAATGGACGCCACCTCCGCAGCAGCCCGCCGGCTGGGGCGGACCCGGCTACGGTGGCCCTCCGGTTCGGCCGACGGGCGTCACCCTGGCCGCGATCTACCTCATCGTCATGGGCGTTTTGCTCGCTCTCGCGGGCGCTGCCTGCGGCCTGCTGGGCGCCGGTGTCAGCCAAATCGGCAATGGCACGACTGACAACGGTGCCTTCGGCGCAGCCGGCGCGTTCATTGGCGGCCTGGGCATCTTCATCCTGATCCTCGGCATCCTGAGCATCCTCGCCGGTGCCGGGGCGCTGGGAGCCAAGGGCTGGGCTCGCTGGCTGGGCGTCGTTATCAGCATCATCTTCGCGATTCTGCTCATCCTTGGCGGACTTGGTGGGCTGACGAGCAGCAACGGCGCAACCGGCGGGATCGGATCGCTCGTCGTGGGCATCCTGTACGCCTTGACGGCTTGGGCGTTGATCTCGGCCAGCGCGTACTTCTCGTATCGCCGCTAACGGCACCAACCTTGACGAGCGAACGCCGGCGAACCGCAGGTTCGCCGGCGTTCAACTTCCCTAGCATCGGGCATACAACATCAGCGCGACGGGGGCCTTGAGCCATGACGCAGCCTGACGACAACACGATCCAAGAACAGCCCTCGTCGACGACGGGTGAGGCACCGATTGTTCCCGATCCCCCGGCTGCGCCCGAGCCGGTTGCGCCCGAGCCGGCCATACCCCAGCCCGTCGAGCAGGCGCCGATGACCCAACAGGCAGCTACGCCACAGCCTCCGATCGAACCTGCGCCCGAGCCGTCTGTGGCGCCAGCGCCGGCCCAGATGCCGCCTGGGCCTGCGCCCGCCGGGCCGAACCCCCTGGCATGGCGGGGCTCCGCGGAGCCCACACCAGCTCAGCCGATCTCCATGTCGGCGGCCGCGGCGTCTGAAGACACAGAGACCTGGCAGGTCCCGGCTGTGCCGGCGGCCGCTCCCCCTCCGCCCGCGCCCGTGACACCCACTTGGCAGCAACCTGCCCAGCCGGCCGCGCCGGCGCCGGCGCCGCAGCCGGCGTGGCAGCCGCAACAAACGCAGACATGGCAGCAGCCCGCAGCGCCTGCGCCGCAGCCAACCTGGCAGCAGCCCGCCGCGCCTGCGCCGCAGCCAACATGGCAGCAGCCCGCAGCGCCACCTCCGCCGGCCCAGAACTGGCAGCAGCCGCCGCCTCAGCAGCAGCAGTGGCCGCAGCAACAGCCCTATCCGCAGCAGCAGCCCTACGGCCAGCCGTATCCGCAGCAGCCATACGGCCAGCCATATGGCACAGCCGCGGTCGCGCCGTATTCAACGTCGCCCGTGGCCTGGTTCGCGGGCCTACTGCTCGTTGTCTTCGGCCTGGGCGTCATCGCGCTCGGTGTCTTCACCATCACCCAAGGCCAGGAGATCGCGCGCTTCATCGACCGCAACACGATTGCCATCTTCAACACGACACTCAGCCACGACACCCTGCGCAGCGCGCTCAGTCCCTCACCCGGCATCCTGATCGTGCTCGGGGTGCTCCACCTGCTGGCGGGCTTCGGTGTGTTCGGTCACCGCTCGCTCGCACGCTGGTTCGGCTTCCTGCTCGCGCTGGTCGGTCTGATCGTGAGTGTCGTCGCCGTCAGCCTGGCGCTCGCGCTGTCGGGCGGCTTCAGCGTGGCGGCGATCATCGGCGTCGTCCTGCTCGTGGGTTACGCGCTGATCTGCCTCGCCCTACTCGCGGGCGGCAAGCACTTCAAGCGCCAGGCAGTCACGCCGCGCTGACGCTTGCAGGGTCGACTAGTGCAGCTGACCCTCGATCCGCTGGAACACGTCGACAACCTCGTTCTTGAAGAAGGACGTCATCTGGCCGTCAGACCATGTGTCCTTGTCCAACCGGCGCTCGAGCTGCTGGTACCAGACGGATAGCCAGCCGCGCGCCGACATGAACGACTGATAGAGCATCGGGTTGCTCTTCTCGTACGCGTTCTGGTAATTCATCATCCGGACCCCGATCGATTGCAGGATCTCGTACGCCTTGTCCCAGTCCTGCTCCTCAACCGCGTGCTGCGCCGAACGGAGCGGCTCCATTATCGTGATCTCGAAAGCCACGCTCTCGTTCTCGCCTGAAGCGCCGGGCTCTGGACCGGCATCCTCGGTTGAAGCGGGCGGGTTGAGCAGCTCCTGGGCAGTAATGGGCGCCGGCTGCTCACCGGGCGCGGCAACGTTCTCGTCTTCGTCCGCAGCCTTCAGATGAGGCGCGCCTGAAGTAGCCTGCTCGCGCGGCCGCGACGTAACGCCACCGAATCCTCCGGCCGAGATTGCGCGCGCCTCCGACTCCGCCGGAGCCTTCGAAGCAGCCGCGTTGGACGACTGCGCCGCATGGACGAGCTCGTGCAGCAGAGTCTTCTGGCCGCGCTGCGTCGACGTGTCGACGCGGGAGGTCAGGTAGACATCCTGGTCGACCGTGACCGCCTCGGCACGCAGCGACCTGGCGTACTCAGACGCCGCGGCATCCGAATGGACGCGGACGTCACCCAGGTCGCTCCCAAGCTTGCGCTCGGCGGCGTCGCGCGTGGACGGAGCAAGCGCCTCGCCCGACTGCGCTGGCTGGGCACGGCCGTGCTGCTCGGCGAGTAGCGCACCGACGGCCGCGTTGCCCGCGGCGCGTTGGAGAGATTGCACAATGGCGGCGCCGTCGGCAGCCTCGTTGGTCGGCTGTTTATGCGCCGCCTGCTTCGCAGCGGGCTTCAAATCGGGCTGCTTGATCGGATCGTCGTAGGCGCGCCGCACCCGCCTATGGTCGGGCATGGCGGTCCTTGAGTCGGGAGCCGGTCGGGTGCATTCGAGTGCACCCGTCGCGGTCGTAGCGGGTAACGCGCGCTGCCCGAAAGGGCACAAACGAGTGATCTTTGCTATGGACTTCGGCCCGTGGGCAACTGACAATTCCTCTCCTCGCGGGCCTCAACGCGAGGAGATGGGTCCCAAGCTGCGAAGTCGAGACAAACCCTTGTCCGGACCCGTAGTCGTCACCAAACTACGAATTCCCAACACGCCCTCGATGCCGATCGAACGGCTCGACAGGCGGCTGGACGGCGTGTTCGGCATCCGGCTGGCGATAATCACCGCGCCCGCTGGTTCGGGCAAGACGACCCTGCTCACGCGCCTCGCCGCGCGTGCGCCAGGCCCGGTCGGCTGGTACCGCGCGGAGGGCTGGGACGCTGAGGAGCAGTCCCTGTTGCGCCACATCGAGGCGGCACTGGCGCCCTCGTTGAACGGCATCGCACGGGACTGGGCGACCGTCGAAGACGCGGCCAATGCCCTCGAGGCGTGGGCAGGCCCGCCCGCGCTGCTGATCATCGACGACGTCCACACGCTCCAGGGCACTGCGGCGGAGGCGGGCCTCGAACGGCTCATCGACTATGCCCCGCAGTCGGTCCACTTCGCGATCGCCTCGCGCGATACGCCCAGCTTCAACCTGTCGCGCCTGCGGGTATCGGGCGAGCTACTCGAGCTCTCCGGGGACGACCTCCGTTTCCGCTCGTGGGAGGTGGAACGTCTCTTCCGCGACTTCTACGCCGAGCCGCTGCCGCCGGAGGAGCTGGCCGGACTCGCCCGGCGCACGGAAGGCTGGGCGGCGGGGCTGCAGCTCTTCCATCTCGCCACGCGCGGGCGGACGGTCGACGAGCGGCGGCGGATGCTGGTCGAGCTCAACGGCAGCACTCGACTGATGCGCGAGTATCTCGCCCGCAACGTGCTCCACCAGCTGGCCGCCGAGCTGCGCCGCTTCCTGCTCGATACCTCCGTGCTCGGCCGGCTGAGCGGCGTGCTGTGCGACGGACTGCTCGAGCGCACAGGCAGCGCCGACGTCCTCGCCGATCTCCAGCGCCGCCGACTCTTCACCCAGCCCCTGCCCGAGGAAGGCGAATACCGCTACCACGAAGTGCTGCGAACGTACCTGCACGGCGTGCTGCTCGAGGAGCTCGGCGAGGAGGCGGTCCACGCGCGCTTCAGGGCGGCGGGCGACCTGCTGGCCGGGGCCGGCGCAGCGACGGAGGCGCTCGAGGCTTACTGCCGCGGCGAGGACTGGGAAAGCGCGCGCCGGTTGCTCGAGCGTGTCGGATCGGTTGTCGCCGCAAGCTCGACGGACTGGCTCGAGGCGCTGCCCGGCTCGATCGTCCGCCACGATCCCTGGCTGCTCCTCGCCGGCGCGCGCCGCGCGCGGGCGGAGGGTCGCCTGCGCGCGGCGGCGGAGCTGTACCAGCGTGCCGAGTCGGCGTTCGGCCGGGCCGACGCCGCGCAGATCTGCCGAGACGAGCGCGGCGCGATCGCAACTTGGCTGGGCAGTGCCACGACCGCGCGCCTCGACGCGCTCAGTCTCGTGCGCCTGGCGCTGCGCGGCGAACCGATGACCGTGATCGAGGAGGCCCAGTCACTGCCACACTCGGTGGGCTCGCTCGTCGCGGGAATTGCCGCACTGATTGCCGGCAACGTCGCCAGTGCTCGCAGCGAGCTCGTCCATGCTGCGGAGCGGCCCAATGCATCGCGCGCGGTCGTCGTGGTTGCGTCGCTCGGCGCCGGCATTGCCGGTGCGTTGATGGGCCAACCTCACGCGACGCTCGAGATCGAGGGCGCCGTCGCGGCCGCGGAAACTGCCGGCATCGAGTGGCTCGCTCGAATCGGCCGTGCCAGCCTTGCCCTGACGGGTGGCCCGGAGGCAATCCGCGAAGCAGAGGTTGTCGCCGCGGCGAGCGCCTCGCTGGGCGACGAATGGGGCACGTTCCTGGCCTCGCTCATCGCCGCCTGGGGAGCATTGATCGCCGACCAGGATGCGAACACCCCGATGGACATGGTCGTCGCTGTGCGCGCGCTCGGCGCTCCGGTGCTCGAAGCGTGGACGCGCAGCATCCTCGCCCTGGCCAGCGTCCGCGCGGGCGAGCCGAGTGGGCGCGACGATGCCCTCGCCGCGATCGCTGTTGCCCGCTCGCAGGGCGTCGATGGCGCGCGACTTCTCGCACATCTCGCACTCGCCGAAGCCACTGCCGACCCGATCGAGGAGGAAGAGCAGCGCGCGGAGGCGTCGGCCCTCATGCGCGAAACGGGCCTGCGCCCGCCAGTCGAACCGCCGACCGTGGCGGCTGCCGCCGGCGAGGGACAGCTGGGCGAGTCGGCAGTGATGATCCGGCTCTTCGGCGGCTTCGAGCTGTGGATCGGCGGCCATCCGGTCGACATCTCCGCGATCCGCCCTCGCGCCCGCGCGCTGCTGCGCCTGCTCGCGCTGAATGCCGGCCGGCGCGTGCACCATGAGACGATCGAGGCGGCACTGTGGCCGGAGGCGGACGCGACTTCGAGCGCGCGCAACCTGCACGTCGCGATCGCGGCGCTGCGTCGGAGCGTCGAGCCCGCGGCGACGCGCGGCACGTTCCAGCTCATCCGGCGCGAGGGCGACGCCTACGTGATGTCGGCACCACAGGGCAGTCGCATCGACCTGCTCGAATTCGATGCCGCGCTCGCGACCGGACATCGCGCGCGCGCCGCCGGCGAGACCGACGCCGCCCGCAGCGCGTACGAGGAGGCACTGGTGTTGTATCAGGCCGACCTGCTGCCGGAGGACGGGCCGGCCGAGTGGGTCGCCGAGCGGCGCGACGCGAGCCGGCTGGCCGCGGTCGATGGCACGCAGGCGCTGGCAGAGATCCTGCTCGAGCGTGGCGACGCAGCCCAGGCGGCACGAGTGTGCACGAGCGGTCTGCGCATCGAGCGCTACCACGACCCGCTGTGGCGGCTGCTGATCAGGGCCCGCGATCAGGCTGGTGATCAGGGTGCGGCCAAGGCCGCGCGGCTGGGCTACGACCGGATGCTGGCCGAGCTGGGCGTTTCAGCTACGACGGGCAATTCCCCGCAATGAACTCGACCTCGCGCATGGCCACCAGGTTCTGATTCGTTCCCTGGGGCGGGTAGCTGCTGACGATCCGAATATCGAACGTGCGCGCGTTGTGGTGCGGGTTCAGGCAGCGCGTCTGTGGGGCGGGTGAATCGTCGAGCAGGATAGAGACCGGGCTCGCTTCGCCCGGAAAGGTGAGCTGTACCTCGCGCGGCCGGCCATAGCTCGAGTAGTCGGCGCCCGACGCACCGCTGTTGAAGGTCAGCGCGGCCAGCTCCGTGGTCTGGCTGAAGTTGACCGTGACGGTGGTGTGCCCCGATGCCTGGTCAGCCAGCCAGAAGGTGTTGACGTCCTTGTCCAGCGCGGCCGTGGACGGATGCTGGAGCAGGATCACGTTCGTGCCACCCTGGCCGAGCATCGAGTTGATCTGATCGTGGAAAGAGGGCACCGCGAAGTAGCCGGCGATGGGCGCGATGATCGCGATCACGATCACGATTACAAGCAGCCGTTTGAATAGCCGGCCGGCCGACCTGCCGCTGCGTCCCAGGGTCGACGGGCGCTCGCCGGCGACCATCACCTGCGCTTGACGGCGGCCGAAGAGGCGTCGGTACCACGGCACGGGCACGGCGACCGCCATCGTCGCGGTGGCAAGGCTGTTGCCGCAGCGCCGGCAGAAGCGCCGCTCGGTCGCGTTGCCGGCGCCACATACGGCACAGATCAGGTCGCCCGGCCTGATTTCGGGCTCGACTGCGAGTGCCTGGCGCGGTTGCGCAACCGGCCGCGGAGGTGTGGCCAAAGTTGGCTGGCGTGAGCGAGGCTGATCTGGCGCGACCGCCTGCGGCGGTCGCGCTGGCGGCTGAACTGCGCCGGGCTTGACGGCCGCCGGTTCGTCGGGCTGGGCCGTCCGGGCAGGTCCGCCGATGGAGGCACTGGCGATTGGCGGGGTGACGGCCGCTGGCGGCGCGGGTGCAGCACTTGTGGCCGGGGCACGACCCGCCCGGAAGCGGAAGCTGGGTGGCTGGGGCTGTTCAGGGGGCGGCGGCGGCGCAGGCGCTGGCGGCGCGGCCGGCGCGGGTGTTGGCGGCGCGGGCGGCGCGGGTGGTGGTTCCGGTGCAGGCCTGGATGCGGCCGTTGGCGGCGGCGCGTATCCGCCGAAAGGACTCGAGGCGCCGAACGCCGCGAGGTCGGGAGCCGGCGCCGCCGCGGGCGGCGGCGCCGGAGCGGGCGGCGGCGCGGCCGGTGGCGCGGGAATTGGCGGTGACGGCTCTGGAGCCGGCACGGGTTCGGGCGGTTGTGCGGGCGGCGGCGGTTCGGGAGCGAGCACCGGCGGAGGCTCGGTTGGCGGCGGCGATTCAGGGGCAGGCGGCTCGCTGTCGGCCGGCGTCGCCTGGACAGCAGCCGGGTCGACCTTGACGCCGGTCCATTCGAGGAAGCTCGCGCACTTCGAGCAGAAGATGTCGCTCTCAGCGTTGATCGTTCCGCACTTGGTGCAGCGAATCAACTCAACCCCTCAGCTAACGACGATGCAGGCGAAGCCGATGGTAAGCGGCGCGGGCTGCGCGCAAGCAGTCAGTTTTCGACGATCTCGATCATGTGCGGAACGTGGGCAGGTTTCGCGGCGTTTACGAGCGCATCGAGCCGGTCGCGGTCGACGCTGCCCTTCTTGGCCGGCTTGATACGCACCGTCAGACCGAACTGCGGCTTGCCCGGGACCGCCGCGTCGGTAGTGGTCGACCACGCCGCGCCGCCGTTGTCGATGATCTGTACCTCGCCCGCGGCGAACAGCTTGACGTGCATCAGCAGCCCGTTGACGGTGCCACGGTTGCGGTACAGCTGCGCGGCGAGGGCGACGATTGCCCGGCGGCGCTCGAGCGACCAATTCTCATCAGGCATGAGGCCGACCCAGCTGGAGAGCCAGTCGAGGAAATCCTCGGGCGTCAGCGCCGGGTCGAGGTACGTGGCGAAGTTGTCGATCGCGCCGATGGCCGGAGCGAGCACCTCGTCGAAGGCACGCGTCAGCTCGCGGGCAAGATCGTCCTCCTGGTACAGCCCGGGCAGGTTGTCGATGAGCGGCCACGGTGAGGCGTAGCCATCAACCGTGCCGCGGCCGTGGCCGTGGCGGCCGGGTGCGTCCGCCGCAGGGCTCACTTGGCGCCCTCGACCATTACCTGGTGGTCGTACGAGAACACCAGGGCATGAGGCTCAACCTCGAGCCGGTCGGTCGTCTTGCCGCGCTCGCCGGTCAACGGATCGGCGCCGAAGATGCGCACGTCCTCGACCATCTCCGTCCCACGCAGTCCCTGCAGCGCGGCAAAGACCTCGCCGCTCAACACGGCACGGCCGAACGGCCAGCCAGTGCCGTCCGGACCGCCAACGATCGGGTGGAAGTAGCGGAAGAGGGTGGCGAGGGCCTGCTCCTGGAGCCGGCTGGGATCGCTTCGCGTGCGTGCGCGCAAGCGTGCGACCACGGTCACGCCGCGATAGACGGGCGGCTCGACAAGGATGCGTGTGCCGATGAGCCTCGTCTCGTCCAGTCGTTGGGTGATCTTCTCGAGCGTGCTTTCAGCCGGCACGAGCTGGTCAAACTTGACCCGAAAGTCGCCGGTCGGCACGGCCGGCACCACGAGCAATCGAATGAAGCCCGCGTCGGCTCCATCGCCGCCGGTCAGCGCTCGGACGCGCGCCACCTCCGGCGCGGCCTCGCGCGCGATGTGCTCGAAGTCCTCCGCTGTGACGGCGCGATCGCGCGTACGCAGCAGGATCGGGCCGCGCACCTTGGCCGATTCGACGTCCTCGCCGTCGACACCGCCCTGCCCAGCGCGCCGATTCTCGACCCGTCCGACGTACGGGATTGATGCCTTGAGCATGGTCAATGCGCGCGCCGCGACGTTACCGCCTGCTCCCCCGCCAGCGCGGTACGAGGGCACGCGCATGTTGGCCCCCTTGGGTGGCACCGCGCCGTAGTTGCGCATCGATCCGTCGACCAAACGCACGGCTGGCCCGAACTCGATCTCGCCGCGCATGGCGTCGAGGACAAAGTGGCGATCGTCTGGGCCACTCGTCGCGAAGTTCGGTCGTTCCGTCCATTCGGACCAGTCGTCACCCGATTCGTCGATCTCGAGCACGAGCGGCGTCTCACCGGCGACCACCGGACGGTGCTTGAGCTGCACCCGCTGACCGGACACGCCCTCCGCGGAGCCCACGAATTCGTTGCGGATCAGCTCCGCGTTGATCGCCTCAGCCGTGCCGCCGATCGTGAACGCGGAGAGCTCCATGATCTCCGGTGACGCGCTGTACAGCGGCTGTCCTTCTGTTGCCTCCACGATCCTTGCCCGCAGCCAGCCGGCACGGACGCGGTTGATGGCGAACGCTGTGTGGTCACGGGGAACGTGCAGGATGACGTCGCCCGCTCGGTTCAGGCCGCCGGTCGTGTCGCGGTCCAGGTCACACGCGGTCCAATCCTCACCCGTCCATGCCTCCCAGACGAGTGGCGGATTGTCTGGATCGACCCCGACGCCCTCGATGCGGCAGTTGAAACGCAGGGTCACAGCGCAAGCCGGAATCGGTTCGCTGAGCCCGACAAGCAGGACGTCGCCCGGCTTTGGCGGGCTGTCGAAGCAGAAGAAGCCGCTTCGAATGGCCAATGCATCGCTGTGGTCGCGGACCTCGCTCGGTCCGATCATCGACGCCGCATTCTGAAGCGAGCAGGAGATGATCGGCCGCTCCTCTGTCGTGCTGAAGACCACCGGCGGCTGGGCCCCGGTGCGCACCGTCGCAACCTCCGTGCCGGCCGGAATGGTGACCGTGGCCGGCTGCGGTGCCGACAACCAGAAGGTTACCGGCGCCCGAGCGCCGGTCGGCGGGAAGAGACGCACTCCGATCAGGTCAAGGAACTTGATGTAGTTCAGCTCCGGGACCCGGTTGAGGCGATAGAGCATCTGGTCGGTCATCCACGCGAACGCCTCGATCAGCGTCACACCCGGATCGGACACGTTGTGATCCGTCCAAAGCCGAGTGCGTTGCTGGACGAGACGCTTGGCATCGTCGACCAGGTCCTGGAAGCGGCGGTCGTCTAGGTTCGGTGCAGGAAGGCTCATCGTGCTGCTCCTAGCGCCTGCGGCTCTGGCGGGATGGTGTAGAAGGGGAAAACGAGGTTGCGTGGGTCGTTCGTGTTCTTGATCCGGTAGCGGACGTCCACGTACATCAAGCTGCGGTCGAACTCATCGACTGTTACCTGGACGTCATCGACTTCAATGCGCGGCTCCCAGCGACGAAGCGAAAGGCGAACCTCGTAAGCGATGCGGCCGGCGGTGGTGGCGTTGGCATCGGCAAAGACGAAGTCATGGATCGCGCAGCCGAAATCCGGACGCATGGGCCGTTCGCCGTATGCCGTCCCGATGATCAGACGGATGGCCTCGGCGATCTCGCGATCGTCGCTGACGAGCGCGAAGCCGCCCGTCTGGTCGAACTGCAACGGAAAGGCCCATCCGGCGCCGACAAACTCGTTGCTCATCTGGCGCTAACCGATCTGAACACTTGGAGCGCCAGGCCCGGCAGCCGTGGCGTTGGCCACGCACATGAGCCCCTTCGACTGGGTGTTGGCAGCGGGTTTGCCACCGATCAACACCGACGAGCTGCCGCTCATCACCCGCCCGACCTGCATCGTCGGCGTTGCAAACGCACCATCGACGATGCCCACGTGCGGCGGAAAGTTGTAACCCGAGGAGCCCATGACCGCGGCGGCCTTGCCGCCGATCAGGACGCTCGCGACCATGCCGTCCGTCAGGCTCGCGCTGAACGGCAGAGGGCCGGCCGGCTGGGTGCCGGACGCCGACGGAATGAGATGGTTGCTGCAGGTGCCAGTGATCTTGTCACCCATGGCCAGCGCAGGCGATCCCATCTTCGGCCGCGCCTAGTTGAGCTGGATGACGCTGCCGTCGATGTCGACGACAGAGTCCGACTTGATGGTCATCTTGCCTTTTGACTGAAGGTTGAGCGTGCCCTCCGACTTGATGTCGATCTCCTGCGCAGATTCGACAACGACCTTCGTATCGCCATAGACGTGCAGCTCGCGGCCGCTCTCGTCGAGGGAGACGCGGATCTTGTTGTCGCTCGTGAGAAGGGCTATGCCGGACTTGCCGTCGGCGTCGAAGAAGACCAGCTGATGGCCCTTGCGCGAGATAAATCCGCGACGCTTGACCTTGCCGTTGTCGAACAGGCCGTCGCCCAGCTTCGGCTTGTCCTTGCCGTTGTACAGACCACCGAGGACGTACGGCCGACCGACGTCCCCATTTTCGAAGGCGACAAGGACCTCGTCGTCGACCTCTGGGATATAGACGCTGCCGCTGTTAGGTCCGGCGCCAGCGTGGACGACGGGCGCCCAATATGACTCGTAGTTCCCCGCCAACCACGGCATCTTGACCTTGACCCGGCCCTGCTGGCCCGGATCATCGTTGCCCGTCACCACAGCAGTAACGACACCGTAGATCCGGCCCGATCCGACCTTCCCATTGCCCCCGCCATACGACGGCTGTGTAACCAGCCCGAGCAACGAGCGGCGCTGCTGGCCGCTGATCTCGAAATGGGTTCGATAGCTCTGGGAATTGAAGACGTGGCGCGTGTGGGAAAGGACGAAACGACCGGAGAAAACGTCGGCGACGCCCGAGATGTTCACGGCCGTGCCCGCGCGCAAATCGCCATCGCCGCGGGCCATGCCCTCGGCCTCGGCGAACGAGCCGCCGATATGCTCGATCAAGGACTTGGCCGCCGCATCAATTTCGTCGGAGGTCTCGCCCGGGTGATCGGCACGAACGAAGGTAGGACTGCCGAACGGCTGGGCAAGACTCCCCGGCGTGATGTTCGAAATCTGGGCTGCGGTCGTGCCGGCCAGAGCCTGGCCGACCAGCTCCCGCTTGTTCTCACGGTCCCAACCGCGAACCTCGACCTGGCTCACCTGCTCCGCAGAGCTGATGCGCGGCCGGTACTCGAGCAGCCCCTGGCCGTACACGAGCTTGTATTGCATCGTCTCAAGCAGGCTGCCCTCGTCGGGCGCGTCCGCGGAATCGGTCGGCTTCTTGAAGTTGAGCTTGCCCTCGTCGACGTCGAGCAGAAAGCCGACTCCCTTGGCTATTGTCTTGAGGAATTCCCAATCGCTCTGGTTGGCTTGTGACACGTGCTCATGAGTGGTGTCGGTCGGATCAATCGTGCCGATCTCGATGCCCGCGTCGCTCGCTACACCACGGCATATGTCGGCGTCGGTCACGTTCGCAAACGTCCGCGTCTGACGGCCGCGGTGCAGACGGTGGGATACGTCGTAGCCGCGCATGTGGATGCGCCGCCCACGCTCGTCGTAGTCGCCCGTGATCGTGGTTATCTCGCCCTTGACGAGCGACTTTTCGATCATGCCTATCGGCGGTGAGATCTCCACCGAGTGGCCGATGCGATATGGCGAGTCATCGACGCTGCGCAGGGTTATCGCGAATGTGGTGGGCAGGTTGAGGTCGTCGTCGACGACAACCTCCTCGATGTAGCCGTCGCTCGAGGTGTCGACCGGATAGCCGTTGATCTTGATCTCCGGCCAGTTGCCGTTCGCGGACATAGCGTGTGCCTACGAGAGCCTGGCCGCGTCGCGTGGAGATGGCAGCAGTAGGGTGGAACCAGGCTCGACACGCATCGGATCGTCGATGTCGTTGAACGCCGCCAGGCCGCGCCAATAGCGCGCCTGCCGGTATTCCGCCCAGGCGACCGAGTGGAGCGTCTCGCCTTCGGTCAGCACATGCACGCGCATTCCCGGCCGCGCACCTGACGTTGGATTCTGGCGCGGCGTCTCGTGCGGCACCTCCTCCAGCCGGATCGTGCACGTTGCCCGGATCGGGGTGCCATCCACCCGGAAGAGGGTGTACCGCGCGCTCACGCTGCGCAGGAAGCCGCGGAAGTCACTCAGCGTCGAGCTGGAACCCCACTGAAACATGAGCAGAGGCGGCTGAGCCGTGCCCCCGATCCTGCTGACTGGCGTCGGTTTGGTCCACGTGAATAGGGTCTCGACGTCTTTTGACACGTCGCCCTGGAGCTCCTCGAATGCGTCGAAGAAGATTTCCATGGAAACCGTGGTCGGGTTTGTCGACGTGTAGTCCGGCTCAGGTGTCGACTCCGCGCCGGGAGCCTGCGGTCGGTTCCACTCCGCCGATTTCTCGACCGTGTACTGCTCGGGGTTGTACTTGAAGCGCAGCATCATCGGCACGCCAACGCCGTCGACGACGATCAGCATCGCCTTCTCGAGTGCGCTCATGAGGTCCATCTCAGCGGGTCATCTCAGCGCGGCCCCAGGAAGCCGTTGTGGACGAGCTCGAGCGTCTCCAGCGCGACCTGGTTACCGTTCACGTCCAGGCTCGGGCCGCTCCACTTGGCCGGGAACACGTCGACCAGTACCCATTCGGCGACCGACTCTCCGCCGGGATCGAGGACGGTTATCTGGGCCGTCCCGCGAACGACGCGGGCTTGGACGCTGGCCAGCCAGCCGGCAACGTCGCTCGTGGACGAGTCGACGGGTCGGGTCAGCTTGAGGTTCTCGTACTTGGCGCGGCCGGGAAGCCGGTGCACATACCCATTCTGGCCGCCCTCGCGGTACTCCTGGATGTCGTACTCGATGTTCAGGCCGTCGCATTTCTGCCAGTTGCCGAGCTCGTGGCCGTCGATGGCGACCTTGAAACGCAGGCCCAGACCAGGGTCGGCCATCACTTCCCTCCCCGGCTCACAGGGCGTCGATCAAGGTGCCGCCGCGCTCGCGCTCGCTGATCAACTGGCGACGCAGGCGGCGTTCGAGACGGCCGAAAAGGTATTCCTCGTTGCTGTCGAGGCGCGCCCGAAACGCGTCGTCCGGGTCGGTGAACTTCGCCTCTGACGCGCGCTGCGCCGGAGGCGGGCTGCTCGCGGCGGGCGTTGTGCCCGACGCGAGCTCGAAGGACGCCGGGAGCGAGCTCTGCTTCGCGGGCAGCGGCGGCTCTGGGGTTCGGTCGGGCGGGGACGCCAGCGGCAGCTGGCCGGCTCTCTCCGCGGCGACGGCCTGCGCCTCAAGCTGCTGGCCGTGGGCGGAATCCTCCGCGGGCACGCCCGAGCCCAGCCTGCGCTGCTGAGCCACGTGCGTCATCTCGTGGGCAAGCAGTGATTGCGCCTTCGGCCCGCTCAGTGGCCCGTGGCTATCGGGCAGGTAGATCTCGCCAGCGTGGGTGAAGGCCCGGGCATCCAGCGCGCCGGCCAGCTCATTGGCCTCGCTGCCGCGTCGGATGCGGACCTGGCTCGCAGCGCCAGCCGACGGAGCGCGCTGAATCGCGGGGCCGATAGGCCGCGCGCCGATGAGCGGCCGGGGAGCAACTGATGCAGCGGCCTCGGCGCGCGGCGCGCGCTGCACAGAAGGTCGCGCCAGTGACGGATCTTGCTCCGAGTGCACCAATGCCATCGCGGCCGCACTGCTCCGTGGAGCGCTACGGGATGGCGCCGGAGCGCGCCCAGCGCCCTGGGCGGACGGGAGCGAAGCCGGGCCGCTGCCTACAGAGACGTCGAGCCTGTGACTGGCGACTGACGACTGAGGCGCCTCGTCTTTCCTGGCAGGCAATGACGGCGCCGCGGGGGGCTGTGGCAGATCTTCGCCGTCAGCTTGCGGTGAAGGTCGTGTCGCGGCGAGCGGCATTGACGGTTCGATCGTGGCGTTCGCAGACGGCGCACCGTCTGAAACGGGGTATGTGCGTGCCTGGCGCAACACGACTGGATCGATCGGTGCGCCGAGCCCCAGGCGGCGCGACTGGCCCAGCGTCAGCCGGTCGCTGGTTGGGGCGGATCGCGTCAGTTGCGTCGTCAGCGACGCCACGATCGGTGAGGAAGCCGGTGCTCGCTGGATGAGTGCAGCAGCCGGCCCCGGTGCTGAAGCTGGAAGGGCGGCTGTCCTCGCGGCGGCGCGGGCAGGGTGCGGCGGAGCGATCCGCCCGCCGGGCGGCAACGGCAGCGACGACTGGCCGGCCGCGCTCACAAAGGAGCGCGGAGCGAGCCCTGGCTGGTCTATGACCGCGGCGCGCTGGCGAACCATGACCGGATCCGGCGCGTTCGGCCCAGGCGCGCTCGAGCCAAGAACGTTGCCGAGCGACTCTGCGGCAAGAGTGGAGCCCTCGCTGATGCCGCCGTCGGACGCCCGTGCCAACTTGCGCTGCAGGCGGTGGCGCGCGGGACTCAACGCCGGCGCAGCCGCCGCTACACGGTCCGCACCGACCTCGACCGGCCGGGCAAGCCCGCGCGCCAATCCCGTCGGCGCATCCAGGCCGTGTCCGTGGGTAAGTGGGGCGAGCGCGATCGGCGCTGGCGCGGCGCCGGCGAGGCTATCGCGGAAGGGCGGAGTCGGCGCGATGAGCGGCGGCTCGCCGACGGTGTGTGGGATCGTTGGTAGCTGAGCCCACGCGCGCCTTCGCGACGGATCGATCGGGGCGCGCTGCATCATCGAGTACGGGCTGCCCCTCTCGATCGCCACGTCCCCTCGAATCGCATGGAGGGTTGGCTCGATCATCTTGAGAATTTTTTCAAGGCCGTCGACCCGCTCGTTAATCCATGTGACGAACTGGTTGAGGCCACTCAGGTCCACGAGGCTGCTACTCCTCTTCGCTCAGACGTTGATTGATCGAAGCGATCTCGCTGACGAACCGCTGGCGGTCGGGATGTTCGAGTTCGAGGATCTCGTCGAGCGACCAGTGCATGTGGTAAGCCACGTACGCAACCTCCTCGTACAGCCTGTCGGCTGCGTACGTCAGGACCCCCCCAGGCGATCACCTGCCATCTCGACCGTGAACTCGTGGTTGCACGCCGGGCAGGTGACTGCAGCCTGGCTCGTTCCTTCCTGGTTGACCCGCTTGTACAGGTCCTGGAGGAAGGCGAGGTCGCTGGCGAACATGTTCTCGATGATTCCCGGGTGGACCTCGCCTACTCGGCCCAGCCTGGTGATAACACGCGACAGGAGCAGAACCGTCAGGTACGCCTCGTTCTCGCGAACGCGCGGGTCACGCAACGGGATGATCTCGTCCTTGGCCGTGGCCAGGCGCATCACTCCTTCGCGATGGACCGTGCCGCTCGAGTCGACGTAGCCGCGCGGCAGCAGAAACGGAAACTCCGTTCGCAGCTCGGTGCTCGCTTGTGCGCCGTCCGCGAGGTTTGGCGAGTTGAGCATCGCCCGCTAGACCCGCTCGATCGACTCGGTGACGATCGAGACCTCTTCCATGAGCACCTCATTCGCGCCCGCCTTGAGCGTGCTGGTGCTGATCTTGGAGACCCACGCGTTGGTGAAGTTGTAGCGGCCGACCTCTGAGCCGTCATACGACTTCATGACGACGGAGCCGTTGCGCCGGGCGTCGCTGAGCTTGCCCTGGATCGCGGCCTCGTGCCAGTCCCAAAGCGCCTTGGACGAGTTCTTGGCTCGCTTGAGCGTCAGCGTGGCTGGTTTGACCGCACCGGGCGCCTTGTGGTGAACCAGCTTGCCGTCGGGCGTGTTCTCCTTCAGCTCGATCACATCGACCTCTGACGCGAGGCCGCTTACCTCGGAGAACTGGGCGATCTCGGTCCGATCGATCTCGATCGCAAAGGTGTACGACGCCAGCGCGTCGCTGGGCAGATTGGGCAGGCCCTTGGCCATCGGTGGACCCTCCTGGTTGTTGTCGGTGCCTGGTCGTAATCGGCTATTCGGTGAGGGCTGTGCCGCCCGAGTACTGCGAGATGCGGAAGATCACGAACTCGGCGGGCTTGACCGGCGCGATGCCGATCTCGACGACCAGCTGGCCGGCGTCGATGACCTCCTGGGGGTTCGTCTCGGCGTCGCACTTGACGTAGAACGCTTCGCCCGGCGTCGCCCCGAACAGCGCACCGTCGCGCCACGTGCGAACCAGGAATGCGTTGAGCGTGCGCTTGACGCGCTGCCAGAGGTTCATGTCGTTCGGCTCGAAAACGACCCACTGCGTGCCCTCGAGGACCGACTCCTCGATGTAGTTGAAGAGCCGGCGGACGTTCAGATAGCGCCAGGCCGGATCGCTTGACAGAGTTCGCGCGCCCCACACGCGGATGCCGCGGCCGGGAAATGCGCGGATGCAGTTGATGCCGTTTGGGTTGAGCTGATCGTGCTCGCCCTTGGTGATCTGGAGTTCCAGCGACAGGGCGCCACGGACCGTCTCGTTGGCGGGTGCCTTGTGCACGCCGCGCGTCTCGTCACTGCGCGCCCAGATGCCGGCCATGTGGCCGCTCGGCGGCACGAAGATGCCCTGCGAGCTGATCGGGTCGAGGACCTTGATCCACGGCCAGTACAGCGTGGCGTACTTGGAGTCGTAGCCGACCTTGTCGACGCGCCACTCCTTGACCTGCTGCGCATTGAGGCCCGGAGGAGCGTCGAGGATCGCGACGCGGTCGCCCATCAGCTCGCAGTGGGCGATCATCGCCTGCTGGACGGCCTGGACACCCTCGAGATCGATCATGCCCTTCTGGTACACGGCCATCAGGTCGGGCACCGCGAGCATCGTCACCTCGTCGATCGCCTCGAGCCCGCCGAAGCCCGTCCGATCGGCCGAGTCGCCGACGTAGTCGTCCGGCGTCAGGCGCATCGGCTTGGCGCCGTCGGCACCGGCGAGGCTGACCTTACCGCGCTGCGGGATGCGCTCGAGCGCGCCGGCGCTGCCGATCTCCTCGATCTGGATCAGCTTGGACTGCTCCTTGACCATCGTGACGACGTTGTTTTTGCCGCGCTTGGTCGAGACGTTGTCGTAATTCTCCGTGTCGCGCCCCGGCGCGCTGACGGTCAGCTTGAAGGTATCTTCTGCGGCGTCAGTAGCCTCGGTGATATCGACGCTGATCTGGTTGCCGATCGGACCCGCCTCGAGCGCGCTGATCCGGTAACCGGACAGCTTGCTGTCTTTCTGCGTTGCGATCTCGGCGCGCGCGGTGGCCATTGGCTGATCGCCGCCGATACGCACGACATAGCACGAACCGCCGCCGTTCAAGAAGAAGCCGTACACGGCGTGGGCCAGGTATGACCCTTCCATGAAGTCGCCGAAGGTTGTGACGAACTGCGCCCAGTTGGTGACGAGGGTCGGCGCGTTGGTCGGACCCGCGGCGGCCAGGCCGACGAAGGCGGCGGTAGCGGTTCCCACGCCCTCGATCGGACGGGACCCGGCTTCGACCTCTTCGACGTATACGCCGGGCGACAGGTAGTTCGGCATCTCAGTGACGTCCTCCGGTATGCATAGCGGACTGGAGGCGAGCCTCAGTGCGCGCGCGGTCACCTACAAGGCATTGACGGACCGCACAAGAGGAAGACGACGTTGCCCGATCGGGCACGCGAGCCAGCCCGAACGGATGCCCGGCGCCGCGTTGCCGGGGAACTCGCGCGCGTAAGAGCCTGAGACGGCGATGATCCATGACGTCGACGAGTCCCTGCGCGCCCTGGTCAAGCGTGATGCGCTGAACGGCTCCGGGGTCGATGTGGCCTTTGACGCGCCGACGCGCGAATGGGTCGCCAAGCGCAACGCGCCCGTGGTCGACATGTACCTGTACGACATCCGCGAGGACACAACGCGACGCCAGACGTCGTGGGAGGACGTTCGCGACGAGTCCGGCCGCGTCACCGGCCGGCGCCTCCCGCCGCGTCGCTACCGACTCTCGTACCTGGTCACGGCATGGACAAGCAGGCCCGAGGACGAGCACCGCCTGCTCTCCGCGCTGCTCGCATGTTTCGTGCGCCACGAGTTCATGCCCGCGGAGCTGCTCGCGGGCTCGTTGTCGGGCGAGGAGACGCCGGTCCTGATCACCGTTGCGCTGCCGCCGACCGAGGACCGATCGATCGCCGACACCTGGTCGGCGATGGGCGGCGAGCTGAAGCCGTCGCTCGATGTGGTCGTCACGGCGCCGATGAACATCGACCGCTCGCTTGCCGCCGGCCCGCCGGTGCTCGAGGAGCCGCGGCTGCGCGTCGTGTCTGCCGAGCCCGCGGCCGAGGCAACCGGCAAGCGCAAGCGGCAGTCCGGGGACAGTGGCATCAAGCGGCTGCCGGCCGCGACCCCCAATCCGGACGCGTTGGAAGGCGAGGCCGACGAAACAGTCGTCGCGGGCTCGGCCGAACAAAGGGGCCGGCACGTCAGGGTTCGCGCGCTGCAGCGCCGATGACGCGCCGGAGCCCATCTGAGATCGAGCCGCGCCAGCCGGACGCTTCGCTCGCACACCTGACCGGCCGGCTCGAGGTTCTCAGGGCGCGAGTGGAGGCTGCCGTTGCCCGGCGGCGCGCTGCGGATCCAGATCCGGACGATCGATTCCGCGGCCTGTATCTGTCGGAGACGCACGTCGACGAGCTGCTCCGGGATGAGCGGCCGCCCGTGTGGAGCGACGCTTTTGACGAGCTTTCCGAACGCGTAGAGCTGAAGGCCGACGCGGGGGGCGCGCGCGGCGAAGCGCTCCGCCTGCGCCGGCTGGCTTCCGATTTCGGGCTCGACCTGACCGACATCGACATCCTGCTCGTGGCCCTCGCGCCCGATCTCGACCAGCGCTTCGAGCGCCTCTACGGGTACCTCCATGACGACGTCACACGCCAGCGGGCGAGCATCGGACTCGCCCTTGAGCTGTGTGGAATCGCCCCTGCATCCGCCGACGGAAGGCATCGGCTCGGGCCCTCGGCACCGTTGATCTCTGGAGGGCTGCTCGTCGTCGAGGATCGTGATCGCCCGGTGCTGACGCGTGTGCTGCGTGTGCCCGACCGCGTGTCCGCGCACCTGCTCGGTGACGCGGCTCCCGAGCTGACCGTCGCGGAGCTGCTGATCGACCTTCCGCCGGTAACGGCAGGCCCGTGGCCGCAGCTCGACAACGCGATCGACCTGGCACTGATGCCCGTCTACCTGCGTGAGCGGGCCGGGACGTCGGCGGTGTGGATCGCAGCGTCGGCCACGCTCCGCGCAGGCAGACAGCCCCTCGTGATCGACCTTGCGGGCCTCGCGAAGACCGCCGAGTCGCGCGACGCCGTCATCGCCAGCGTGCGCGAGGCGCGCCTGCTCGGCGGCATTCTCATTGCGGCGAACATCGATGCCATCGCCGACCGGCTCGACGTGCTGTCACTTCTCGCCGACGCACCGATCCCGGTGATCCTGGCCGGCACGAGACCATGGGATCCGGCCTGGTCGCGCAGCGTGCCACTCGTGCTCGAAACGGCTCATCCGTCAATCGCCGAGCGAGCGGCGCAATGGACGAGTGCCCTGAACGGCCACGGCAACGACCCTGAACTGCTCCGGGCGACGCTGGCCTTCAGGCTGACTCCGGCGCAGGTCGCACGCGCTGCCATCGCGACGCAACTTGCGGCGCAGGCCAACGGACGCGAAGCCGCGCCGGCAGATCTGCAGTCGGCGGCACGTGCCCAGAACGCCGCCGGCCTCGACCGGCTGGCCCATCGGATCGAGCCGCGCACGAGCTGGGATCAGTTGGTCCTACCCGACGAAGTTCGTGGCCAGCTTCGCGAGCTGTCGGCGCGCGCCCGCCAGCGCGAGCGGGTCCTGGACGAGTGGGGAATAGGCAGCCGCGCCCTCCTCGGACGAGGCATGACGGCACTCTTCGCCGGCGACTCCGGCACCGGCAAGACGCTGTCAGCAGAGGTGATCGCGGCCGAGCTCGGCCTCGACCTGTACGTCATCGACCTCGCGACCGTAGTCGACAAGTACATCGGCGAGACGGAGAAGAACCTCGACCGCATCTTCGCCGAAGCGGATCGGGTCAACGGCGTGCTGCTGTTCGACGAGGCGGATGCGATCTTCGGCAAGCGCTCCGAGGTGCGCGACGCTCGCGATCGCTACGCGAACGTCGAGGTCGCCTACCTGCTCCAGCGCATGGAGCGCTTCGACGGCCTGGCCGTCCTGACCACGAACCTGCGCGCGAACCTGGATGATGCGTTCACGCGGCGTATCGATGTCATCGTCGACTTCCCGATGCCCGAGGAGGATGACCGGCTGGCGCTGTGGCGGCTCCACCTGCCCGCCGCGATTCCGCAGGCAGCCGACCTCGACCTTCGCTTCATGGCCGACCGCTTCCACCTGACCGGCGGCCACATCCGGAACATCTGCGTGACGGCTGCGTTTTTCGCCGCCGAGGCCGAGCGGCAGCTGTCGATGCAGGATCTGGTCCGCGCGACCGAACGCGAGTACCGCAAACTCGGCCGACTCACCGTCGAGTCGGAGTTCGGTCCTTACCTTTCCATGACCCGCCAGTGACCCCGCCCGAAGCCCAACAAGTCGAGGCCGCCGAGCAGCGGGCGTCTGTCGCTCAGTCGGCGGACGCGACCACGGAGGTGGCGATCCCCGAAGGGGCCACGGCGATGGCGTTCGTTTCGGCAGCTCACGCACCCACCACCGCCCAACTCCACAGCCTGCAGCGGACCGCGGGCAACGGTGCCGTGACTCGACTCCTGGCCGGCATCCAGCGCGCACCAAAGGCCGGACCGCCAGCCAAAGCGAAATCCATCGCCGGCGCCTCATATGCTGATCTCTTCGACGCATTCCAAGGGATGACGGCCAAGGCGATCAACAACGGCGGTGCCGGCCTCGACAACGTGGCGTTCGGCCGCGATCTGACAGCCGAGCACCGCGCCCTGCTCGAAAGCGTCCGGGATGTGCTCGATCAGGCCCGGACAGCGGGCAATGCGCCGCGTACCCGGCTGACAGCGAAATGGCAGCCGCTGGCGGCAAAGCTGCAGAAGGCCGTCAGCGAAGCGCGCCGGTCAGGCATCTCCGCGGAACCTCTGTCGGCCGTGGCCGACGACATCGACCTGTTGGGTCGGGACTTCGTTGGCGCGCACAAGACGACCGACGAGATCGCCTCCGAGCTGTACGGCGACGAAGGCGAGTTCATCGGAGCGATGGAGGGCATGCTCTATGAATTCCTGCAGATGGGCGAGGCAGGCCCGGGCATGCTGCGCGAAGAGGTTCCGAACAGGAAGGATGCCTACATCTCGGACGGCATTCGCGGATCGAACAAGCAACGCCGCGACGCGATAAACGGGACGCAAATCGGAAAGGACGTCGTCGGCCGCCATCTCGAGGTTCTGCACACGTTGCGAACGGCGCTTGTGACCGCCCGCAGCGAAACGGCAGGTTCGGCTTACCGAGCGCTGACCTCATGGCGCTCGATCGAGGCCGATCTGCGCCACGTCCGCGATCAGGGTCTTCACTTGGGTGTGCAGGTCACCCACGAGGACCCGCAACTCATCGAGCGCACGCGCGTAGCGCTCGAGGCCCACCACGCCGCCGTGCACCAGGACAACCTCGCCTTTGCGCTGACCCAGGAGCGCTCCGCGACGCAGGCCGAGGCCGACCGAAAGCTCGAACGGACGGGCTCGGACCAACAGATTGCGCAGGCCAAGGAGGCCCGCGCTTACGACGACATGAGACACGCCCTGGACATCCTCCAGAACCACATCAAACCCTCTCCGGACAATCCTGGCGAGTGGATCGTGACGAGTGGAGCGACCGTCATCCGGGTACGCGACGATCAGGTACAGGGCATGCGCGCAGCAGCGCCGGGCGTGGTCAAGAAGTACGCATCGCTATCTGCTCAGCTCGCCGACGACACCTACGAAGCATTCGAGGACCGCAGGAAGAAGAACAAGGAACAGCCGATCGTCCACGGTCTGGTCAGCTGGTCCGGGGATATCGACGACCTGGGCGAGCTCGAGATGTTCGGCAAGCAGCAGCAGGCCCAGTCGATGCTTCACCAGATCAGCTCGCTGGCAGACAGCGGCGATCTGGTCGGCGCCTTCAATGTCGCCTTCGCGCTCGAGGGATTCTCGCAGGGCTTCGCCCAGCAGGTGGGCAAGTGGGAATCGGACCTCCTGGGCCGGGCTGGGCGCTGGGTGCTGGCCTTGACGCTCGCCAAGGAATTCCTGACGATGCTCGCCACTGCCGGCGCAGGCGAGCTGATTGCGGGCGCCAAGGCAGCGCGCGGCATCAGCGCGGTGCGCGCCACGGCCGAAGTTGCGGGCGCGACGACTGTCGCCGGCGCGGCCGGCGGAACAGGTGGATACCTCGCCAGCGAGGCCCTGACAGGTGGCGACATCAGTGCCGGGAAGGCTGTCAAGGCAGGTCGAGTCGGAGGCGGGACCGGTCTCACTATCGGTGCCGCTCCCGGTGCCGTGGCGTCAGCGAAAGAGATGTTGGGAGTCGGCAAGGCCGCGACGACCCTGGGCAATGTCGTTCGCGGCGCCGGCGCCGAGGTGCTCGGCAACACGCCGGTCAACGTCGTGGGCGCCCTCGTTCAAGGAGAGAACGTCAAAGAGGCGGCGATCTCGACCATCACGAGCAGCGCGATCAGCGGAGGTGGTGGTCAGGCGCTGGCCAAGGTCGCGCAGGGAGGCAAGGTAGCCAAGACGGTCGTCGGCGCAAGCGTGGGCGGGACGGCCGGTACGGTCGGTGCCCTGGCCGCTGGAAAAGACACGCGCGACGTCGTTATGGCGGGCATCGTCGGGACAGCCGGCGGAGGCCTGGCTCCGCACCTCGCCGAGTCAAACGAGGCATATCGAAAGGGCGGGTCTGGCGGCGAGGGCGGCGAGGGCGGCGGGACGACTACCAAGGAGCCAGTTCAGAACAAGTTCGACTTGTCGGATCAGACGACATCCCAAGGCCAGGGCTCCGGCCCGCAAACTCGGACGTCGTCGGGTGGCGGCATCGCGGGCAAGTTCGATCTGTCCGATGTCGGCGGTTCACCGCCATCTGAAACAACCCAGCCGACGAGCGCTACGACCTCGGCCCGCGGCGGCGGCGCGGCCACTCCAACCGTCGAATCCGATTCCGCGCCCACGGGCTCGTCAACGACCAACCGGGCAACGTCAACCACGGCGACGACCGCGACTACCGCAACTACTGCAACGACCGCGGCCTCAGTCGAGACCGCCGGAACGGCGACGGGCGCGCGCAGCGCCGGTGATAGCGAGAGCACGGGCGCCGGAAGCGCGACCGCGCGCACCGCCGTTGAAGCGGGGGGCGCGGTCGACGTCCCCGTGGGCGGAGCCGGCGCCGCAATCGGGCGTGACGTCAGCTATACGGCAAAGCCGCGCGGTCAGTTCAAGGCAGTCGGTAAGCCGGGCGCTGGAGTGTCCGAGTCAGTAGTCGTCGTGGATACGACAACGAACAAGAGGTACCTGTTCAAGCCGCTCGGCGGCGAGAAGACAGTTCCACACGCTGATGAGCGCGGCGTCGTGGCCGGGCACTATGCCGAGCGTGCCAAAGCGGCCGAGATCACCACCGAGGCTCTCGGTATGCAGACGCCGAAGGTCGAACTCGTCGAGATCAACGGTCGGAAGGGATCTCTGACCGAGTGGGTCGAGCCGACCAGCAAAGACAAGCCTGACGTCATGAGTCTGGCCGATTACCTGCGGCCCACGAAGGAGACGAGCGACATCGAGGCCACGCAGCGGCTCAACGAGCTCAAACAGGATCCAGAATTCGTCGCGGCCTGGAGTGACATCCAGGCCCTCGACTACCTCATCAACAACGTCGACCGCCTGCAGAACTTCGGCAACTACCTGATCGAGCTGACGCCTGAAGGCAACTTCAAATCGCTGCGCCCGATCGATTCGGAGCTGTCGTTCACATCGACCGGCGAGCGTGCCATTATCCCGAAGAAGACGTCGTCGCTGACCGACATCAAGCTGACCGAGCCGATGGCCAAGAAGATCCTCGATCTCAGCGCAGGACGTAACGATTTCGCAGAGGCCATCCGACCGCTCGTCGGCGACAAGGCCGTGAACGGCGTCTTGTCTCGCCTTGACGACCTGGCTGGACTCGCGCTTCGAACATCGCCTACACGAGGGACCCCGTGATCATCGTGGAGCTTCGCCGGCGCCGACCCGAGGATGCGGCCATCGAGACGCTCGCGCGCATCTCGGCCAGCGAGTCCGGCGGGTCCGCGGTCATCGAGCCCGTCGATCCGGCAGACCGCGGATGGGTTGAGGAGTTGCTTTCGGCGGCCGGCGTGATCGACGATGCCGGTCGCGAGCTAGTGGCGGCCGATGGGGCCGCGTATGTGCGCGCACTTCCCCACTCGCTGCGCGGCTCGCGATTGTGGGCTGAAGAGGTGGCAGCCTCGGGCGACTAACCCGTTCGGTCGATAGCCGCCGCGTCAAGCGGCGCAGTGAATCAGATCAGGCCCTGCTTGATCGCGTAGGCGACGGCGTGCGTGCGGTTGCGCAGCTCAAGCCGGCTCGTCACGTCGTGGATGATGTTCTTGACTGTTCGCTCGGAATAGAAGAGCTGGCCACCGACCTCGTTGGTGTCGTAGCCATCGGCCAGCAGGCGGAGCACGCTCAGCTCGCGCTCGGTCAATCCGGAGAAGGTCAGGCCGCGCGGCGCGAGCACCTGACGCTGGAGGTGGCCAACCTGGTTGAGCAGCCGCGCCAGCATGTCAGGCGGCACTGCCCCCTCCCCGACCGCGACCGAACGGATCGTGGTCACCATGTTCTGGACCGTGGCCTGGCTGCGCCGCAGGATGCCGGCCACGCCCGCCTCGACGGCTTGAAGCAGGCCACGATCGTCGAGTCTCGTCACGAGCAAGGCGATGCCAAGTGTGCCGTTGCGGCGCAGGCCGCGGATGACCTGGAGCGATTCGCTGTCGACCTCGTCGACGACCACGAGCGCGACACATCCGTCCGCGGGCTGCCCGTCCTGGACTATGTGCAGGCCGCTCGCCCCGCGCAGCTGAGCGACGGTTCCGGCGCGCGACAACGGGTCGGGTGCCCAGACAGAGACGTCGATCCGGGCGGGAGCTTGGTCGGCCAGTGCGTACATGACGCGCAGGGTGCTACAGCCGACTTACCAGCGACTGAACGCCGACTTAACGGCGCTTCGATTCGACGCGACTACTGATCCGCGCAGTTTGGGAGCGCGCAGGCGTAGACCGCGTACAGGTACAGGTCATAGGCAGGACCAGAGGGCTGGCCAATACTGACGGCGATGGTGATCGATGCCGGCGGAGTCGGGCCAGTTGTGGTGATCAGCCAGTTGCCACAGCCCGTCTTGAGCGACGGATCCTGGCCCTGCAGCATCCACGTCGTCGAATCCGTCTGGCCGTCGCAGGCGCTCATGATGACCTCGTACGACACATTCGCGGTGGGAACGAAGTAGAGGGTGTCCTGGCCGTCGCCGGGCGACGAGACCCGTTCCCAGATGCAGCCCACGGCGTTGGCTGGGTGGGGGCTGAGCGGGCACGCCGTTGGGTCGCCGGTGAACTCAATCTGATGCGGCTCGAGCGCACTGTCATCCGGCGCCTGGCCGTTGGGGTCGGGTGTCAAGACTGGAGACCCGGCGGGAGTCGGAGTCGGAGTCGGAGTGGGCGTGGCTGTCGGCGACGCGGTCGGCGTTGTGCTCGAGGAGTCGGTCGGCGCGGGCGTAGCCGTCGCAGGGTTCTTGGATGGCTTGGGCTTTTTGGTCGGCGGCGGCGTGATCAAGCCTCCCGGGGCACTCGCGACCGGGAACGAGAACAGGCCTGAGCCGCCGAGGCCGCTGCCGGAGGCGCCGACGACGATGTTCACGACTGCCGGGTCGCTCGGCGTTCCGTCGGCGCGGTAGGCAATGACCTGGAGCACGTGCGGCCCGGCGGGCGTTGCCAGCCACGTCAGCGTGAACGGAACGGTTGGTGCCGGCGCCGCAGACGGCGTGCTGGCGACGCTGACCCCGTCGGCAAAGAGGGCGACGTGATCGACACCAACGGTATCGCTCGCGGCGCCCGCGACGGTCACGTCCTGGCCCAGGCCGACCACGGCGCCGTTGACCGGCGACTGGACCACGACGGTCGGCCCGTTGCCCGAGCTTGCGCCCGGGGTCACAGGTGGGGAGCCACCACAGGCCGCGATGAGGGCAAGAAGGGTCGTGCAGGCGATCGCGGAACGCCAACTCCTGGCCGACGAGAAGGTCCCCACCATCAAATGTGGCCCTCGAGTCCTGGCGGTCACTGGCTCGCGCAGTTGGCGAAGGCGCACTGGTAGACGGTGAACTGGTAGAGGTTGTACGTCTGCTCAGTCACCGTACTGAGGAAACCAACCTGGATTATCAGCGACCCCGGGTCACCGCCTCCTGAATCCCGGTTCCCAAGGACCATGCAACCGGTGGTTGACGGCTGGCCGGTATATGACCAGTAGGTCGTATTCGACGTGTCGCTGCACGAGGTCAAACCCATGCGATACGTGGTGTTCCGGTCCTGTTTGAACTCCAGCAGGTCGGACGTGTCGCCTGCCGGCGTGGAGATCTGCTCCCACATGCATCCTGAGGCGGTGACGGGCGCGCCGGTGTCGATCGGCGGACAAGACGTGTTGTTCGGGGTGAGCGTGATCTCGTAGTTCTCGGCGTCCGAGTCGTCTGGCGCCTGTCCGCTCGAGTCCATCGTCGGCACAGGCGTGGTGGGTGTCGGAGCCGGCGTGGGTGTTCCGGTGGCAGATGGCGTTGGCACCGGCGTCGGGGTGGCCGGGTTCTTGGATGGCTTGGGCTTCTTGGTCGGCGCAGGCGTGATCAGGCCCCCCGGGGCACTCGCGACCGGGAACGAGAACAGGCCGGAGCCGCCGACGCCACTGCCGGCGGCGCCGACGACGAGGTTGATCACGACCGGGTCGCTCGGCGTGCCATCCACGCGGTAGGCGATCACCTGGAGGACATGTGGCCCGGCGGGAGTTGCCAGCCACGTCAGCGAGAAGGGCAGCAGCGGCGCGGGTTGGCCGGCCGGTGAGCTGGCCACGCTGACCCCGTCGGCAAAGAGGGCGACGTGGTCGACGCCGACCGTGTCGCTCGCGGCGCCGACAACGGTTATGTTCTGGCCCACCCCAACGACGGCGCCATTTGCCGGCGCCTGGACGACGACGGTCGGCTTGTTGCCCAGCGCGCTCGCGCTCGGTCCGGCCGTTGACGAGCCACAGGCAGCGATCAGCGCGAGCAGGGCCGCGCCCACCACCGGTAACCGCCAATTCCTGGCCGACGACGCAATACTCACTGGCTTCTCCACGTTCGCAGCACGTTGATCGGGGGATCGTGGGCGGGCCGGCGCGGCGTGTCAAGGCGCGCCATGGTTGCAAACGGGCAGTGGAAGTGCCCGAAAGTGCGCGCCGGGCGCGCGTTTGACGGCTGTTGCACCGCGCGTGGCACGGCTATTCTCCGCCGACATGGGGGCAGCTGCGCATCTCGAGTCCCGTCTCATCGCTGTCACGCCGGGCAGTCAGGCCAGCGTGCAGCTGCGCGTGCGCAACACCGGATCGGTCGTCGACCAGTTCACGTTCCAGGTTCTGGGCGACGCGCAGGCGTGGTCGACCGTCACGCCGCCCTCGCTGTCGCTCTTTCCCGGCGCAGAGGATGCGGTCTCGGTCTCGTTCATTCCCCCCCGATCGGCCCAGGTCCAGGCCGGGCAACTGCCCTTCGGCGTCCACGTCATCTCGAAGGAGGATCCGCAGGGCTCGGTCGTCGAGGAGGGCGTGGTCGACGTCGCACCGTTCAGCGACGTCTTCGCCGAGCTCGCGCCGCGGACCTCACGCGGCAGCCGGCGCGCGTCGCACGACCTGGCCATCGACAACCGGGGCAATGCACCGATCAACGCGACGCTCAGTGCGGTAGACCCTGACCGGCTGCTGAACTTCGACGTCCGGCCGCCCGGTGTCGTCGCCCAGCCCGGCACGGCAACATTCGCCAAGGTCGGCGTCAGGCCGCGCAAGGCGTTCTGGCGCGGCCAGTCGCAGACGCGCCCGTTCCAGGTGCTGCTCGAAGGCGCGGGCCCGACGCCCGTCACAGTCGAGGGCACGATGGTCCAGGAGGCGATCCTGCCGCCGTGGACGATGCGCGCCCTGCTCCTCCTTGCGGCCGCGCTCATCGCCCTCGTCCTGATCTGGCTCTTCCTGCTCAAGCCGGCAATCCAGTCGACGGCGCAGGAGCAGACCGCGCAGATGCTCGCCCAGGTGGGCATCACGCCGCCGCCCGGCGGCTTCAACAAGCAGCCGCCCGCGAACAGCGGCCCCAGCGGCGGCGCGACGCCTGCACCAGGCTCTTCGCCGGGCTCGGTCACGAATGTGGCTTCCGCACCGCCGCTCGCGGGTGGCGGCGAGCCCACTGACGGGCGCATCGTCTTCGGCCAGGCGTCACTGCAGGTGCCGGCGGGCAAGACCGTCTTCGTTACCGACCTGGTCTTTGCGAACCCGTCGGACACGGCCACCGGCCAGCTGCGCCTCGAGCGCTCCGGCCAGGCGCTGCTCGTGCTCCGACTTGAGGATTTCCGCGACCTCGACTTCCACTTCGTGACGCCCATCGTCGTCGCCGCCGGCCAATCGCTGGGCATCGGCTGTGACGATCCCAACGCATGCGCCGGAACATCGGTCTACTACTCCGGCTACACACGCTGACGCGCGGCCGCCGGCCAGCGACACTCGCGCTGGCGGCGCTGCTTGCCCTGGGGGCGACGGTCGTCGTCGAGCCGCACGGCGCGCGAGCGGATCCGATCCCCGAATACCCGGTGCTGACCGTCGATCCGACGTGCGAGCCGACGCCGCAGAACTCGGACGGCGACACGATCACGCTCACCGTCCATGGCTTCAGCTTTGAAGCCGGACGCGCGGTGATGATCTATTTCAACCACAATCAGGCGTCCGGCGCCGAGTCGGTGGCGCCTGGCCCGGCCGGCGCCTTCGAGGTCGCGCTGACGGTCACGGAGGTCGGCAACACGCCGAGCTACGAGATAGACGCGTACTACGTGGATCAAGGCGTGACCGACAACCCGACCGCGTTCACCTACCTGAACGTGCCGTGCGACTCCACGCTCGGGACGATCGCGATCACGCCCGACTGCGGCCCGGCCAACACGCCGATCGCGATGCATGTCGACCTGACCGGCTTCCTGCCCAACATGCCCATCGGCATCCAGGTGCTCGACCCGTTCAGCAGCGCCACGGTCTACGGCCAGGCGGGACCGGCTGTGCCGCCGGATCCGAATGCGGCCAGCTTCGACTTCACCTTCAACGTGCCGGCGAACGGGGCGTATCGCGTCGTGGCCACGCAGGCCGGCGCGATCATCGACAGCGGTCCACCGGGCAAGACGGCCACCACCGGGTTCGTCGCGCCGTGCTCGCAGGCGCAGCTTTCGCCGACGTGCAACGTTGCGGGCAGCGCGCCTGATCGCTACTCGATCCAGGTCGCCGGCAGCGGCCTGCTGCCCAACCTGCCGGTCGGCATCATCTTCGACAGCGCCAGCCAGCCCGAGTTCTTCGGCGGTACGGCTCCGGTCAACGCGGATGGCACCTTCGGCCCGGTCGAGATCACGCCATACGCGCGCGGCCCGGGCACATACGACGTCGAGCTGACGCAGCAGAACGACAGCCCGATCCTGCACTACACGCATGCCACGTTCACCGTCGCGTGCCCGGCGCCTGGAGCAGTGACGCTCAACCCGACGTGTGCCGCACCCCAGTTCAGCGGCGACCAGCAACAGACGTTCCAGCTCCAGGTATCGGGCGGTGGCTTCCAGGCCGGATTGCCGGTCATCGTCACGTTCGATCCGGACGGCCTGAGCGGACCCGCCTACACGCCGGAGACGACGCAGGTCGCCGCAGATGGCTCGGGCAATTTCTCGGCCACGCTCAACGTCCTCGCCCGGCCGGCAGGCACGTATCGCATCGCGGTCCAGCAGCAGGTCAACGGCCAACTGATCCAGGGAACTGTGCCGCCCTTCAACGTGCCGTGCAGCGCGCCCTCGCCCAAGATCACGACCGTCAAGCCGAACTGTGGCGATGACGTGGGCGTCAACCCACAGCCGTACTCGATCGAGGTCGTCGGCCGTGGCTACATCCCGGGCTTCGTCCAGCTCATCTTCGACGTCGGCGGCACGGCCGAGCAGTTCAGCACGACGGCCAACGCCAACGGCCGGTTCGACGCGACGATTGCGCCGGCCGCCAAGCCGGCCGGCGCGTACCGCATTGCTGCCCAACAGGCCGACGCCAACCATCTGCTCAGCCAGGCGTTCGCCAACTTCAGCGTTCCGTGCACGGCCACGCTGCTGACAGTCACCCCGAACAGCGCGTCACCGGGCTTCGTGGTCACCGTCCACGGCTCGGGCTTCCCCGCCGGCAAGCAGATCGAGCTGCACTGGAGCTTCGGCATCGCGGCGGCGCAGCCGATCGATGTCACGGTCGGCGCCGACGGCTCGTTCGACCGCCAGGTCCTGATCTTCGCCCACGACTTCTCCGGCGAGCGCGAGCTGACCGCCGGCACGTCGGCCAATCCGACCGCGTTCCCGGGCGCTCAGGCGACGCTCCTGGTTTCGGCCGGCCAGGGCTCACCGCCGTCGTACTCGATCTTCGGCGGCGATCCGTCCGACCAGCCGCCGATCATCCTGCGCCGCTAGGGCACTCAGTGCTGGAGCGCGACAGCCAGCTCCGGCGATGTCGTGGAGCCCGAAGTCCAGGCGTCCGACGAAAGGCCATAGCAGCCTGCGCCGTTGACGCCCATGACCACGAGCACGCGACCCGAGTTCCGGTAGATCTGGAACTCCTGGAGCGCCTTGTAGCCGACGGGTGAGCCGAATAGGTAAGGGACCGTGACGGCGTCGTTGAACGCGAGCACCACCGCAACGGCGCCCGACGACGGTCCGGGCACGCCGTAGATGGACTGGACCTGGTCGGGCGGCAGGATGTTTGCATCGACGCTGGCCGTCGAGCCTGACGAGCTCGGCTGCATCTCCAGGTAGAGCGTGTCGGTCGAGCCGCGCCGGCTCCAGTGCGCGTGGAAGACCTTCCAGCCACCCGCCTGAGTCGCGCTGAACGTCGAGGCAGCACACACGAAGCCGCCCGCCGGCGGAGCGGTCGCAGGCGGGGAGGTCACGGGTGGGGCGCTGGCCGGCGGTGAAGTGTCGGGTGGCGCGCTGACCGGCGGCGCAGTGACCGGCGGCGCGCTCAGCTTCGGGGTCGCGGGTGCGGTCGCCGGCGGCGGCTCGGCCGACGCCGGCGACGTGACCACCGGCTGGTTGGTGCCGGTCACGGGCACGCTGGCACCCGGGCTCAGCGACTGAAGCACAGACGCGCCCGGGTTGGCGGCGATCAGCGAAGCGAACGGCGACCCTGGTGACGCTGCGGGTGCGCCGTGGCCGAGACCGCCCAGGGCGACGAAAGCCGCGGCCGCGGCGAGCACGAAGATCAGCGCACCGCCGACCGCATACGCCACGAGGCGCACGCCGTTCTGGCGCTGCTCCTGGGCCGCCGCGACGGCCAATGCGGCCCCGGTGGTGGTGCCGGCTTTCTTGAGCTGGGCGCCGCAGTTCAGGCAGAAGGTCCGCGACAGCTCATTGGCCGTGCCACACACGTCGCAGCGTTGGAGGTTGGCCGACCACGCCGGCGCGGCGGCGGCAATCGGCGCCGCAACGCCCGCAGCTAGCGGTGGCTGACCGACGACCGTCGGCGAATCGGCGGCCTCCGCGGACCCCGGCTGGGTGGGGATCGGCGCGCCGGGCTGTGCCGTCGGCGGGGTGCCGGATGCCGCGCCCGGCGTCCCCGACGCCCCCGGTGCGCCGGTCCAGGCGAGGAACTGGCCACACGAGCCACAGAACTCGTCAGTGGGTGCGTTCTGGAAACCGCAGTTAGCGCAGATCATGCGTCCCTCTCCTGCTTGCGGCCAGGCCGCAGTAGCTGTCCGGAGCGGTCGGCACCGGTCCACTCGACCCATGGGTCGTAGTCGACCTCGAGCGGCTCCTGCTCAGGCCGGCGCTCCTCGGGCACGTGCTCGAGGTTGACACGGATGCGCGTCCAGGTGGTGTTCCGGCCGCGCATCGAGTCGGTCAGGATGTCGGCCGGCTCGAGGAACTCGACGATGTCCGCGTGGCGTTCCCGCCAGCGTTCAAGGCCGGCCAGCGCGTCGTCCTTCTTGGCCGCGCGCGCGATCTCGACCAGCGGCTTGGTCGAGACACGCCGGCCGGTCGGTGACGTCGCGCGGCCATAGCCGGCCCTCCCCTCCGCGGCCATGCGCTCGAAGCGCTTCTCCATCGCGCTGCGCGCCTTCTCGCGCGCGGCCTCGGCCTCCGGAGTGTTGTAGTCGTCGGTCGCGCGGCGCTGGCGCGACGGCTGCACCCGGGGCGGCTCCGAATCCTGCTTGCGGTAATTCGGCGGCCAAGGAGCGTCACCGCCCAGCCCCTCGCGCTCGTGTCGCTCTGACAGCTCGAGCAGCGCGACGAGCGAACCTACGGCGTCATCGATGCCGGCGTGCGCGTCGCCGTCGCGGGCGTAGATCGCGGGCACCGTGGCCAGCGTGTAGTCGGCGGCGTCGACGTCGGCAAGTTGCTCCCAACGCAGCGGCATCGACACCCGCGCGTCGGGCAGCGGCCGGATCGAGTAGGCAGAGGCAACGGTGCGGTCCTTGGCGTTCTGGTTGTAGTCGAGAAAGACGCCGTGGCGCTCCTCTTTCCACCACTTGCTCGTAGCGATGTCCGGCGCTCGCCGCTCGACCTCGCGGGCGATGGCGAGCGCCGCGCGACGGACCAGGTCGAAGTTCCACTCCGGACGAATCCGGACGTTGATGTGGATGCCGCGCGAGCCGGACGTCTTTGGCCAGCCGACGAGACCAACGTCCTCGAGCACTGCTTTGGTTGCCAGCGCGACCTGGCGGACGTGGTCCCAGGGCACGCCCGGGACCGGGTCGAGGTCGACGCGCAGCTCGTCGGGGTGGTCGAGGTCCTCCGCCCGGACGGGGTGCGGATTGAGATCGATGCAGCCCAGGTTGATGATCCAGGCCAGCTGTGACGCGTCGCGCAGGACGATCTCGTCCGCGGTCCGGCCCGAGGGAAACGACAGCTCAACGGTCTCGATCCAGTCGGGCCGCGACTCTGGCGCCCGCTTCTGGAAGAAGAACTCTCCGGCGGCGCCGTTCACGAAGCGCTTCAGTGCCATCGGCCGGCCGGCGGCGCCGCGCAGCGCCCCGTCGGCGACGGCCAGGTAATAGCCAACCATGTCGCGCTTGGTGTAGCCGGCCTGCTCGAAGAAGACCTTGTCGGGATTGCTGATCGCGACCTCGCGGCCACAGACCGCGATGGTCTCGGGCTTGCGCGCCACTCGCCGCGGCCCGCCTAGTGACCCGCCTCGGCCGCGGCGGCGGTCGGCTCGGTTTCCTTCAGCCAGCGCCTACGGTCGGCCTTGAGCAGGTCGAGCGCCTCCTCGAGATCGGCCCAGCCCTTGACGTCGACGTCCTTGTCCTCGAGCAGCTTGTAGGTGGCGAAGAAATGCTCGATCTCGCGCAGGCGCTGCTGGGGCACCTGGTCGAGCTTCTTGATGTGCGAGTTGACCGGATCGCCCAGCGCGACGCACAGGACCTTGAAATCCTCGCCCTTGTCGTCGCGCATGCGCAGCCCGCCGACCGGCCGTGCCGCGATGTGGCAGCCGGTGAACGTCGGCTCGGCGAGCAGAATCAGCGCGTCGGTGTGATCGCCGTCGTCGGCGCGCGTGCCCTCGATGTAGCCGTACTCGAAGTTGTAGAAGACGGCCGACGACAGGACGCGGTCGAGGCGCATGACGCCGGTGCGCTCATCGAACTCGTACTTGTTCCGGCTGCCGGCCGGAATCTCGACGACAACCTCGACGCTCTTCGGGAACTTCGGCTCGTCGGTCTTGGCCATCGGCGAAGTCTAGACTCGGCCAATGGACACCGAGGAAGCCGTCCGGCGGATCCGCGCGCTGCGCCACTTCCGGGCACAGCCACTCGCGGACAACGACCTGTTCGCGATCCTCGATGCGGGCAGGCACGCGGGCTCATCCAAGAACCTTCAACGCTGGCACTTCATCGTCGTCCGCGAGCGCGAGCGCCTGGAGGCGCTCGCCGCGGTCGGACCGTTCGCTGCTCACCTTGCAGGTGGTGCGGCCGCGATCGCGCTCATCACGCCCGATCCGCGCGCGCCGGATGCGCCGCAGTCCATAGCCTTTGACCTCGGCCGAGCGGCCCAGAACATGATGCTCGTCGCCTGGGCGCGTGGGGTCGGGTCGGTACCGGCGACCGTCTACGACCAGGAGCTGTGCCGGAGCATCCTGGGCTACCCAGCCGATCATCACTGCGAGTACATCCTCAACTTTGGATACCCGCCCGAGGACAGCGCCGTGACCCGACCGCCGCGCGTTGGTGGTCGTCGTCAACTCGACGAGGTCGTCTACTGGGAACGCTGGCCCGCGCTCGGGACCTAGCGCGCACCGACCGGCATCGGTTAGGGTTTGCGCGGCCCAGAGACGGCCCCGTAAGGCGTACCGCGCTGATCAGAGAGGGTGCAGTGGGAACTCGATTACTTGGCGGCTTTGTCGCCGTATCCGTTCTCGTTTTGGCGACCGCGTGCGGCGGCGGAGGCGGCGGAACGCCAGCCCCGCAGGACACGAGCGGAGCGTCAGCCGGGCTGCCCACGCCCGCACCGGGGACCACACCTAAGCCGGCCAACGCGGCCGGCACGTGCACGCCGGGCGCGATGGACGGCGCGAAGCAGGTCAACATCACCGGGGCCCATGACGTCGATCAGACGCAGTACACGATCTCAGCCGGCGCGGCGGTAACGTGGAACAACCAGTCGACGACCAATCACCAGATCTTCTTCGACGCTGGCCCCGATTGCGGGATCCTGACCATCGGCAAATCGATCTCGATCAAATTCACTACGCCGGGCTCGTACTCTTGGGTCGACCACATCTACCCGACGTACATCAAGGGCACGATCACCGTCCAGTAGCGGACCTACGCCCCTAGCCATCGAGCGACCAAAGTCCGTAGTCGGTAGCTCACGGGATCGCTACCGTTTCAGGACGCCGCGCTGCGCGGCGCCCTGACATCGATCGAGGAAAGGGAAAAGGGAGTGCGCACAATCCTGTCCGGGTTTGGGGTCGGGCTCGTGCTCGTATTCGCCGTGGGTTGCGGCGGCGGCGGCGCCACGCAGGCGCCCGCGGGTGGGGGCGCGGCCGCCGCGTCATGCTCGCCCACGCTAGGCACTGGCCAGCAGGTCGCGATCGCGAACTTCGCCTTCAGCCCGAAGACGATCAGCGTCGCCGCGGGCACGTCCATCAGCTGGACGAACACAGACACCGCTACCCACACGGTTACGTTCGACACGGGACCTGACTGCGGCAACGTGACCCCGGGCACCAGCACGACGATAACCTTCGCCACGGCGGGCACGTACACCTACCACTGCAAGATCCACTCGTCGATGACGGGGTCCGTTACCGTCTCGTAATCCCGTCCGGTACATGCTGCGGCTGAAATATGCCGCTGCTCATCGGGACGTCGGGCTGGCAATACCGCCACTGCCGCGAGACCTTCTATCTGCGCGGCGTAACTCAGGCCAATGGCTCGAGTACTACGCCGCGCGGTTTGCGACCGTGGAGTCGAACGCGGCCTTCTATCGCCTCCGGGACGTGCGGCTTGAGCTCGATCGGCTCGAGCGCACGCTCGACGCCTTTCCGGACGGGATACGTGTTGCGGTCGAGTTCCGCCATGGATCGAGGTTCACGGACGAGGTGCGCGCGAAACGCTGGCGAAACGCGACGTCGCGCTGTGTCTCGCCGATCGCCGCGGCCCGGTCACGTCCGTCTGGCGCACGGCGGATTGGACCTAGGCGTACGTGTACTTCGACAACGACCATCGAGCTTGGGCGCTGCGCGACGCTCGACTTTTCGCGCTGGCCGGACGCCACGCGGGTTGGACCGCCGCGCGCGTTCCGGCCGCTGACGAGGTCCGTCTCGGCCAGGTAGGCACCGTTCCGTTCGCTCAAGCGGAACTATCGAAGGTAACGATGGTCGGGATTGAGCGTAGCTGCTGGTCGGGCGCTTGGTCGCGAGCGCGTCAGCCAGATTCTCATGCGGCGGTCAGACCCCACGATGCCGGCGATGATGTTGTTTGAGTGGATGGATATTGATTCGCCACATTGCCGCGGCGCTGCCGTCGGAGGCGAGGCGTCAGCCGCTACTCGAGGAGCTCCGACTCGTATCGCGCGTAGACCGCGGCGTGCTCCGCGGGCGCGACCTGGTGGAGCCCATCGATCAGAGCGCTGAGGCGCGGCGTGAGGACGATGAGGTACCGCGCGTCGTCGGATGTGACGTATGTGTTCGCGACGCCCGCCGGCACGAACACAGTTGTTCCAGGCCCGACCGCCTCACGTCGCTCTCCCGCGAACCGGAACTCGACCTCGCCTTCGAGGACGTGCCATGCCTCGTCGTCCTCGTGGTGAACGTGGAGCTGCGGCGGACCGCTGCCCAACCACTCGCCCATTCCGAAGACGCGGCCCATCACGGCCAGCGGTGGCCGTGCGCCGGCGCGCGCAATGATCGGTTCGCGCGCCGGTTCAGCCACGCTCGAAACCAGACGCCGGCAGTGGCGGGCAGCGCAGCGGCTTGTCCTCACGATAACCGAGCAGGTAATCGGCCTGGATGAGGGTGTGCAGCTGCGACGTGCCCTCGTAGATGACCGCGGCCTTCGAGTTGCGCAGGTATCGGGCGACCGGGTACTCGTCGGAATAGCCGTAGGCACCGTGGATCTGGATCGCGTCGAGCGCGCTCTGGACGGCGTGATCAGTGCAGAACCACTTGGCCAGCGACGTCTCGCGCGTGTTGCGCAGGCCGCGGTTCTTGAGCCAGGCGGCCTGGCGGCACAGCAACCGGCCGGCCTCGATCCCCTGCCCCATGTTGGCGATCATCTGCTTGACGAGCTGGTGCTGGCCGATCTCCTGGCCGAACGTCTTGCGCTCGTGCGCGTACTTGAGTGAAGCGTCGAGGCACGCCTGAGCGAGTCCGACTGCGCCGGACGCGACCGTGAAACGGCCCTGGTCGATCGCGCTCATCGCGATCGTGAAGCCCTCGCCTTCCTCGCCGACCCGGTTCTCGACCGGCACGCGCACGTTGTCGAAGGCGAGCTCGCCGGTGTTGCCGGCCCAGATGCCCAGCTTGCCGTGGATCGTGCCGGTGGTGAAGCCGGGCATGCCGCGCTCGACGATGAAGGCAGTGATCGACCTGTGCTTCTGCGCGCGATCGAGCGTCGCGAAGACCAGGAAATGGTCGGCGACATCGGCGAGCGAGATCCACATCTTGGCGCCGTTGAGCACGTACGAATCGCCGTCGCGCCGCGCGGTCGTGGCCAGGTTGGCAGCGTCGGTGCCCACGCCCGGTTCGGTCAGCCCGAACGTCGCCAGCTTCTCGCCCTTCGCCTGCGGTACGAGGAAGTGCTGCTTCTGATAGTCGGAGCCCCATTGCAGGAGCGTCAACGAGTTCAGACCAACGTGGACGCTCATCACCACGCGGAAGGCCGTGTCCGCGCGCTCGAGCTCCTCGCACAGGATGCCCAAGCTGACGTAATCGAGGCCCGGGCCGCCGTACTCCTCCGGGATCGGCGCGCCCAGGAAACCGAGCTCGGCCATGCGCTCGAAGACCTCGCGATGGACCTCGTGCTTCTCGTCCCACTCGCGGATGTGTGGCTCGATCTCGGCCGCGGCGTACTCGCGCACGGTCGATTGGACGAGGCGGTTCTCGTCGCTGAGCGACAGATCGATGGTCATCGGGCGCAATGCTAAAGCCCAAACAAAGACCGCCGGCTTGATTGCCGGCGGTCAGGAGTTCTGTATCAGTGCCGGCGGACCCGCCCCAGCGGCCCGCCTTGATTGAGGCTGGTTCAGCGGTTCTTGGTCAGAAACGTCATCACGTCGTCGAGGCGGAAGCGGCGATCGCCACGCTTGCAGACGCGAAAGAAGGGCAGCTCGCCGCGGTCGCCCAGTCGCTTAACCGTGTTGACGTGCAAGTGAAGCAGGCTGGCGACCTCGCTGGCGGTGAGCATCGGGCCCAGCTCGTGGACACCCATCGAAGTCATGTAGTCGTTCCTCTCGAAGATGGTTACGTTCGCAGATGGCAGATGTGGTGCGGTGATGGTCTGAATGCTGTCCTTCAGGGCGGGAACGAACAAGCCGTACTTTGGACACGGGCGTTCGGTACGGAGGGTGTTGCAGCCAATCAACACCCCGGCCGGCAGCCCGGCTGACGGCCGGCTGACGGCCCGCCGCGAGGGGCGGACAGCCTTGCGTTCGCACGTCACGGCGGGGGATACTGGGATCAACGCCAATGGTCAGCATCGCCTCCATCGTCCGCTCCGGCGCCGTTGCCATCGCTGCGGCACTCGCATTGTTCTGCGTCGCGCCGACAGCCCTGGCCGGTGGCTCAGCCAGCACACTCACGCCGGCCAGTCCGGCATACACGATCGCGCTGGCCTCCGATGCCAACGGAACGCATTGGTCGGGTACTGAACAGATCGAGTTCCACAACCCGTCGTCCCTGACGCTCGACACTGTCTGGTTGCGGCTGTGGTCGAACGGCGTGCGCGGCTGTAGTTATTCGGCGATCTCCGTGGCGCAGGTCAGCGGCGGCAAGGCCGGCTCGCTTTCGAGGAAGTGCACTGCGCTGCCGGTTGCGCTCGATGAACCGCTTGGCCCGGGCGGGAGCGCAACGATCTCTATGCACGTGGCCATAGACGTTCCGAGCAAGAACGACCGTTTCGGGTACCACAGCGGCCTGGCGATGCTCGGCACCGCCCTGCCGACGTTGGCCGTCCACGACGGCAACGGATGGCACCTTGACCCATTCGTCGACCTGGGCGAAAGCTTCTACTCGGTCGTCGGCCAGTACAGGGTCGGCCTGACGGTCCCGCGCGGGCTGTCCACGCCCACCACCGGCGTCCTCGTCGACACACGCGACAACTCCGGCGGTACGCAGACGCGGACGTACTCAGCGTCGCAGGTACGCGACTTCGAATGGGCGGCGGGTCACCTGTCTGCTGTCCAGGGCACCGATTCGGACGGCGTGCGAGTCCGCGTCTCGTATAACCCGTCGACCTACTCAGCTTCCGCCGCGCGCGGAGCGTTGGCCAACGCGATCCGGGCGATGAACGAGTTCGAACACGATTTCGGCAGTTATCCCTATCCCGAGCTCGACGTGGTGCTCAGCCCGCTGCCCTACCACGGCATGGAGTACCCGACGTTCGTATTGAGCGACACGGCGCGCGTGTCGATCGGCCACGAGATCGCGCATCAGTGGTGGTACGGCATCGTCGGCGACGACCAGTTCAGCAGCCCATGGCTCGACGAATCCTTCGCGTCCTGGTCGGAATCGCTGCCGTGGAAGCCGAGCGGCTGCACCACGCCGCACGCATGGCCGAGCAGCGCCACGCGCCTGACCAACTCGATGTCCTTCTGGGGCAGTCATCCACAGCAGTACTGGGTCATCTACGACCAGGGCACGTGCGCCCTTGGGGCGATGGCTCACGAGCTGGGCATGAGTCGCTTCATCGGCGTCCTGCGCGGCTATGCGGCGGCACACCGCTTTGGCATTACCACTACGGCCGAGCTCAAGGCTGCCATCGAGAAGGCCGCCCAGGACGTGCCCGGCTGGGACATCGCCCAGTTCTGGCGCACGTGGCGCATCGGCGCCGGCTGACGCTCAGGCGACCTCGCGCCGGATCGTGAGCGTCGCGATGACGGCCAGCAGGACGGCGATGCCGGCGAGGACGACTATGTCGAGCTGGACTGTGCCCGACTCCAGGCCAGCGCCCTTTATGAGCACCTCGCGCAGGCCCTCGATGCCATAGGTCATGGGCATCAGCCGCGCGATCGGCATGAGCACGTCGGGCAGCGTGCTGATCGGCCAGAAGATGCCCGCGAGTAGAGCCTGGGGCACGATGACGAGCGGGATGAACTGGAGGATCTGGAACTCCGTGCGCGCAAAGGTCGACAGGAAGATGCCCAGGTTGACGGCGGAGATGGCCAGCAGGAGCGTGATCACGAAGGCCAGCCAGGGCGACCCGGCGATGGGGACGCCAAGGCCCAGATTGATCTCCGGCAGCGGTCCGACAGCGCCAATGTGGATCGTGCCCAACACGAACAGGAGCACCAGCGCGACCTGGAGCGTGGCGAAGAGCGCGAAGCCCAGGCTATAGCCAACGACGATCTCGGAGCGCCGGACGGGTGTCGCCAGCAGCCGCTCGAGCGTGCCGCCGACGCGTTCGCGCAGGAAGCTGATGCCGGTCAGGATGAACACGAGGAAGAAGACGACGAAGCCGACGAGCGCCGGCGCGAACGCGTCGAAGAACGTCCCGGTCGCGTTGTAGATCGTCTGCTGCTCGATGATCGGGCCGCCGGTCGAGAACGCGCTCGCCAGGGCGCCGCGCAGGCCGCCCACGCGCGAGCTGTCGTCGGCCGGATTGAGCCCCGGCGTGACGATGACGACTCTCGGGCCGCCGGAGTCGAGCGAGAACAGCAGGCCGATGTCGATCGTCCCGGCGCGGAGCGCGCTGCGCGCCGCGTCATCCGTGGTGATGTCGGAGCGGACCGTGAAGCCCGACTGGGTCAGTGCATCCGAGACGCGGCCCAGGACCGGCGCGCCGCCGGGGCCGGCATCGTTGACGATGGCCACGGTCGAGACAGGTGGCTTCTCGTCGCGGATGACCCAGCCCAGGAGTCCCATGATCACGATCGGCGCGACGAACATGAGCGCCAGCGTCCGATGGTCGCGCCGGAAGAACTCCGCGATGCGGCGCGCGATGGCCAGCGTGCGGCGAAGGTTCATGGCTTGGTCTCGTCGCCCAGGCGCAGGAACGCCTGTTCGATGTCGTCGCTGCCCGCGAGTTTCCGGATCTCCGCGCCGGATCCGCGCGCGATCAGCCGGCCGTGAAGCATCAGCAGCAGCTCGTCGCAGCGATCGGCCTCGTCCATGACGTGGCTGCTGACGACGAGCGTGGCACCGGCCGCGGCAAGCTCGTGGAAGTACTCCCAGAACTGGACGCGCAGCTGTGGGTCGATGCCCACCGTCGGTTCGTCGAGGAACATCACGCTGGGCTTGTGCACGAGCGCGCAGGCCAGCGACAGGCGGCGGCGCATGCCGCCCGACAGCTCCAGCACAGGCGTGTCGCGCCGGTCGAGCAGGTCGACGACCTTGAGTGCGTCCTCGAGCGCCGGGCGGTCGTACGTTCCGTCGAGGGCACCGAAGAAGCGCACGTTCTCCCAGACCGACAGCTCGAGGTAGATGCCGTCGGCCTGGGTCATGTAACCCAGGCGACCGAGCACCTCGCGGTCGGGCATGCGCACGCCGAGCACACGCGCCTCCCCGGCGGTCGGTTTGGCAAGGCCGGTCAACAAGCGAATGAGCGTCGTCTTGCCCGAGCCGTTCGGGCCGAGCAGGCCGTAGATCCGGCCGGCTTCGAGGTCAAGGTCCAGGCTGTTGACGGCGACGATGTTGCCGAAGCGCTTTGTCAGCCCGCGCGTCGTAATCGCCGGCGGTACCGATGCGGCGGCTGCTGCGGCGTTCAACTCCATGGCGCGGCGATCGTACCCCGCATCCTCACGCGGTGAGGCGGGTCCCGGCGTGTCCGGCGAGAGCGGCCTGCGCGCACTCCGGGCTGGTGATGATCGCCTCGCTGCCACCCTTCTCGAGGAACTGGATACACGCCTCGATCTTGGGCGCCATGCTGCCCTGCGCGAAATGGGTGCCCTCGGCGAGGTATTCCTTGGCCTTGGCCAGCGACAGCGACGAGAGCCACTCCTGGTTCGGCTTGCCCCAGTTGAGCGCAACACGCTCGACGGCCGTGGTGATCATCAGGACATCGGCGCGAACGAGCGATGCGAGCAGGGACGAGGCGAAGTCCTTGTCGATCACGGCGGGCACGCCGATGAGGTTGCCGCTCTCGTCGGTGACGACGGGAATGCCACCGCCGCCGACGGTGATAACCACGAAGTCCTCGCGCAGCAGGGTCTTGATGGCGCGCTCCTCGACGATGCGGATCGGACGCGGCGAGGCGACGACGCGTCGCCAGCCGCGACCGGAGTCCTCACGTACGGTCCAGCCGTCGCTCTCGGCACGGCCCTTGGCCTCTGCCTCGGTCATGAACGTGCCGATCGGCTTGGTCGGATTGACCATCGCCGGGTCGTTCGCGTCGACCTCGACCTGGGTCACGATCGACACCGGCTGGCGGTCGACCTTCAGATCGCGGAACTGGTTGCCGAGGTTCTGCTGCAGCTCGTAGCCGATCGCGCCCTGGGTGTCCGCATCGCATACGTCGAGCGGCACCTCGTGCAGCTCGTGCCGCGCAAGCTCCGAGCGGCGCATGATGAAACCGACCTGTGGGCCGTTACCGTGGCCGATCGCCACGTGCCAGCCGTCGCGAATGATGCCCGCGATGTTGCGCGACGTCTCGCCGAGCGCCCGGTACTGGTCCGGGATGCTCATGTGCTGCGGATCCTTGATCAGGCTGTTGCCGCCTATCGCGACAACGAGAGTGCTCTGCGCCATGTGGGTGTCCTTTCAGCCCATCGTCAAGGCCATCACGGCCTTCTGGGCGTGGAGCCGGTTCTCGGCCTCGTCGTAGACGACGGAGTGGCCGCCGTCGATCACCGCGTCGGCGACCTCGACGTTCCTGTCCGCCGGCAGCGGGTGCATGAAGATGGCGTCGTCCTTGGCCAGCGCCATGCGCTGTTCGTCGGTTATCCAGTTCTGGTAGCGCTTCGCGATCTCGGCGCCCTCGGTCTCATCCTTGGCCGTCAGCAGCGCTCCCCAGCTCTTGGCGTAGATCACGTCCGAGTCGCGGAAGCCGGCGTCGAAGTCGTCCATGAGCTCGAGCGAGCCATGCGCCCGGCGGGCGTTCGAGCGCGCCTCGTCGACAACGTGGGGCTGGAGCCTGAACTCGGGTGGATGGACCAGCCGTACGTTCATGCCGAAGCGGGTCGCCGCCGTGACCAGGTCCTGCGGAACGCTGATCGGCTTCTGGTAGCTCTGTGCATAGGCCCACGAGATGGTCAGCGTCCGGCCGCGCAGGTCGCCGAGCTTCTCGCGCATCGTCATCAGGTCAGCCAGGATCTGGTGCGGGTGGTAGAGGTCGCACTGCATGTTGAGGACGGGCACGCGCGACGCCGCCGCGACGCCGCGGATGTACTCGTTGCCGACGCCCCAGTCGACGTGGCGGATGGAGATGCCGTCGTTGTAGCGGCCCAGGATCTCGCCGATCTCCTTGGGCGTGTCGCCATGCGCGATCTGGGTCGTGCGGCTCTCGATGAACTGGGCATGGCCGCCGAGCTGAGCCATGCCCGCCTCGAACGACGCGCGTGTCCGCGTCGAGGGGAAGAAGAAGAGCATCGCCAGCACTTTGTCGCGCAGCAGCGGATGGCCAATGCCCAGCGCCCGCTCACGCTTCAGTTGAGCGGCGACCTCGAAGACGGTCTCGATCTCCTCGAGCGACCATTCCGAAAGGCTGATCAGGTCGCGGCCGCGAAGTCCCGTCTGCATCTCGACGACCTCCTATTCGGCCGTGCCGAGCACGAGCGCGAGGAGCGCCATGCGCAGCGACACGCCGTTGGACGCTTCGACCCAATAGCGCTGGTGGCGCGTCTCGTCGACGTCGGGCAGCAGCTCGTCCATGCGCGGCAGCGAATGGAGGACGATCGACGAGCGCTTGGCCTTCGTGCGCATCAGCTCGCCGGTGACCTGGTACTCGGACGGCGTCGTGCCGACCGTGCCGGAGCGCTCGACGCGCGATTGCGTGTAGTCGGCCTGGACGATCGGCTCGAGGTAGATGACGTCCGCCTCACCGATCACGTCCCTCACGTCGCCGGCCTCGCGATAGGCGACGCTCATGGCGTCGATCTCCGCCTTGAACTCGGGCTTGAGGGCCATCTCGGGCGGGGCGACGACGATCGCCTCCGAGTCGAACTGCGAGAGCGCGTGCAGGATCGAATGCATCGTGCGCATGCGCATGTCGCCGATAAGCAGATAGGTCAGCCCGTCGAGCGTGCCACGGTCGCGCCAGATCGTGTACAGATCGGTCAGCACCTGCGTCGGGTGCTGGCCCCAGCCGTCGCCGCAGTTGATGATCGGGACGCTGGCGTACTTCGCCGCCTCGGCCGGCGCGCCCTCGGCGTAGTGGCGCATCGCGATGACGTCGCCGTAGGACTCGAGCATCAGCACGGTGTCCTTCATCGACTCCTGGTAGAAGTCGCCGGCGCGGGTCATCTTGGCGTCGGAGAAGCCGAGCACCGCGCCGCCGAGTCGGTGCATGGCGGCCTCAGTCGACAGCCGCGTCCGTGTCGACGGCTGATAGAAGGCGGTCAACAGCGTCTTGTCCTTGAGCAGGTCGGTGTTGCGCCTGTTGACCGCGAACTCGCGCAGGCTGTCGGCAACCTCGAAGACGCGGAAGAACTCCTCGCGACTGAAGTCCTTGAGACCCAGGATGTCTCGACCCAGAAAGCTCCTCATCTCGATTGGTACCTCTTCAGCTGCGGAGAACGCCGGTGAACAGAACGGCGCTGCTTTCGTTATCTGCCATGTCCCCCGACGCGCGCAGCGCGAGCAGGCCGGCGAGGCCGGCCGAGCCAGTCGGATCGACGTTGATCGAGCTCAGCTCGCGCGCCCGGCGGTTCGCATCGGCGACGGCCGGCTCATCGACGACGATCGGTTGCCCGCCCGTCTCGACCATGGCGCGGACGATGGCCAGCCAGTCGTACGTCTCGTCGTCGAGGATGCCGCTCGCGATGCTCGGCCGCATCGGTGACCACGGCCGCATGTATCGCGAGCGGTTGCGGGCCACCTCGTAGAGCACCTCCGTTTGCCCGCGCCCTCCGGCCAGCTGTTCGCGCACGAGCCTGTAGGCAAGCTCCAGCGGCGCCACGGCGGCGGTCTGAACCGGGTACAGCCGCGGCACGATCCGCAGGGCGCCCATCTCCCAGGCCTCGTCGAGCCCCCCTATGACCGATGACGCGAGCGCACCACCGCCGACCTGGACGAACAGGTTGTCAAGCCGGATCTCGTGCCCATTCGCGACCCTGTTCGCCAGCGCGTCGGCGATCTCGTAGCCGAGCGTCAGCCCGCCCTCGATCGCGACCCCGTTCTGGTCGCCCTGGCAGGTGAACGCGATCGCGCCGGCGGCGACGGCCTCGCGCATGCGCAGGACACTCGGGTCGCCCGTTTCCCCGGCGCCGCGCTCACACACCGTGACTTCGGCGCCGAGCTCCTTGATTGCTGCGACGACGGCGAGGTCAGCCTCGAGCGGCACGAAGACCTGCAGACGGCGCTCTGCAGCGCGCGCGACAACGGCGGCGGCCAGAGCGGCATTGCCGCAGCTCGCGATTGCGAGCGGCCTGGCGGCGTCCTCGTTGTCCATGAAATGGAGTGCCAGGAGCGTGCCGAAGAGGTGGCGCGCCTTGTGCGAGCCGCCGACGTTGTTGGTCTCGTCCTTGACCCATGCGTCGAGATCGGCGCAGTACTCGAACGGCGTGACGCGGAAGCCGCGGCCGTCGACGCGGGCGACGGCCGCGTCAAGGCGCGCCACGTCCTCGACGATCGTGTCATCAGCAAGGCCGGCGGCGCGCGCGACGTGATACCAGTGGAACATCGTCCGGTAGCGAATGAACGGGTTCGGCTCGCCGGCGGCGGGCCATTCGACGCGCGCCGGGTCGATCACGCGCTGGATGATGTGGTCGATGTCGTCCCCTGGACGCGCGTTGGGACAACGCAGGTGCAGCTCCCGACCCGGCGCGCTGTAGCCGCAGCCGGCGCACACGAGCGCGGTCGGCAGGAACGTCGCCTTTTCGAGTGGCGAGATTGCGGGCGCGATCATGAGCAGTGGCTCACGTCGCCGCGGCCACGCCGACGCGCGCGTTGAACTCGTCGATCCGCGCGTCCCAGCGCGGCAGCAGGTCGCGCAGCCCGGTCCAGTAGGCCTGCTCGCGCCGCGCGACGAACTCGTCGATGGGCACGCCCTGCTGCTCGACCCAGGTGTAGTAGCCCAGGTTGAAGATCCGGCGCCGATCCTGCTCGCTCAGCTCGAGCACGTGATCCTCATCCGCGCCGAGCAGGTGCTGGGCGTAGGTCGCGGCAGCTGCGCGCTCGTCGAAGCCGGTCGGAAAGTCGCGCGTCACGGCGCGCTCCAGCTCCGTCCCGTACATCCGTGCGCCGTCGGTCGCGACCGTGACGATCGCGTCGTCCGGGCCGAGGCCGGCCTGCTTGGCCACCTTGATGGCCGCGACGATGTTGCAGATGCTCGACAGCCCGAGTGAGGGCAACGCGTCGATGACGGGTCGGCGCACGCCGCGCCGAGCAAGCTCGGCGCGGCCTGCATCAGTGTTGAACAGGACGTTCAACTCGTCCGTTGCGCGATCGCTGACGGCGACGACGTAGTCGCTCGCCATGACGTTGTGAATGAGCGGGATGTGCTTGTCGCCGATGCCCTGGATGTTGTGCTCGCCGAAACCGTTCTCGAGCATCGTCGGGCACTCGAGCGCTTCGACGGCGACCGTCTTCGTGCCCAGGCGCTCCTTTAGCCAGTCGCCGGCGCCGAGCGTGCCGGCCGAACCTGACGCGGACACGAACGCGAACGGCCGGAGCGGCTTGCGGTCCTCGTTGACCGCCGCGAGGACGGTCTCGAGCGCGCGCCCGGTGACCAGGTAGTGGGCGAGGTGGTTGGGGAACTCGGAGAACTGGTTGAATATGACCGCATCGGGCTCACGTGACAGCTCGGCGCAGCGGTCGTAGATCTCCTTGACGTTGCTCTCGGTGCCCGGCGTGCGAATGATGTCCGCAGGGTCCGCGACCCACGACTCGAGCCAGTCGAAGCGCTCGCGGCTCATGCCCTCAGGCAGAACCGCGACGCCGCGGCAGCCCATGATCCGGCTGATGGCCACGCCGCCGCGGCAGTAGTTGCCCGTCGACGGCCACACGGCGCGCTGCGTCGTGGGATCGAACTGGCCGGTCACGATACGCGGCGCGAGGCAGGCGTAAGCGGCCAGCACCTTGTGCGAGCCGATCATCGGAAACACGTCCGCGAGTGCGACCACGATCGGCGTGTCGACGCCCGTCAGCGCGCGCGGCAGGACGATGTATGCCGGCACGGCCACCCGGCTCCGCCGATCGGCCGAGTTGTGCCAATGGACGCGGAACAGGTTGCGCGGGTCGGCGCTGTCGGGGTCCGCGTCGCCGACGGCCGACTCCGGAATCGAGGCAGGATCGGCGAGCTGCGCGAATGTCGGCATTACGACGCGCTGCTCGCGGAAGCGATCCACGGCGCGGTCGTAGACAGCCGCGTCGACTACCTCAGTGGCCAGGCCTGGTCGATCCACGTTCAACCTTCCTCGTGCTGCTTTCGCCTTGGCGACCGACGGCCCGCGAGGTCGGGACCAACGGCACGCTATTGGCGTATCCCACACCGCGAGAGTCGGAATTAGGACATTGGTTCCGATAGGGCCAGTTGGCCCATCGGACCGTGCAAGGGCGACCGTAATGCGGCTGACACTGAACGGACGAACTGTCGAGTTCGAGGCGGACCCCGGCGAGAGCCTGCTCGACGCGCTGCGCGAGCGCTTTGGGCTGCGCTCGGTGAAGGACGGCTGCGCCCCGGAGGGATCGTGCGGCGCGTGCACGGTCATCGTCGATGGCCGGGCAGTCGTGTCCTGCGCTCAGCTGGCGTCGAGATTCGCCGACAAGGTTGTGCTCACCCTCGAAGGCCTCCCGGCGGAGCGACGCGGCCAGTGGGCTGACTCATTCGTGGCCGCGGGAGCCAGCCAGTGCGGCTACTGCACGCCGGGTGTGGTCATGAAGGGCGAAGCGTTCCTGCGCCGCGTGCCCAATCCTTCGGACGACGAGATTCGCCAGGCCCTCGCCGGCAATCTGTGCCGCTGCACGGGCTACGTGAAGATCATCGACGCTATTCGCGCCGTCGCGCTTGGCGAAGACGGGGCACCGACTGGTACCGACGCTGCCGACTCCGCCATAGGCTCCCCTGCCCCGCGCTACGGCGGCTACGAGCAGACGCTTGGCGAGCAGCAGTTCGTGGGCGACATGTCAGCACCGGGAATGCTTCACGGCGCCGTCCGCTTCAGCGATCACCCGCGCGCGCTCGTGGTCAGGATCGACACGTCCGCCGCGCAGCGGGTTCCCGGCGTTATGCGCGTAGCGACGTGGCGCGATGTGCCGGGCGAGCGCATTCAGGGCCTCCTCGTTCCCGACTGGCCGTTACTGGTGGCAGAGGGCGAGGAAACCCGCTACGTCGGCGACATGATCGGTTTCGTCGCAGCCGAGACGCGTGAGGCGGCGCGCCGGGCGGCGGCGTTGATCGAGGTCCGCTACGAAGTCCTTGACCCGGTCACGGATCCGGAGGCCTCACTCGCGCCCGGCGCGCCGCGCATTCACCCCGCTGGCAACCTCCTATCGGCGAGCGTCGTTCGCCACGGCGACGCCGCTGCCGCGCTTGCCGGTTCGGCCCACGTCGCCACGGCGACGTTCACCACGCAGCGCATCGAGCATGCCTTCCTGGAACCGGAGGCGGCCCTGGCACAGCCCGAATCTGGCGGCCTGCGCGTGTTCAGCCAGGGCCAGGGCGCGTGGGAGGATCGACGCCAGATCTGTTCACTGCTCGGTCTCGCGGAGACCGCCGTACGCGTTACGCAGGTGCCCACCGGCGGCGGCTTCGGTGGCAAGGAGGACCTCGGCGCCCAGGGGCCGGCCGCGCTGCTCGCGTTCCTGACCGGGCGTCCCGTCCTCGTCCGATTCACGCGCTCCGACTCGCTGCGCTTCCACCCCAAGCGCCACCCGATGACGCTCGACTTCGCCGTAGGCTGCGATTACGAAGGCAGGCTGACCGCAGTCCGTGCGCGGATAGTCGGCGATAGCGGCGCCTACGCCAGCGTCGGGGCAAAGGTGCTCGAACGCGCGGCGGGCCACGCCTACGGGCCGTATCGGGTGCCCAACGTCGACATCGAGAGTCGCGCCGTTTACACCAACAACCCACCCTGTGGCGCGATGCGCGGCTTCGGCGTGCCACAGGTCACGTTCGCGCTCGAGGGACTCCTGGACGAGCTCGCCGAGCGGGTCGGGATCGACGGCTGGGAGATTCGCTGGCGCAACGCGCTCGAACCCGGCGATCGTTTCGGCAGTGGCCAGGTGCTTGGCCCAGGCGTTGGCATCAAGCGCACCCTGCTCGCCGTCCGCGACGCGTACCGCGGCGCGCGGTTTGCCGGGATCGGTTGCGGCGTCAAGAACACGGGCATAGGCAATGGCGTGATCGAGCACGGCCGCGCGCTGCTCTGCCCGGAGCCAGACGGCAGCGTCACGCTGCGCCACTCGTGGACCGAGATGGGCCAGGGCATTCACACGGCGTTGCGCCAGATTGCCGCGCACGAGCTGGGCATTGACACAGCGCAGATCCGCGTCGTCGTCGACACGGAACGCGAGCTCGACACCGGGGAGACGACCGCATCGCGCGCGACCTTGCTCGGAGGCCAGGCCGTGGTTCGTGCGGCGCGTGCGCTGCGCCACGAGGTGGAGCGTTCCGGCTGGGACGAGGTCGTCGGCCGAGAGTTCCACGGCGAGTTCACGGTCGATTGGACGACCCAGCTTGGCTCGGACGACCCGGACCCGCGCACGCACATCTGCTACGGCTGGGCGACGCAGGTGGTCATCCTCGACGACGACGGGCGTCTCGCGCGGGTCGTCGCGGCGCACGACGTTGGCCGCGCGATCAACCGCCAGGTGCTGGAGGGCCAGGTCGAAGGCGGCGTGCACATGGGCCTCGGCTACGCGTTGTCCGAGGAGTTCTCGGTCGACGCCGGCCGGCCGTGCAGCGAGACGCTCAAGTCGCTGAACATGATCCCGCCGACGGGCATGCCTCCGGTCGAGGTCATCCTTGTCGAGGAGGCGCAGCCCGAAGGGCCGTATGGCGCGAAGGGCGCCGGCGAGGCTGTCCTCGTTCCCACCGCGGCCGCGGTCGCCGGCGCCCTCTACTCGTACGACGGCATCAGGCGGCGCGCGCTCCCGATGCGCGATTCCGCCGCGGCGCGCGCCGCCGTCCCGCGGCTCAACGCCTCTCATTCGCGCCAAACGGTGGGCGTGTCATGAGCCTGGCGATTACCGGCGGCCTCGTCGTGCGCCGACTATTTCCGCCAATCGTCGAGTACGCCGACGTGCTCGTCGAAGGGTCACACGTTGCGGCCATCGGCAGTAGCCCGGGCCGAGCCACGACGAAGCTCGACGCCAGTGGCTGCCTCGTTGTCCCGGGCAACGTCAACGGGCACATGCACGCCTACTCGACGCTCGCGCGCGGCATGCCTCTCGGCGTCGATCCACCGCGCAGCTTCCTCGAGATATTGCAGCGCGTCTGGTGGCGCCTCGACCGCGCCCTCGACGAATATTCGATCCGTGCGTCGGCACTCGCAGCGGCACGCGATGCCCTGCTGTGTGGCACGACGACCCTCGTCGACCACCACGCGTCGCCCAACGCGATTGACGGCTCGCTCGACATCATCGCCGCAGCGTTCGCCCAGTGCGGCATCCGCTCGGTGCTCGCCTACGAGGTTTCCGACCGCGATGGAGCTGCTCGAGCAAAGGCCGGGCTGGCCGAGAACGAGCGCTTCATACGCTCCGCCAACTGGCTGCGGACGCCACTCAGCCGGCCAATGGTCGGTGCTCATGCCTCATTCACGTTGTCCGACGCGACGCTCGAGGCATGTGTCGGCCTCGCCGCAGATAGCGGTCTCGGGCTGCATATCCACGCCGCAGAGGACACGATCGACGCTGGCGCGATTCACCGCCTCGCGGGCGCGGGCGCGATCGACAACCGATTGTTGGTGGCACACGCGATCCACGTCGACGCCGAGGAAGCACGTGACCTCGTCGAGCACCGGGTCGCGGTGGCACATAACGCCCGCTCGAACATGAACAACGGCGTCGGCCACGCCCGGCCGGAGCTGCTCGGCGACAGGGTCATGCTGGGCACCGACGGGATCGGCTCAGACATGTGGGCAGAGGCCGCGGCCGGGTACTTCCGCCTGCGCGAGGACCAGCTCGAAGCCGCTCCCGAGTGGGCCATGCAGTCGCTGGCGCATGGATCGAGTTTTGTCGGCCAGCTGTTCGACGAGCCGCAGCTCGGTCAGATCAACGTCGGCGCACCCGCTGACCTCGTGGTCATGGACTACTCGTCGCCATCGCCGATCGAAGCGGGGAACCTCGCTGCGCACCTGGTTTTCGGGATCTCGTCGGCGGCCGTGAGCGACGTCATCGTGGCCGGGGAGATCGTCGTCCGCGACAGGATGCTGACGCGCGTCGACGAGGCAGACATCGACCGATGTGCCCGCCGGCAGGCGCGCGCGCTGTGGACGCGCGTTGCGGAGACGCCTGTGCACACATTCGAGCCGCTCACCTCGCGCGCGCCCGCAACTGCCGGAGCTTCGTGATGGCCGACCTACGCACGAGCCTGCTCGGGCTCGCGCTGCGCAACCCGATCCTGCCCGCGGCCGGGCCGCCGGGCCGCGACGGCGCCGCGCTCCTCGCCTGTGCCGCGGGCGGCGCGGGCGCACTGGTCGCCAAGACCATCTCGACCCGCGCCGCCGTGCCGCCGACGCCGAACATGGCCGAGATTCAGCACGGCATGGTCAACACCGAGCTGTGGTCGGAGTTGCCCCCGGAACGCTGGATCGAGCACGAGTACGCGCTGGCGCGCACCGCTGGCCTGCCGCTGATCGTGAGCCTGGGCTACACGCCCGCAGAGATCGCCGAGCTCGCGCCGCGCGTTGCACCCTTCGCCGACGCGGTCGAGCTCTCGACGCACTATGTCGGCACCGATCCCGAGCCTATGGTCGGCGCGATCCGCGCGGCCAAGGCTGCGCTCGACGTGCCGGTCCTGGTCAAGCTGTCGCCGCACCGCGACGACATGGCCGCGGCCGCGCGCGCGGCCGCTGACGCCGGTGCCGACGGGATCGTCGCGATCAACTCGTTCGGGCCTGTGCTGTCGATCGATATCGAGACCGCCACTCCCCGGCTGGGCGGCGCCAACGGTTACGGCTGGATCAGCGGTCCCGCACTCAAGCCGCTAGCTGTGCGCTGCGTGCGTGACATCGCGCGCGCGGTCGACCTGCCCATCGTCGGTGTCGGTGGCGTCTCCACCGGGCGCGACGCGGTCGAGATGCTCATGGCGGGCGCGACCGCGGTCGGCGTGTGCACGGCGGCAATCCTCAAGGGTCCGCAGGTGTTCGGCCGGATCGCGCGCGAGCTCGGCGAGTGGCTCGACGCCCACGGCTACGAGTCTGTGGCTAACATCCACGGCGCGGCCCTGACACGTGCCTGGCCCTCCGGGCCATTGCCCGCGCCGCGCATCAAGGACAATTGCAACGGCTGCGCCGTCTGCCAGACCGCGTGCGTCTACGGCGCCATTGCCGTCACCGACGGCCGTGCGGTCATCGACGACGACAAATGCACGCGCTGCGGCCTATGCGTCACGCGCTGCCGGCTCGACGCCATCGACTGGCTGCCTGCCGACGCGCCTTCGGCTCCACTTCGGAGCATGGTTCGGGGTCGTTCCACCTAAACGGAACGATCGCCTGGATCAGGTATTGAGCTCCGCGCATCGTCGGAGCATTGACCATGGCCACGTCGCTGGTCATGCCGCGCTCTGCGTCTCAGCCGCGCTCACGCTTAGGTGGCCATTGCCGTCGCTAGTTCCGCTTGGTTGGAACTACGCCGACACACCCCCGCGACAGCGACGGCCCCGGAAGGTGGCTCAGTCGCCAATCGTCGCGACGAGGATCGCCTTGATCGTGTGCATCCGGTTCTCGGCCTGATCGAAGACGATCGAGGCGGGTGACTCGAAGACCGCGTCGGTGACCTCCATCTCCGTCACGCCGAAATGCGCGCAGATATCGGCACCGATCTTGGTGTCGGTGTTGTGGAAGGCCGGCAGGCAGTGCAGGAACTTTGTGTCGGGGTTGCCGGTCGCGGCCATCGCCGCGGCGTTGACCTGGTACGGCCGAAGCAAGGCGATGCGCGCCTCCCAGATCTCCTTCGGTTCGCCCATCGAAACCCACACGTCGGTGTACAGGAAGTCGGCGCCCTTGACGCCCTCCTCCACCGACTCGGTCAGCGTGATCCGCGCACCCGTGCGGCCGGCGATCTCGCGCGCTCGGCTGACCAGCCCCTCGACCGGCCAGCGTGAACGCGGGCCGACCAGTCGGACGTCCATCCCGAGCTCAGCACCGATTACCAGCAGCGAGTCGGCGACGTTGTTCGCGCAGTCGCCCAGGAATGCATAGGCGATCTGACTCAGCGGTTTGTCGGAGTGTTCGCGCATGGTCATCACGTCGGCCAGCGCCTGCGTCGGGTGGAACTCGTCGGTCAGGCCGTTCCAGACCGGCACGCCGGCATACGCCGCCAGCGTCTCCACGATCGACTGGTCAAAACCGCGGTACTCGATGCCCTCGTACAGCCGGCCGAGCACGCGCGCGGTGTCCTTGATCGATTCCTTGTGGCCCATCTGCGAGCTCTGCGGATCGAGATAGGTCACGTGCGCGCCCTGGTCGTACGCCGCGACCTCGAACGAGCAGCGCGTCCGGGTTGACGTTTTCTCGAAGATCAGGCAGATCTGCTTGCCGCGCAGGTGCTGCGCCTCTGTGCGCGACTTCTTGGCGGCCTTGAGGCTCGCGGCGAGGTCGAGCAGGTAGAGCAGCTCGTCCCCGGTGAAGTCGAGCTCCTTGAGGAAGTTGCGGCCCTTGAGCGAGGGCGTGGGTAACAGTGTCGTGGTCATGGTCATCACCTCGCTCGAGACCCTGACCGTGCTGCGCTGCGTCGGCTAGTGACATCCGCCACCAATGGAGGGGCCAAGGGGCAGCATCAGCGCAAACGCCACCTGCTTGACACCTGCGCCGTCCAGGCATGATACTGAACCTGCTGGTTCACTATGATGCCGACTGCTGCGGCGCAAAGGAGTTCAACGTGCCAACCAAGACATCGACCACCAAGTCAGCCGGCTTCTCCGACGCCGAGAAGGCCGCTGCGCGCGAGCGTGTCAAGGAGCTCAAGCGCTCCGGTGACCAAGAAGCGGAAGCGCGCGAGGTAATGCAGAAGCTCGCCGAGATGCCGGAGCCCGACCGATCCATGGGCGAGCGCGTCCACGCGCTCGTGACGAGCGTTTCACCCGAGCTCGCGCCCAAAACCTACTACGGCATGCC